>Ga0310345_10000494_pt1 | contig 58201 bp, 53 predicted proteins | sample HC15DNA20500_MG_FD_204667 | JGI IMG/M metagenome (GOLD analysis project Ga0310345, IMG submission 204667) | Marine microbial communities from station ALOHA, North Pacific Subtropical Gyre - HC15-DNA-20-500_MG | ecosystem: Environmental > Aquatic > Marine > Oceanic | place: Pacific Ocean: North...
CGAGCGCGGCAGCGGGCTGCGTCGGCGGCTGCGGGGCCGGCCCGTCTGGGAGCGGCTGCGGTTGTTCGGGGACGATCCCATTCGTTCGTCGAACTCGGCGAGCGCGGCAGCGGGCTGCGTCGGCGGCCGCGAGGCCGGCCCGTCCGGCCTAGCTATTTCTCCTCGCCTCCCACCTCTCCTCTCCCTGCATCTCGCGAGGACAACGAGCGCGTTCGGTCTCGGTCTCGGTCTCGGTCTCGGTCTCGGTCTCGGTCTCGGTCTCGGGCTCGGATGCGGATGGGACGATCCTATTCGTTCATCGAACTCGGCGACGGTAGCGAGGCGGAGGCGGCAGCGGCAGCGGAGGCGGCAGCGGAGGCGGCAGCGGAGGCGGCAGCGGAGGCGGCAGCGGAGGCGGCAGCGGAGGCGGCAGCGGAGGCGGCGGCGGCAGCGGAGGCGGCTGCGGAGGCGGCTGCGGGGGCGGCTGCGGAGGCGGCAGCGGAGGCGGCTGCGGGGGCGGCTGCGGAGGCGGCAGCGGAGGCGGCAGCGGGGGCGGCCGCGGGGGCGGCCGCGGGGGCGGCTGCGGGGGCGGCTGCGGGGGCGGGCGGGGCGGCGGCGGTCGTTCGGGGACGATCCCTTTCGTTCGTCGAGCTCGGTGAGGGCGGCGGCGGCGGGCTGCGGGGGGCGGCTGCGGGGGCGGGGGCGGCCCATTTGGCCTAGCTATTCCTCCTCGCCTCCCACCTCTCCTCTCCCTGCAGTCCGCGAAGCTTCGACAGCGACGCGCCGTCGAGAACGACAGTCACTTCTCACGACCTCGCTTGCCTCTCTTCCTCCCTCGACGGCGGCGGCGTCTCTTCGGCTGCGAGTCGGGGGCGCTTCGCTTCGGGGGTCGGACGGGGACCTCTTCACCGGCGTCGGCGGCGCGCTCGGCGCGCTCGACCATGTCGGCGGCGGCGCGGCTGACCTTCTTCTCGAGCTTGCAGCGGTCGCAGCGGCCGCAGCGCGGGGGGGCGTCTTCGCCGAACCAGCGGCGGATGAAGACCGAGCGGCAGCCCTCGCCGCGCGCGTAGTCCGGGAGGGCGCGGAGGCGGCGCGCGTCCTCGCGGCGCTGGATCTCGAAGCGCTCGGCGAGGTCCTCGGCGCTCGTCAGGAGCTCGGCGGGGTGCGCGCGCGCGCGCCAGCGACGCTTCTCGAGCTCCACCAGGCCCAGCTGCTCGAGCTGCGCGCAGACCACCTTGGCGATGTTGGAGGGGACCTCGGCCGAGAGCGCCAGCTCCTTCGCGGTCACCGTCTTGTCGTCGGCCGCCCACGCGGCGAGCGCTCGGCCCACCCGGCGGAGCTGGCTCCCGGTGGGCCGGCTCTGCTTCTGGAGGAACTCCTGGATCTCGAGATCCGCGGGGTCGAAGAGCAGGACGCAGCGCGAGCGCTTGCCGTCGCGGCCCGCGCGCCCCGCCTCTTGCACGTACTGCTCGAGGGAGCCGGGCGCCTGGAAGTGCACGATGTAGCGGATGTTCGGCTTGTCGATGCCCATGCCGAAGGCGCTGGTCGCCACCATGACCACGCGCTTGTCGTCCTTCATGAAGCGCTTCTGAGAGGCGGTCCGCTCCTTCGTCTTCATCTTCCCGTGGTAGCGGGCCACCGGGATGCGGGCGCGGGTCAGGGCCGCGAACAGCTCGTCGACCGCCTTGGTCGTGGCGCAGTAGACGATGCCCGGCCGCGGGAGCTTCCGGAGGAGCTTGCCCGCCACCTCGTACTTCAGGTTGCCCGGCGCGATCTGCACCGACAGCTCGAGGTTCTTCCGGTGGGGCGGCGCGCGCACCACGAGCGGCTCGTCCAGCTCGAGGCGCTCCGCGATGTCGTCGGTGACGCGCGGGGTCGCGGTCGCCGTCAGCGCGAGCGCGGAGGGGATGCCGAGGCGCCGCCGCTCGGTGCCGAGGCGCAGGTAGGCGGGGCGGAAGTCGTGGCCCCACTCGGAGATGCAGTGGGCCTCGTCGACGCAGAGCAGCCCGGGGCGCGCCTCCTCGAGGTAGGGCCTCACCGCCTCGGACTCGAGCGTCTCGGGCGTGGTGAGCACGATGAGCTTGCCGCCCTTGCGGAGGCGGTCGAGTGACTGCCTCCGGGTGGTCGCCTTCAGCGTGCTGTCGAGCCGGATCACGGGCGCGCCGACGCCGCGCAGCTTCCGCTCCTGGTCGCGCATCAGCGCGATGAGCGGCGACACCGTGATCACCGGGCGGTCGAGCAGCATGGCCGCCGCCTGGTAGATGAGGGACTTGCCGAAGCCGGTCGGCAGCACGACCAACGTGTCGCGGCCCGCCAGCACCGCCTCGAGGGCCTGCGCCTGCTCGGGGTGCAGCTTGCGGACGCCGAAGCGCTCGCGGGCGACGACTCGAGCGCCGGCGAGGTCGGCCTCGAGCCCCTCCTCGGGGCGGCGCTTCTTGCGTCGCCGTCGCCCCATTCGCGGTCAGAACGTCGTGGGCGCTTCCGCCGAGGCGGGCCCCGGGTGGCAGCCGTTGCAGGTGAAGGTGGCGCCCATGCCCAGCATCGTCTGCATCGCCGGGGTCACCCGCTCCTCCATGAACTGCATGTCCTCGGGGTGCGCGTCGCGCATGATCTCGTAGGCCGGGCTCGAGGGCGGCGGCACGGGCGGGAGCGACGGGTTGGGCATCGCGAACTCTCGATCCCGCATGTCGTCGCCGTGGCAGGTCTCACAACCCACCTCGGGGAACTCGTCCGCGTCGTGCTGGCGGAAGAGCTCGGCGAAGATGGGCTGGAAGCGGCCGACCATGTCCCACTCCTTCTCCTCGTGGGACATCTCGGACCAGGGCCGCTCGGGCGGGTTGATGCCCAGCATCTCGATCGCGCTGCCGCGCATCTCGTGGCCGGGCTCCACCTCGTCGCCGCTCGTGTCGAAGGTCAGCTCGTCGTCGCCGAGGTCGTCCTCGCCGCCGCCCGCCGCGCCGCCTCCGCCGCCGCAGGCCATCAGTCCGAGGGAGAGCCACAGAAAGGCGTGCTTCGTCATGTCGGCCGAACCTTATCCCGGCGCGGCCGAGATCGAAACGGTCACCGTCCGCCGGGCACCGGCACCGGGAGGGGAGACACGGGCGCGACCGACGGCTGCTCCGCGTCCGGCGTGGTCGGCATCATCGGCGCGCCCGGCGCCGGCGGCGCCTCCTGGACCGGCTGGACCCTGGCGGGCTCCGGCTCGGCGGCCCGGGTGACGGCGACCACGACGGCCGCGCCGAGGGCGAGCATCAGCAGCCCCGCGAGGCCGAAGCCGGCGGCGAGCGCGACGAGCTTCGCGCGCCCGCCTTCGCGCGGGCCCGCCGGCGCGGCGCTCGAACGCGGGGGCGCCTCGCTCGGTCGCACCGACGGGCGCGTCGGCGCGGGCGCGCGGGTCGGCGGCGGCGCGGCGCGCGGCGCGGCGATCGCCTGGGCAGTGAAGGCGCGGGCGTGGCGCGGCTGGGGCCCAGGCGCGAGAGGCGCAGGCGCGAGAGGCGCAGGTGCGGGCGGCGCAGGTGCGGGCGGCGCAGGTGCGGGCGGCGCAGGTGCGGGCGGCGCAGGTGCGGGCGGCGCAGGTGCGGGCGGCGCAGGTGCGGGCGGCGCGGGTGCGGGCGGCGCGGGTGCGGGCGGCGCAGGTGCAGGCGGCGCAGGTGCGGGCGGCGCAGCATCGATCCGTGTGGGCGCCGGCGGAGGCGCCGAGTGGGCGGGCAGCGCGCGCCGGGCCCACCGCTGCAGGGCCCCGCGCATCGCCCCCGCGGTCGCGTGGCGGCGGTCCGGGCGCTTCTCCATCGCGCAGCCGAGGATCGCGGCGAGCTCGGCGTCCACGTCCGGGCGATGCGTCGCCAGCGGCGTCGGCTCGTGCTCCAGGATCGCGATCATTCGCTCGGCGGCCGAGGCGCCGTCGAAGGGCAGCCGCCCCGTCAACATCACGTACCCGATCACGCCGACCGCGAAGACGTCGGTCCGCGGGTCGACCCGACCGGCCTCGATCTGCTCGGGCGCCATGAAGCCGGGCGTGCCGAGCAGCTGCCCGGTCTGGGTGAGCTGCTCGCGGCGGTGCGCGTCGAGGAGGGCCGCCAGCCCGAAGTCGAGCAGGTGCACGAAGTCCGGGACGGCCGGCGTGGACGAGAGCATCACGTTCTGCGGCTTGAGATCGCGGTGCACCACGCCGCCCGCGTGCGCGGCGGAGAGGGCGTCGAGGATCTGGGTGAGGATGGCCTGCACCCGCGGCGGCGGCATCGGGGCGGCGGCGCGGATCACGTCGTGGAGGGTCTGGCCGCGGACGAGCTCCATGACGAGGAACGGCGCCCGGTCGCCGTCGTGGAAGTCGGTCACAGGGGCGATGTGGGGGTGCTGGATGCGCGCCGCCGTGCGGGCCTCGCGGCGGAACCGAGCGCGCATCGTCGCGTCGGCCGCGTAGCGCTGCTGGAGCGTCTTGACGCACACCCGGCGGCCGAGCCCCACGACCTCCGCCTCGTACACGGCGCCGATCCCGCCGACGCCGATGGGACGCACGACACGATACTTGCCGTCGAGCAGAGCGCCGGGCTCGAGCACCTCCCAGACGTAACACGACGGAAAAGAAAAGGGGCGATCCTCCGTCGAGGACCGCCCCTTGAAGCTCGCTGGCGATCGGGATGATGTCTCACCGCCCCCCGGTCTCCCGGGACGCCCGCTCCGTACGACCCGGGGCTCTCACCCGCGCCGCCGATGGCGGCCTCTCGCCGATGGTGCGAGGCCTCGCACCACCGACACGACCATCTCCTCGTGAGTCCCGCTCCGCTCCGAGCCCGAAGGCCCGTCTCGGCTGGCGGCGCGTCGAGCGATCCGAGGATCGCCCTCCGGCTTCGGCAGACTCCGCGCCAGCCCTCCGCGTCCGGCGCCGTCGTGGGGACGGCGTCGCGGCGCGACGGGCGGTCTCGACGGTCCCAAGAGACTTGTCTCGACCCGCTCTGCTGGGCGGTCACCCGCTGTCTGACATCTTCCGTCACGGCTCGGCGAGCGACGCTCGGTTCCCGCCGATGCCCCGCTCTCCCCGCACGACCGGCACGCATGCCGGCTGCCCGAAAGCCCCCGCCCGAAGGCCAGCGGCCTCCGGCCCACCCCCTCCTCTCGGAGGACGTGGTGGGGGACGGTCGTCTCGCGCGAACGCGAACGACCACCTCGCCGTCGAGGATCGCCGTCATCGTCCCCCCGCCGCGCGAGCGGTGTGGAGGGCGAGAGTGGACGACCCCGATGTCTTTCGTCGTTCCGATCTCCGAGCCCGCTTGAAAGGCTCGCAGCGCGCGCCCCTCCTCTCGAAGGGACCCGCTCGGACCCGCGTTCACTCCCCGAGCGCATCTCTGCGCCCGAGCCGATCGTTCTCTCACGCGCGCGCTCCTGCGGTTACCCGCGGTGCGCACCCCCTCTCGAGGGCGGTCGCGTGCGATCGTCGCCGAGCTCCCTGCGCCGGCAATCACCCGGCGTCGAGGCTCGATGAGCTAGGTCGCCTCGCGCAGCGGAGAGCCATGCTCCCCACCCGCGGCCCGAGAGATTCGGGCGATGTCGAGGGCACGTGGGCGTGCCTCGAGGGCGACCGCGGTCCTATCGACCGACGTCTGCAACTCACGATTCGCTGTTTTCAAAGATGGGCACCCCGTCTCATCCGTCTCGGCGCACGCCACGTCGCGTTCCCACCCGACGTGAGTCGTTCCGCTTGCACGTCGGAACGACGCTTCGGCGAGGCGGCCAGCTCTCCCGGGGCGTTGTCTTCCCCGGGCGCTCCTTCCGCCGTACCTCTGGCGCTCCGCTCCGCGCGGGCTTTCCGATGGATCCACCGCCGAAGCGGGGTCCACCGGCTCGGCCCACTGGCCTCCTCTCGGAGGTCACGGGTCGAACCCGTCGGCCTGGGTCTGCTCGGCCGAGCCTCATGCTCGGTCCCGGCTCCGTAGACCCGAAGCGCCTTTCATGCGTCGTCGCTCTTCGCGCGCGGCCGTTCGTCCCGACCGCGCCCTAGCTGGATGGCTCCAGCGGGCGGCGAAGCATGTCTGCCGTGTCAACCGACCCTCGGGGCACTGAAGCGTGCCTTCAGCCTCCTCCCGCACCCGAACCCGCGTGAAGCGAGCCCGGATCGCGCATCTCGGAGACCGAGCTGCGCGGCCGACCCGCCCTCCGGAGAGGACGACCCGGCTCGGTCGGACGGCGCGCGCCTCCACCCTCCTCCCGGAGAGCTTCGGTGACGACCCGACCTCGCGATCGGCCCGTCGGCGCCGGCGGAGCGCGCGACCCGAGGTGGCCCGAAGACCTCCCCCGTCCGCTCTCGCTCCGACACCCTCGTCACCCGGCCGTGAGCACGGAGGGCTGGGCGGCCCTCTGCCTCTGCGGTCGGATCCAGACCTTCAGCATCCACGAGGGATGCCTCCAGCCGGGTGCCTTCCACCCCCGACACGCGTTCCGCCGGAGCTTCCCGCGCGCCGCCTCGCGCCCCGCATCCGTCGCCGGATGTTTCGCGCGATTCGAAACGCCTTCGCCGCGAAATCGCGGCTACGTGACGACTCGAGGACCCGTGATGGGGCTCCCCTCGAGCACCACGCTCGCCCCCGGACTCCTGGACCTTCGCAGGCCCCCTCCCCCGGGGCCGCAGCGCCTCGGTGGCTTCTGCGACCTGAAGGCCCGAACTCGTGTTCCGCGACCTTCGACTTGGAGAGTACTCGGCACGACGAGAGACGCAAGAAGAAAACGCGCATCAAACGACATTATTTTGTCCACAAGCCATCCACAGCGACGCGCACCGTCTCTCCACAGAGCTTTTCAGCCCATTCCCACAAGTTTTCCACAACCCCGATCCGGAGACGCCCCGTTCGCGGACGGCGTGCAAACACGATACGATCCGCATTGAATGACGCAGAACTCGCGCGATCTATCCCGTTTGTAATATGCGTTTGAACCACCGACACAGCGCGACCGCAGGTGACCGGCATCCCACCGCTTTCGGAGACCCAGGTACCCCCGAGACCAGGCCGGCGGAGCCCCCGTTCGGGAGTCACCGCGGCGTCACTTCTGCGTCACGCGGCGCAGGATCCAGGCGACGAAGATCAGGCCGAGCGGCCAGCTCGGGGTCTCGCCGGCCCCGACCCCACAGGCGCAGCCTGGCGGGCCCGGCGGGCGGCACTCGGCGGGGATCTCCGCGTCGCGCGGCGCGCCGGTGCCCCCGTCGCCGAACCCGGGCGGCACGCTCGCGTCCTGACCGAGGTCGTAGGCAACGTCGGGCGCCCAGGCGGGGCACACGACGCCCGCGGTGCTGCATCGCGGGCAGGCCACGGGGTCGACGATCTCGGAGAGCGCGAGCGCCGGCTCGACCGCGCCGTCCACGACGCGCGCCAGCCCGAAGCCCGCGACCGCTCGATCCGTGCAGGCCCAGAGCTCGCCTCCGAGGGCGGCGAGGCAGGTCACCGGCAGCGCGGGATCCAGCGCCTCGAAGGTGCCTCCGTCCTCGCTCCGGTAGAGCCCGCCGAGCCGGCTCCCCGCCAGGACCGCGCCTTCGGTGGCGACCACCCCGCCGATCTGCGGGAGCGCGAGCGGGCTGGTCCAGGTCTCGCCGCCGTCCTCGCTGCGCAGGAGCCGCTCGGGCGCGAGCTCACCCGCGAAGTGCAGCATCACCGCCCAGAGCGCGTCGGGGTCGACGGGATCGACCGCCTCGAGGAGGAGCAGGCGCTCCTCGGGCTCGAAGGGGACGGGGAAGCGCTCGAACGAGCGGCCGCCGTCGTCGCTGCGGAGCAGGAAGGTCTCCCGCTCGCGCCCGTCCCGCGCCGGGATGGCGCCGGAGGCGTAGAGCCGATCGGGCCTCGACGGCGCGACCCGCACCCGGTCCACGAGCACCTCGCCGAAGCCGCTCAGCACCTCCCACTGGCGGCCGCCGTCCCGCGAGCGCCAGAGCCGATCCTCGCGCGCGACGTCGCTGGCGACCGCGTAGTAGAGGTCGCCGGGGCCGCGCTGCACGTCGACCACGAAGGCGTCCGCCAGCCTCGCCTCCGGGCGCTCCCAGCTGCAGCCGCCGTCGGGGCTTCGCCAGAGCCCGTCGAAGGTGCCGACGAGGAGGGCGCCGTCGGGCCCGGCGATCACGGCCGGATCCTCGGAGCGCGCGTCGACGCCGAACGCGGCCGCGCACAGCCAGCGCCAGTCGCCGCCGCCGCGCACCGCCAGGCCCCAGGTGGCCTGAGCGACCAGCGTCTCCGGCGCGTCGGGGTGCGCGTCGAGGCTCTGGAGCGCGGGCGGGCGACCATGCGCCAGCGCCGAGGCGGGCGCGAGCAGGGCGAGGACCACGACCGCAGCGCGCACCGCGAGGGTTTAGCATTTCTGCTACCGTTCGCGGCAGCGGCGCCCCGCCGCAGGAAAGGAACCGAGTCCGATGCGTCACGCTTCGTTCGCTTTCATCTCGCTCGTCCTCACGTTCGTCGCCCTCCCGGCCTTCGCCCAGGACGACGACGTCGCCTCCCGGGTCGACGCCATCTGCTGTGGAGCCAACTGCTGCCTCATCGGTGGCAGCTGCTTCAGCAACGGCGACGTCAACCCCGACAACAGCTGTCAGACCTGCGACGTCAGCGGCTCTCAGACCGCCTGGACCGACATGGACGGCTGCACGCCGCCCGACTCCGGCGTCGTCACGCCCCCGGCCGACTCCGGCACCGGCGGCGGAGAGGGCGGCGGGGGCTGCAGCGCGTCCCCGGCCGGATCCGCGGGGCCGCTCGCGTTCCTCGGGCTGCTCGGCGCGCTATTCTTCGTCCGCCGTCGTCGCTGAGCGCTCTTCGTCGAGCTCTCGCTCGAGCTGGGCGAGCAGCGCGCGCAGTCGGCGCCGCTCGCCCTGCCAGCGCTCGAGCAGATCGAGCGCGACCTCGAGCCCGGCGAAGTTGACCCCGAGCTGGCTGAGCCCGCAGCACACGCGGAGCCGCTCGAGGGCGCGCGCGTCGTAGCCTCCCCGCGCGTCGGGCACGATGATCTCGTGACGCTCGAGCTCGAGCACCCAGCCCTCCTCGACGTCGAAGAGCTTCGCCAGCTCGACGCGGTCGATCCTCACGACGCCCTCCGGAGCAGCTCCTCTCGCGGGTCCCCGTCGTACAGCGCCTCGAGCTCGGCCGCGATCCGCGCCCGGGTGGCCTCGTCGCCGCCGCGCGGCGCCACCAGCTCGAGCTCGACGTAGAGATCGCCGGGCGCGCCTCGGCGCGGCGCGATGCCCTTGCCGCGGAGCCTCAGCCGCTGCCCGTTCTGGGCGCCCGCCGGCACGCTGAGCTTCACCGTGCCCTCGAGCGTCGGCACCTCCACCTTCGCGCCCCGCAGGGCCTCGGGCAGGGTGATCGGCAGCGTGAGGCGGAGGTCGTGGCCCTCCCGCTCGAACACCGGGTGGGGCTCCACCTCGACGCGCACGTAGAGGTCGCCGGCCGCGCCGCCCTGCCCGCCCGGGTTGCCCTGCCCCGCGAGGCGCAGGCGCTGCCCGCTCTCCACCCCCGGGGGGATGGTGACCGCGAGCCGGCTGACGTCCCCGCGCCCCCGCGGGAGCTCGACGTGCGCGGTGGTGCCGCGCGCCGCGTCGAGGAAGCTCACCCGCAGCGACGCCTCGACGTCGGAGCCGCGTCGGGGCCCGCCGCGCTGGCGCCGGAAGAGGTCCCCGATCAGGTCCTCGAGGTCGACGTCCCCGCCGAAGCCGCCCACGTCGAAGCCGCCGGGGAAGCCGCCGTATCCGGCCCCCTGCGCGGCGTCCATGCGCCGCTTCCACTGACGGTACTCCTCCGCCTTCTCGGGGTCGTAGCCGATCTTGGCCGCGTCGGGCCCGAGCTCGTCGTAGAGCTTCCGCTTCTCGGCGTTGCTCAGCACCTCGTAGGCGGCGCTGACCCGCTTGAAGCGCTCCTCGGCCGCCGGGTCGTCGGGGTTGAGGTCGGGGTGGTGCTTGCGGGCGAGCTTGCGGTACGCCTTGCGGATGTCGTCGTGGCTGGCGTCCCGGGCTACCCCGAGCACGTCGTAGAGGTCGTCGGTCATGGCGTTGGCGGGCCGGGGCGCCTGGCCCCAGCGGTTCCAACGTAAGCCCGCCCCCTCCCGCGTAAAGGACCCCGCCGTGGCCGTGCCCGCCATTCGAATCCGCGCCCTGAACGACGCCCCGGTGCGCGACGGCGGCGCGATGATCCTCTACTGGATGATCGCCGCCCGCCGCACCGCGCACAGCCACGCGATCGACCGCGCGCTCGAGTGGGCGCGAGAGCTCGGGCTGCCGCTCGTGATCTTCGAGCCGCTGCGCGTCGCCTACCCGCACGCGTGCGACCGCTTCCATCGGTTCGTGCTCGACGGCATGGCCGATCAGGCCGCGCGCTGCGAGGCGGCCGGCGTGACCTACCTCCCCTACGTCGAGCGAAGCCCCGGCGAGGGGCGCGGGCTGCTCGAGGCGCTCGCCGCGCACGCCGCGGTGGTGATCACCGACGACTACCCGACCTTCTTCCTGCCGCGCATGGTCGAGGCGGCGGCCGGCCGGGTCGACGCGCGCGTGGAGGCGGTGGACGGCAACGGGCTGATCCCGCTGCGGCTCCCGGACAAGGAGCACGTCACCGCGCGCGGGTTCCGGCGCTGGTCGCAGGGCGTGCTGCCGGCGGAGCTCGCGCGGCCGCCGGCCTCGGACCCTCTCGCGGACGCCCCTCCCGGGCGGTGGGATCCGCCGGCGGCGCTCTCCGCGCGGTGGCCGCTCGGCCACGACGTCGACGTCTCGTCGCTGCCGATCGATCACGCGGTGCCGCCGGCCGAGCGAGGAGGCGCCGCGGCGGGGAGCGCGCGCTGGAAGAGCTTCGTCGAGGGAGGCCTCGCCCGCTACGCGAAGGACGGCAACCACCCCGACGAGGACGCGGTCAGCGGGATCTCGCCGTGGCTGCACTGGGGGCAGCTGAGCGCGCACGCGCTCTTCGCCGACGTCGCCGCGCACGAGGGCTGGGCGATCGGCGATCAGGCGGAGAAGCCGAACGGCAAGCGCGAGGGCTTCTGGCGCATGGGCGAGAGCGCGGAGTCGTTCCTGGAGCAGCTCGCGTGCTGGCGGGAGCTGTCGTACGCCACCGCCGCCCGCCGCCCGGACCACGCGGCGTACTCCATCCTCCCCGCGTGGGCGCAGAAGACGCTCGCCGAGCACGAGGCCGATCCGCGCCCGCACCTGTACGACCTTGACGCGCTCGAGGCCGCCCGCACCCACGACGAGGTGTGGAACGCGGCCCAGCGGCAGCTCGTGGCCGAGGGGCGCATCCACAACTACCTGCGCATGCTCTGGGGGAAGAAGATCCTCGAGTGGAGCCCCACCCCGCGCGAGGCGCTGGCGCGCATGATCCACCTCAACGATCGCTGGGCGCTGGACGGACGCGACCCGAACTCGTACTCCGGCATCACGTGGGTGCTGGGACACTTCGATCGCGCGTGGGGCCCCGAGCGCCCCATCTACGGCAAGATCCGCTACATGAGCAGCGACAACACGGTGCGAAAGCTCCGCATCCGTCGCTATCTGGAGCGATGGTCCGCCTGATCCTGCCGCTCCTGCTCGCCGGCTGCGGCGCCGCGACGCCGCCTCCGGACCGACCGACGCCGCCCGCGGGCTCCGTGGTCGTGCGCACCGAGGCCGGCCTCGAGACGCGCGCGGTCGACGACGCCGGGCGGGTCCTCGGGCGCGAGGCGGGCGCGACGCTCGAGGTGGAGGGCGCGCGCTGGCGCTGGGAGACCGCGGCGGTCGAGATCCCGCTCTGGGACACGCTGCCGGACGAGGAGTCCCCCGACCCGCGCACCGCCGACCGAAGCGGCACGATGTGGACCGCGGCCTTCGTGTCCGGCGCGCGCCGGATCGCGGTCGCCGCGGTCGACCCCGCGCTGGTGGCGCGCGACGTGTCCCACGAGATCTCGCTCGAGGCGGTCGTCGGCCCGCTCGCCTTCGTCCGCGAGACCACGCATCTGGACGTGTTCGGCGCGCACGGCTCGGTCGAGGTGGTGCAGCACGTGATCGATCTCCGCTCGGGCGAGCGCGTCGCGCTCGACGTCGCGGAGGAGGCCCGGGTCGAGGCGCGGCGTCGGCTCGAGGCGCGGGAGCCGCTCGAGGACGAGGTCGAGCTGGTGGCGGTGCACCCGCGCTGGACCGAGCGCGGCCTGCGCGTCGAGGCGCGGTTCGCCACCTCCACCTGCTACGCGTGCACGGACGGCAGCTGGAGCGACTACCAGCGCAGCGTGACGGTCGAGACCGAGGTCGAGGCCCTGGCCGCGGTCGCCCTCCCCGCCTGGGTCTCGGCCGGCCCGGACGAGGAGATCGTCGCCTTCGGGGCCGCGGTGGGCGAAACCCCGACGCGCGGCGACGACTGATCGGGGAGGCTCCCGGTCGGAGCGCGACGATTCCGGAGTCTTCGAATCGCCAACAAGAGGCCCCCCGCGGCGGCCGCTGGTACCCTTCGCCCGTGCCTCGATCGCGACGGCCTCGGAGACACCTCGACCGCGTGGATCGGGGACGCCCGGGAGGGTCCGCGGCGTGAACGCGCTCGACCGCCCCACCATCCTCGTCGTCGGCGGCGGGGAGCGGATGAAGACCGCGCTCGAGGAGGCGCTGGAGCGGCACGATCTGATGGTCGAGTCGGTGCCCACCGAGGCGGTGGTCGAGGCGGCCTTCGCGGCGGCGCCCGACCTGCTCCTGCTGGTGGGCGACGCGGCCGCCGACGGAGGCGAGGCCGCGCTGAGCCGGCTCTCCGGGCACCCCGCGGCGGCCATGGTGCCGGTGGTCTTGTTGAGCGAGGAGGGCGGGCTCGACCGCCGCCTCGACGCGTTCAAGCACGGCGTGGTCGCGGTGGTGGAGAAGACCGCGAGCGCCGACGGCATGGCGCGCGAGATCGCCGAGCTGGCCAGCGACCTGCCCGAGCGCTCCGGCGAGGTCGGCGGCGAGCTCGGCGAGGCGACGGTCGACGAGCTGGTCTCGCTGTTCAGCCAGCGCCTCCGCACCGGGATCCTGAGCGTGAGCGCCGGCGGCGGCGAGTCGGCCCAGGTCGTGCTGCGCGCCGGCCGCCCGGTCACGGAGGCCATCGAGGAGCTCGTCGAGCGGCTCCGACCGCTCCTCGAGAAGCAGGCCGGTCCGGTCCGCTACGAGTTCCACGAGAGCCCGACCGCGCGGCTCCAGCTGCTCGAGGACGAGCCCGAGGCCGACGACGGCGAGGTGCTCCGCCGTCGCCGCGTGCTGCTGATCGAGCAGAACCCGGCGCGGGCCGACGTGCTGGTGCAGGAGCTGCGCGCGCGCGGCGCCCTGGTGGCGGTCGCCGACGGAGACGGCAACGGCCTCGAGCGGGCGCGCGCCCACGACCCCGACGTGGTGGTGATCGACGGCTCGGGCGTCGACGGCTGGGCCATGCCGGCCCTGCGCAAGCTGCGCCGGGATCCGCGGCTCCGCTGGGCCTCGCTCCTGGTGGTGGACGCCGAGCAGCTCTGGCCGCGCGAGGACACCCGCCCCGACGTGGCCCGCCTCGGCGCGGCGCTCCGCTCGCTCATCCGCCCGGACCAGCAGCTGGCCGAGCGGGCCGAGCGCGAGGAGACCTTCGACACCCGGCTCGAGATGATCGGGCCGAGCCGGCTGCTCCGCGCGCTGACCGAGACCGGGCGCGGCCTGAAGCTCTCGGTCACCCACCCGCGGGCCCGGGTCGAGGTGGATCTCGCCGAGGGCCTGCTGGTCGGCGCCCGCGCCTTCGAGGCGAAGGGAGACGCCGAGCTCGCCGAGGGGCCGGGCGCCCTCGCGGCCCTGCTCGGGCTCGGCTCGGGTCGCGTGCGGGTCGAGCGCAAGGACGCGCCGAGCGCGGCCAACGTGATGGCGCCGGTCGACGACGCCATCGCGCAGGCCGACACCGAGCCGGCGCCGATCCGCCCGTCGCTGCCGCCGCCGTCCGGGATCCACGAGCCGGTGTCGCTCGCCGCGCCGACCGAGCGGGCGGCGGCGCGCGATCCGTCGGAGCTGATCGGCAAGCTCGAGGCCCTGCTCGAGCGCCTGCAGGACGTGCTGCCCGCCGCGGAGCGGGCCGCCGGGCCAGGGCCGGGCTTCCCGCCGCGCGCGAAGCTCCCGCCGAAGGGCGCCCTGCCGCCTCGCGCCGCCCTGCCTCCGAAGCCCGGGCGGCCGAAGTCACCGCCGCTGCAGTCGCCGCCGCCGAAGCCGCGTCCCCACGCCGGCGCGCTCCCGCCGGCGCCTCCGAAGAAGACGCCCAAGGCCAAGCCCGCCGCGCCGGCCGCCCCCGCGCCGACCGAGCCGGCCGAGCCGCTCGATCCCGGGCCGGCGACCCTGGGCGAGAGCCCCAAGCCGCCGAAGAAGCGCAAGCCGATGAAGACGCTGCTCGGCGCGGCCGCGGCCCCGGTGGTCACCCCGCCCTGGGAGGCGTCGCCGCCCCCGCCCCCCGAGGAGGAAGAGGACGACGACGACGACATCCCGGTGATCGAGGCGACGGCGGAGCCGGGCGCGCTCGAGGAGTCGAAGCCGGAGATGCCGATCGTTCACGCCGCGCCGATCCCCTCGGTCGAGCCGGCGCCGATCCCGTCCGAGCCGCCTCCGTCTCGGGGCCGAGGCCTGTGGCTCGCGGTCGCGGCCATCGCGATCCTGCTGCTCGCGAGCGCCGGGGGCGCGGCCGCCTGGTACCTCTGGCTCCGGCCGCCGCCCGCGGTCGTCCAGCTGCCGGACGGCCCCTCGGAGACGCCCGCGCTCGTGACCACTGCGACCGTCGACGCCGGCGCCCTCGCCGCGCCGTTCGACGCCGGGCTGGACGCCGGACCCGAAGACGCCGGGATCGACGCCGGACCCGAAGACGCCGGGATCGACGCCGGACCCGAAGACGCCGGGATCGACGCGGGGCCGGTGGACTCCGGTCTGCCCGACGCGGGCCTCCCCGACTCCGGCGCGCCCGTGGAAGAAGACGAGGCGGACGACGATCCGCCGCGCGGCCGGGACGTGGCGCGCCTGATCCGGAGCGCGAACTACGACCGGAACCGCGGCAACCTCCGCGAGGCGGAGCGCACGTACCTGCAGGTGCTGCGGGTCGAGGGGCGCAACCCGCGCGCGCTGGCCGGGCTGACCCGGGTGGCGATGTCGCGCCGCGACGGCACCCAGGCGGTGCGATGGGCGCGGCGGCTCGTCCAGGCCGCGTCGCGCAACGCGAACAACCACGTGCTCCTCGGCGACGCGCTGCGGGTGGCCGGAAACCAGGCCGGCGCGCGCGACGCCTACCGGGCCGCGCTCGAGATCTCGCCCTCGCATCGCCGGGCCCGGGCACGTTTGGCGGGTCGCTGACCCCCTCGGGGTGGTAGCTTCTGGGGCGTGCAGGAGCGCTTCGGACGCTACGAGCTCCAAGAGCGCATCGGCGTCGGCGGGATGGCCGAGGTCTTTCGCGCCGTGCAGCGCGGCGCCGCCGGCTTCGCGCGGCCGGTCGCGATCAAGCGCATCCTGCCGCACATCGCGAGCGACCCCGAGACGGTGCAGATGTTCGTCGAGGAGGCGAAGCTCGCCGTCCAGCTCCACCACCCCAACATCGCGCAGATCTTCGACCTCGGGCAGGCGGAGGGGCAGTACTTCATCGCGATGGAGTACGTGGACGGCCAGAGCCTGGAGGCCGTCTGGGACCGGTGGGCCGAGCGAGGCCGCCGCCTCCCGCCCGAGGCCGTCGCGCACCTCCTCGTGCACGTCTGCGACGCGCTGCACCACGCGCACTTCGCGGAGGACGCCGAGGGCCGCCCGCTCGGCATCATTCACCGCGACGTCTCCCCCTCGAACGTGCTCCTCTCGTTCGGCGGCGAGGTGAAGGTGATCGACTTCGGGCTCGCGAAGGCCGAGAACCGGGTGAGTCGGACCCGCGACGGCATCGTGAAAGGCAAGCTCGCCTACCTCTCGCCGGAGCAGGCGCACGGGCGCACCTTCGACCGCCGGAGCGACCTCTTCTCGCTCGGCGTGTGCGCGTGGGAGCTGCTCACCGGCAAGCGCGCGTTCCGGCGGGACGACGATCGCAAGACCGTGCTGGCCATTCGCGCCGGCAAGATCGACCCGCCGTCGCGGCACGCGGTGCTCCCCGAGCCGCTCGAGCGCGTCGTGACGCGGCTGCTCGCGATCGACCCGGACCTCCGCTACCGGACCGCGCTCGAGGCGCGCGAAGACGTGGAGGCGTGGCAGCGGCGGGCGGGCGTGGAGTTCGCCCGGCGGAACCTCACCGCGCTCATGCGGAGCACCTTCCCCGAGCGGTTCGCGGAGGAGCCCGGGGCGCGCGGCGCGATCGAGCTGGTGCGCGCCAAGGCCAAGGACGCGAGACCCGCGCCTCCGCCCGCGCCGCACGACACCGTCGACGACGAGTGGGGCGACGTCCCGACCGACGTGCGCGGGGACGCGGCCGACACCGTCCCCGGCATCGAGCTGCCCGACGGGCGCGAGGGATGACGCCGCGCTAACGAAGGGCGGTGCCGGCCCTCCGCTCGTTGTCACCGTCGCGCGCGGTCTGGACGGTGGCCTGGCCGATGGCCGCGCTCGGCCTGCTGCGCTCGTTCTACTACCTCACCGACAGCTTCTGGGTGGGCAAGCTCGGGCCCGAGCCGCTGGCCGCGCTCGGCGGCAGCGCCTTCGCCTGGTGGATGATCAACCTCTCGTGCGAGCTGGCCGCGACCGGCGCCCACGCCCGGGTCGCGCGGCACGAAGGCGCCGGCGCGCTGGACCGCATCCCGATCACCCTCGCCAACGCCATCTCGCTCGGGCTGCTGGTGTCGGTCGGGCTCGCCTGCGTCTTCCCGCTGCGCGGGCTCTACTTCGAGCTGCTCGGCTTCGCGGCGGGGAGCGCCGAGCGCGGCCACGGCCAGGCCTACGTCGGGGCCTCGCTGCTCGGCGCCTCCACGCTCGCGGTGCACGCGGTGGTCGGCGCGGCCTTCCGAGGGCTCGGCGAGACGCGGGTCGCGCTGGTCCTGACCGCGGCGACGCTCGTGGCCAACGCCGCGCTCGATCCGCTCTTCATCTGGGGCCTCGGCCCCACCCCCGCGCTCGGCGTGGCCGGCGCCGCCTGGGCCACCGCGCTCGCCAACGCGATCGGCGCCGCGCTCGGCCTCTGGCTCCTCGCCGGCAAGGGCTTCCGCCTGCGGGCGACGCGGCCCCGTCTCGCGGCGCTCTGGGAGATCGCGCGGGTCGGCGCGCCGGTCAGCCTCTCCGGCTTCGGCTTCGCGCTCGTCTACGTGCTGCTCGGCCGGGTGATCACCAGCTTCGGCAGCGAGCAGATGGCGGCGCTCGGGGTCGGGCACCGGCTCGAGAGCCTCGCCTACTTCTGCTGCGTCGCGTTCGGCGTCGGCGCGGCCACCATGGTCGGCCAGCACCTCGGCGCCGGCGACCGCGAGCGCGCGCACCAGAGCGCCCGCGCCGCCGCCCGCCTCGCCCTGATCGCGATGGTCCCGTTCACCGTCGCGCTCTTCGTGCTGGCTCGCCCGCTCTTCGGCGTCTTCACCGACGACCCGGCCACCCTCGAGGCGGGCGTGCTCTACCTGCGCATCCAGACCACCGTGCTCGCGCTGATGGCCCTCGAGGAGGCCTACAAGGGCGCGTTCACCGGCAGCGGCGAGACCCTGATGGCGAGCCTCGTCGGCTTCGGCTTCACCGCCGCCCGCATCCCCGCCGCCTGGGTGCTCGCCCACCCGCTCGGCCTCGGCATCGCCGGCGTCTGGACGGCCATCGCCGGCAGCACCGCGCTCAAGGGCGTGCTGCTCTGGCTGCTCTGGCGACGCCGTCAGCGGTGACTGAGAACGGGCTTCGGCTACCCCGGGTGTGCTGGCGGCCCACGGAGTCTGCTCTGAGTGTTCGCATCGGAGCGAAGAGCGCTTCGGGCAGGGTTGTCCTTCATCGCGCGAACCAACCGCGCCCATTCACCGCACCCACAGTTGACAGCACGGTCGCAAACCGCGAGGCTACGCCATGCAATCCGACACACACATGCAACGCAAACAGACGAGAACCAGCCATCGACGGAAACCCGCGCAACTCACCCATCCACCACCTTCCAATCATCGCGCCGTTTCCAAGCGCAGTTCGCGCCCAGACGCACGCCGCCTGGTCTCGCTAGCGGTAGTACTATTCCTGATGGCGCCTGCCATCCTGGCATCCTCATGTGAGAGTCCCGCAGTCGGTACCGCGAGCTCCGCCCTGGTCGGTGGGAATGGTTCCATCAACACCGGCGGCTCCCCCTACGTGAACATCGGCGGGTGCTCCGGCGTCATGGTGCGTAACCAATGGGCGTTGACGAACTCACACTGCTTCAATTCTTCAGCACCTCTATCGCAAACTCTAGTCACCAACAACGTGGGCGAGAGCGCCGCGGTAGACTGGGTGGAGCGCGAGCACGCGTTCGACATCGCGATCGTGCATCTGAGCGCTCCCTTGACGGTCAACGGGATGGCAGAGGGGTACGAACTCGAAGCATTGAACACAGACATCGGCAGTTTGGTCGGTCATGAATTTCGGATCTATGGTCTTGGCCCGAGCAGCAGTACGGCCGCAGGAGACTGGGCGAGGCTGAAGCTGACCGACGTGTGGGACTCGGAAGGTCGGAGTCGTGACACTGGCACGAAGCCGGGGATCACCGGCTTCACCGACAGTCTGCGCTTCCAGATCGTCGCCCCTTCCACCGCCGGTATCGAGAATGGCGACAGCGGCAGCGCCATCGTGGACGAACAAGGCCGGCTAGTTGGAATACATCGGAATGGCGGAGGGCCAACAGGTTGGGCCTACTACTGTCAATGGGTTCTGGGCGTGGGCCCAGCATCAGATCCAGCGCTTCAACTTCGGGACGAGCATGGCCGTCGGAGACTTCGACGGCGATTCGTTCCTGGAGTTAGCTGTAGGCCGACCGGGCGGCTCTCCTCCGAGCGCCCCTGGGGTGGCTGCGGGCGTGGTGTACATCTACGGATGGGATGCAAGCGGCACGCTCCAGATTGAAGACATCTTAGAAAACCACATTGACGCCCCCGAAGACGGTGACCTGTTCGGGTTCGCGCTGGCGGCCGGAGACCTCAATGGGGACGGTATCGACGACCTCGTCGTCGGTGTCCCCGGCGAGACCGACGAGACGCTAGGCTTAACCGGACCATATGATTCGGGAGAGGTCGAGTACTTCATCGGCAGTCCTTCCGGGTTTCAGTGGAACCTGACGTGGGTGCTGTCGCAGCAGGGCGACAACCGTTCGGAACAAGACGCCTACGGTTCCTCGCTCTCGGTGGGCGACTACAACGGCGATGGCCTCACCGACATCGCCGTGGGTACACCCGACAACTGGGGACCGTGCAACACGTTCTGCCCCAACGACCAGACCGGAGCCGTGTTCATCTACACCTGCAACGGCGGTCTTCCCCTGGAGTGTGAGGAGCGAATCGTGCGTCAGTCGGATGTGCCCGGGGAACCTGTTATCCAGCATGAGAACTTCGGCTTCAGCCTGGCCTCAGGGAACTTCGTGGGAGAGTCACCGGACGACCTGGCCATCGGCGCACCCGGCAACTCATACGATGATCCTGGACAGAACATGCGCTGGAGAGGCTCGGGGGATGTCTTCGTATACGACTGGGTGGAGGACCAGTTGGTTCGAGTCCCGCGCTCGGACACCCGCGAGCAGGCCGACCGATACGGGTACGCCCTCGCGTCGGTGAGCGACACCAGCAGCGAGTACGACTACCTGGCTGTGGGCGTCCCAGGCGAAGCGCCCGGGGCGACCAACAACGTTCGCTCCGGCTGCGTGGTCATCATCGAAGGAGGTTCGCTTTCGGTGACCTACTTCGACGGTCAGCAGAGCGCATCTCCCGACGAGCGAGACGACTTCTTCGGGGGCTCTCTCGCCTCGCTCCAGTCATCATGGGGCGAGGCCCTCGCGATAGGAGCGCCGTTCGAGGTCGTGGCCGACGACTACGCAGGTTTCCCCCGCACGGATGATTGGGCGAACTTGCGCGACGGCGCTGTGTTCCTGAAGTTCTTCGACAGCGGGTTCTTCTTCCCCGACTCCATGCTCGAGCAGTCTGGGCTGGGCGTGGACACTGCAGAATCGGGCGACGCGTACGGCTCGCGCGTGGCTTCTCGCTACGGGTCCAGATACGAGGCTGGTGCGGCCGAGACGCAGCTGTTCGTCGGTGTGACAGGCGAGACACCCACGACCAGCTCGATTCGAGCTGGGGCGGTGCACGCAATGACTCCCTTCGCCCCAACGATGGGAACGGCCTGGCTCTCGGCCCCGTAGGACCGTCAAGACCAGAGCCCGCTGCCGGACCGGGCAGCGGGCTCCGCACGAATGCGCCGCGCCCCGAACCTCCCGGTCAGTTATTCGGGACGCAGATGGCTTCGAAGAAGCCGCTCCCGTCGTCGACCTCGATGCAGACGCTCCCGAACTCGCAATCGCTGTTGAAGTCACAGCGCTGGTAGCAGAGAGGCGTCGTGTCGGTCGTCCCGAGGATGTAGCAGGCCCCCGTCCAGCCGCGGTTGTTGTCGCAGTCGAAGTCGCCGCCGCAGATGCGGGAGCAGAAGGCTCCCAACGTGGCTTCGGACCGAACCTCGACCTCCCAGCACTGGTCGACCGCACGGTCACAGAAGGGCTCCTCCGAGTAGCACTCCTCGTAAGTGCCGCCGACGTTCCCGCAGCCGACCGCGAGCGCCGCGAAGGCCAAGATGATCGAAAGCTTCTTCATTCCCCCTCCTAGGGTGTGTGCCAAGCCGATGATGCTCGAAAACGATCCGGATGTCCTGATGAACCCGCGCCCGGTGGGGTGCCCGGACGCGACGCAGCCTCGGGGGATGGTCCGTCGACGTGGACCGTGCGGGAGGTATTCACCGGGGGCGCGGCGAAAAGCGCCCGACGCGCGGGGTTCACGAAATCGCGACGGAACGCGCCGCGCCTGATACGATCGGCCCTCGATGACCGAGACGCCCTCAGACGTGGCGGGGCGGTGCGGGCCCTACACGCTCGTGCGGCGCATCGGCGCGGGCGGCATGGGGGAGATCTTCCTCGCCCGGGGGCCGGACGGCGCCGAGGTCGCGATCAAGCGCCTGCTCGCGGAGTGCGCCAAGGATCCCGTCTTCATCGGCATGTTCCTCGACGAGGCGCGGCTGGTGAAGCGGATCCACCACCCGAACGTCTGCGAGGTCTTCGAGCACGGTCAGGAGGGGCCGCACTACTACCTCGTGATGGAGCACATCGACGGGGTGAGCCTGCGCGACCTGCTCGAGCAGCGCGCCTTCCGTGGCCTCCCCTTCCCGCTCGCCGCGCGCATCATGGCCGAGGTGGCGGCGGGCCTCGACCACGCGCACCGCCTCGAGGACGAGCTCGGCGTGCCGCTCGGCATCGTGCATCGCGACGTCAGCCCGGCGAACATCATGATCCGCAAGGACGGCCAGGTGAAGCTGGTCGACTTCGGGCTCGCCAAGGCGCGCACCCAGCTGATGAAGACTCAGCCCGGGCTGGTGAAGGGCAAGTTCGGCTACCTCGCGCCGGAGCAGCTCGGCGGCCGGGTGGACTGGCGCACCGATCTGTTCGCGCTCGGGCTCTGCTTCTACGAGGCGATGACCGGGCAGCAGCTCTTCGGCCAGCGCACCGCGGCGGAGACGGTGCAGGCCATCCAGCGCTTCTCCGGCCCGCCGCCGATGGCCGAGAGCGTCGGCGCGCCCCCGGCCCTCGACGAGGTGCTGCGGCGCGCGCTCGCGCCGGGCGTGAACGAGCGCTTCCAGTCGGCGGCGGAGCTCCGCGGCGCGCTCGGCAAGCTGGTCCGCCAGGTCCCGGCCGAGAAGATCAGCGCTGCCGCGCTCGCCGCCGAGCTGAAGAAGGGCGTCCCTGGCGGACGCTCCCCTTCGGCGCCGCCCCCCGCGCTCGGCCGCGACAAGCTCGATAGCGTCCCGGTGGCCGACCAGGGGAGCCGCGGCAGCCAGGGGGTCTCCCCGCTGCTCCTCGCCGGCGTGGCCCTCGTCGTTCTGGTCCTCGCCGTCGCCGTGGGCGCCGCCCTGCTGATGTGAGCCGCTCCGTCGTCGAAGCCTCCTGGCTGCGGACGCGGACTCGTGGCTGAATCGTCCCGCATCGGAGTCCCGCGACCCGACTCCGGGTCCGAGTCCGAGTCCGAGTCCGACACCGAGTCCGACGCCGAGTCCGAGTCCGAGTCCGAGTCCGAGTCCGAGTCCGAGTCCGAGTCCGACTCCGACTCCGACTCCGAGTCCGACGCCGAGTCCGAGTCCGGCACCGGGTCCGATCGTGGCGGCAAACCGAGACCCGCCTCTTCGGGGACGATCCTATTCGTTCATCCAGCTCGGCCGAGACCGTGCCGAGGCCGGCGCTTCGGGAAGCCGATGCTTCGGGGACGATCCTATTCGTTCATCGAGCTCGGCAGCGGCAGCGAGACCGGCAGCGGCAGCGAGACCGGCAGCGGCAGCGGGACCGGCAGCGGCAGCGAGACCGGCAGCGGGGCCGGTGGCGAGACCGGCAGCGGCAGCGAGACCGGCAGCGGCAGCGAGACCGGCAGCGGGGCCGGCAGCGAGAGCGGCAGCGAGACCGGCAGCGGGGCCGGTGGCGAGACCGGCAGCGGGGTCGGTGGCGAGACCGGCGGCGGGCCGGTGGCGAGACCGGCAGCGGGCCTGGAGTGTGAACGGCGCCAGGCTCGCTCGCCTGAGCCAGCGATTCTTCCTCGCCTCCCGCCTCCCTTCTCCCCTCAGATGCGCCGCCAACGAGACTTTCTGCTGCGGACTCGGCTGCGGACTCGGCTGCGGACTCGGCGGCGGACTCGGCGGCGGACTCGGCTGCGGACTCGGCTGCGGACTCGGCTGCGGACTCGGCTGCGGACTCGGCTGCGGACTCGGCTGCGGACTCGGCTGCGGACTCGGCTGCGGACTCGGCTGCGGACTCGGCTTCGGGCTCGGCCGCGGGCTCGGCTGCGGGCTCGGCACCGGTCTCGGTTTCGGGCTCGGGCTCGGAGTCGGCGGCGGACTCGGACGGAGTTCGATGAACGAATGGGATCGTCCCCGGTTCCGGCAGAGACTCGGGGCGGGTGGCGAGCTCCTCGGCTGGTCCGCGCTAGCTGTTCCTCCTCGCCTCCCTTCTCCCTCCTCCCCGATGTGCGTCGACAACGAGCGCCCCGGATATCGAAGGTGCCGGCGTCCTCGGGCGGAGTCCGATGTTGGGAGGCCCCCTTCCGTGGTCACTCCTCCATGGACTTGTCGCCCCCCTCCGCGCTCCTCATGCTGCTCGTCTTCTCGTGAGCGTCCGGGGGGGCGCAAGGGGGCAGCGAATGGGATGGGCGTTCCGTCTTTGGGGACTGGCGAGGGCCGTGTGGACGACCGCGGATGATGTGCGGTGGTCCGTCAGGGGGTGGGAGGAGCCGTAGCGACGTCGATCCGCACGCGCGCGGGCGCGCTGCGTCGGTCGCCGAGGATGGCCACCAGCTCGTGATCACCGGGGGCGGGGGACCAGTGGGGCGATGCGTGGGGCGCGCCGTCGATCTCCCAGACCACCTCGGTGGTCGCGCCGCGCACGGTGGCGCGGAGAGGGATGGCCCCGGCGCGTACGAGCAGGCGCGCGCCGTCTTCGGGGTGCGCGACCCGCGGTGTGCCCGCCGCGGGCGGATCTTCGCGTAGCGAGAAGCCAGCCGGATGCGCGTCCTCCAGCCAGCGGGCGTAGCGTGAGGAGAGCGCGACCGTGCCGTCCTCCCGGTGCGCCTCGCAGCGCTCCAGCGGGAGGTGACCGGGCGCGAAGCGCTCCTCGAGGGTGTGCGTGCAGCCCGGGCCCGCCAACCGGCCGGTGACGGCGCAGACCCGCGCGTGGGCGAGCGACGGTCGCTCGAGCTCATCCCCCACCAGGTCGAGCGCCTCGAGGCGCGCGTGGGCCGCGGCGAGGAGCCGCACCGCCGAGGGCGCCGCGCCGCGAAAGCCGCTGAGCCCGCCGAGCGGACGGCCCGACGGGTCGCCCACCCAGACGACGACCGTGACCTCGTCGGTGAACGCGGCCGTCCACGCGTCGCGCCAGCCGCTCGACGTGCCGGTCTTGAGCCCGAAGCGCGCGAGGGGGAAGAGCCTCGCCAGGTCGTCGCCGAAAGCCTCGCGCCGCGCGCGCGCGTCCATGAGGATGTCTCGAGTGAGCGCCGCCGCCGCGGGGTCGATCACCGGCTGGGCCACCGGCGCCGCGCGGACCGGGCCGAGCGAGAGCGGGACGTGGGTGCCGCCGCGGGCGAGCGCCACGTAGGCCTCGGCGAGCTCGAAGCCGGTCACGTCGGCGCCGCCGAGCACGATGGCCGCGCCATACCGCGGGGCCTCGTCGAGCTCCCGCATCCCGAGCGCGCGCAGCCGGTCCACGATGCGGTCGGCCCCGACCCGGCGCGCCGCGTCGAGGGCGGCGAGGTTCAACGAAGCGCTCAGCGCCTCGCGCGCCCGCACCGGCCCTCGCTCGCGGCCGTCGTAGTCGCGCGCGGTGAAGAGCGCGCCGCCGGCCCCGACCATCGGCCGCGAGAGGTCGTCGAGCAGGCTGGCCGGCGTGCCGCCGCGCTCGAAGAAGAGCGCGTAGACGAACGGCTTGAGCGTCGATCCCGGCTGCCGCCGCGCCCGCGCCAGGTCCAGCCAGCCGCCCGGCGCGTCGCCCTGGCGCGCGGCCCCCACGTGCGCGAGCACCTCGCCGGTGGCGTTCGAGACCACCACCGCCGCCGCGTTCGTGACCCCGCGGTCCTCGTGCGCCTGCACCGCCCGCTCCAGGACGCGCTCGGCCTCTCGCTGGAGCGGCAGATCGAGGCTCGTCTCCAGGGCCCGGCCGCGCCGGCTCAGCCTCCCCTCGCGCCACGCGTCCAGCGCCGCGTCGGCGAAGCGGGGCGCGCGCCAGGGTCGGACGGGGACCGGTCGGATCGAGACCGCCTCCCGCGTCGCCGCGTCGTGGGTCTCGGCGTCGATCCGACCGCTGTCCCGCATGCGCCGGAGCACGATCGCGCGGCGCCGGAGCGCGCGCGGCAGGTGACGCCGTGGATCGAGCGCGGTGGGCGCCTGCGGGATGCCGGCGAGCAGCGCGGCCTCGCCGACCGTCAGCGCCGAGACCGGCTTGCCGAAGTAGAGCTCGCTGGCCCGCGCGACGCCGACCACCCGGTCGCCGAACGGGAGCCGGTTGAGGTACTGCTCGAGGATCCAGTCCTTGTCGCGCTCGCGCTCGAGCTGGATCGCCCGCGCGATCTCGCGCGGCTTGTCCCAGAGCCCGTCCGGGCGCCCGTGGGTCAGCTTGATCAGCTGCTGCGTGATCGTCGACGCGCCGCTCGTCCGCTGCCCCGGGAGCGCCGCGCTCAGGGCCGCCCGCGCCGTCGCCCGCACGTCGACGCCCGCGTGCTCGCGGAAGCGCTGGTCCTCCACCGCGAGGACCGCGTCCACGAGGTGCGGCGACACCTCCGAGAGCGCGACCCAGCGCCGATCCCGCCCGTCCGAGCGCGCGTGACGCAGCGGGGTTCCGTGCCGGTCGGTGACCGTGACCGCGTCGGGCGGCCGCTCGAAGCGCGCCCGGTCGACCTCGGTCGTCAGCAGCAGCCAGGCGACGCCCGCCGCGCCCAGCCCCGTGAGCGCGAGCGTCGCCTTCACCGCCCGTCGGAGCGCGCGTCTCATTCGCCCTCGTCCACCACCCGGAGCACGTTCACGCGCGACCGCGCCACGAAGCCGTGGTCGTAGAGCGCCTCGATCTGCGCCGGCGGGACGGTGAAGGTGCCCACGCTGGTGGCCCGGATCGCGTAGGTGTACTCCTGCAAACCACCCGGCATGCGATCGAAGTAGAAGCTCGCCCCGTGGCTCGGGAAGGCGCGGTGGGCGATGTGCCCGAGCGAGCGCATCGCGTGGTGGGCGCGCGCGTCGACCACGTCGTCGTCCGGCCCCATGCCGAGCAGCGCGGCCAGCGACGCACGAGGCGTCGTCTCGAGGCCGGCGTCGACCGCCTCGAAGCCGGCCGCGACCGGGTCGAAGACGCCGACGATCTCCGGGCCGCCGCCCTCGGTGTAGACGAAGAGCCGGACGCGGATCATCTCGCCGAGCGGCACCATCGCGCCGTCCTCGAGGGGCCGTCCGTCCTGGGTCTCGAAGACGCGATGCAGCGCGGTGCGTCGGCCCCGCGGGGTCTCGTCGGCCTCGGTCAACGGGACCGCCCAGCGGCCGTCGAGGCTGAAGAACACCGCGCCGTCGTCCGCGCCGCGCACGTGGAGGGTGTGGGCCCCGCGCAGCGCCGGCACCTCGATCCGGTAGGTCGCCGCGCTGTCCGAGCGGGTGATCGCGGGGAGCGCCTGTCCGTCCAGCAGGACCTGCGCCGCTCCGCCCTCGCCCCACGCCCAGAGCGACGCGTAGGCCGAGAGCCCGAGGAGCGCGCGCGCCGTCTCGAGCGAGCTCGACCAGGGGTGACCGGGCCGGCCGCCGCGCACCACGAGCAGCTGTCCGGCGAGCTCGCCCGCGCGCGGGTGGCCGACCTCGTAGCGGCTCGCGGCCTCGAGCACCGCGCCGAAGGTCCGCGCGCTCCGCTCCACCCAGCGCAGGCGCGACGGGTCGCGGGCCTCGTCGTCCCGGTCGGCGAGCACCTGGCGGCTCGCGGAGAGCACAAGCGTGTCGGTGCGCGGGTCGTCCGGCCCGAAGGCCAGCGCGAGCTGCGCGAGGCCGAAGGGCGACAGGCGCTCCCGCTGCTCGTAGATCGCGGTGGCCCGCGCGCCCTGCGGCTGCCCCGCCTCCGCGAGGACCCGGAGCGCGTAGGCGATCCGGTCGAGCCCGCTCTCGCCGTACTGGTCCTGGAACGACGTCCCGTTCACCAGCGGCGCGAGCACCTCCGCCGCGCGTCGGGTCACGTCGCCGTCCACCCAGCCGTGTCGCTGCGCCGCCGCGAGCGCGTGGGTCGCCACCGCGGTCTCGTGGGGCAAGGTCCAGCCGGCGCTCGTCCAGCGAGAGAAGCCGCCCTCCCCGTTCTGCAGCGCGGTGAGCCGGCGGACGAGGCGCTCGGCCCGGGCCCGGAGCTCCGCCGGCGAGAGCCCACCCGACGGCGCGGCGACGCCGAGGTCGGCCCACGCGGCGAGCGCGAGCAGGGTCGCGGCGACCGACTCGGTGTCGCCCCACGGCGAGGCCTCGAGGCTCTCGACCGCGCCCTCGAAGCCGATGAAGGGGTGAGAGGCGACGGTGACCCGGAGCCCGCCGCCGGTGCGCGGCGTCGCCTCGGGCAAGCCGACCTGCACGTCGCGGGATCCCTCGGCGGCGCCGAAGACCTGGCTGCGCACGTAGCGTCCGCGCGGGGCGACCGCGATCTCGTCTCGCACCGCGACCGCCTCGTCCCCCGCGCGGGCGTCGAAGCGGAGCGCGAGGGGCCCCTCGGCCGGCGCGGTGACGGGCTCGGAGATCCGGAGCTCGCCGCCCGCCGGCAGGGTCACGGTGTGGCCCGGGCGCCGCGCGTCGTCGAATGTCAGCGACCAGGTCACCTCGAGGGGCGCCTCGGTCGCGTTGTGGAGGAACGCCGCCGCCTCCACCGCGTCGCCGGCGGTGAGGAAGCGCGGGAACGCGGGGCGCAGCACGAGCGGCTGCTCGGCCACCAGCTGGGTCGACGCGCGACCGGCCCGCGCGCCCTCGTCGACCGCCACCGCCATCACGCGGTACTCGGTCGCGCGCTCCGGGAGCGTGAGCGTGGCGGTCGCCCGGCCGCGCGCGTCGGTCTCGAGCGCGGGCGCCCAGAGCGGGGTCGGCTCGAAGCGCTCGCGGTCGTCCATCATGCGGCGGGTCGCCTCGCCGTCGCCTCCGTCCCCGCTCGCCTCCGGCATCGGCGGGGGCTGGATGCGAGAGACGAGGTCGCGGCGGGTGTCTTCCCAGGCGAAGGCCGGCGGCCGCGGCCGGAACAGGTTGCCGATCGGGTTGGGCGTCGCGTAGCCGGTCAGCCGCAGCGTGCCCTCGTCGACGGCCCAGAGCGTCACCTCGCCCCGCACCGGCCGCCCCGCGTCGTCGCGCACCTGCACCGCGACCGGGACGGTGGCGCCGGGGCGCGCGTCGTCGGGCGCCTCGAGCGTGACGTGCAGGCGCGAGGACTCGGGCGCGACCCGCAGCTCGGCCACGCCGAAGCGGAGATCCGGCGCGTGCAGATCGATGGCCTCGCCGGGGGGGCCGGTGCGCGGGCGCACCAGGGTCACCGAGACGAAGACGTTCGGCACCATGCCCGCGTCGAGCCGCACCCGGACGACGTTGCCGCCGGGCTGCACCGGGCGCCGCTCGAGGGCGCGGGCGCCGTCCTCCGACTCGAGCGTGATCAGCGCGGTGGCCACGTCGAACGGGGACTCGAAGGCGAGCTCGGCCGTCTCGCCGACCGTCCAGCGCTGCCGGGTCGGGGTCACCGCGATCGGCGCGCCGGGCGGATCCCGGTCGGGCTGCTCGTCCGGGCCGGCGACGTAGACGCGGCGGCTGGCGACCGAGCGGCGCCCCGCGTCGTCGGTGGTCTCGACCTCGACGAGGTAGGTCCCGGAGCGCGTCGGCGCGTAGGCGCACGCGGTGGGCTCGGCCGCGCTCTCCAGCCGGCAGCGGTGCACGGGCGCGCGGCGCTGGTCGCGTCGGAGGTGGTAGCCGCCGCGCGCGTGGCTCCGCTCGGACCACTCCCACCAGGAGTGCCAGCCCTCGCGGAAGAAGCGGGCCTCGATCGCGCGCCCCTCCGCCGGCTCGCCCTCGTGGTCGACGACGATCGCGCGGGCCTCGAGCGGCTCCCCGAGCGCGACCCAGTCGTCGCCGCGGGCGAGGCCGACCTCGAGCGCGGCCGGGTAGCCGACGAAGCTGCGCCGGGTGGCGTGGGTGTGGCCGGCGGCGTCGGTGATCTCCGCCTCGAGCTCGAAGCGGGTCCGCGCGCTCGCCGCGAGCTGCACGCTCATCGCCAGCGCCGCCCGGCCGGCGGCCCCGAGCTCCTCCTCGCCTCCGGCCACCGTCCCGCTGCCCGCGCTCGCGCCCGCCGGCGTGAAGCGGAAGCGCGACCAGCGCTCGGGGTAGGAGGCGCCGCCGGCGCGCACGAGCGACCAGCGCAGCCGCCCGTTCGTGACCGGCGCGCCGAAGAGGTAGGTGCCCGCCGCGTCGACGGTCAGCGCGTCGCCCGCGTGCACCGGCCCCTCGACCGGCGAGAGATCCACCCGGAAGGTGGGCTGCCTGAACTCGGCCACGCGGAACGTCGTGCTCCCGAGGAGGCGCTCCTCGTCGAGCACCTCGACCCGCCAGGTCCCGAGCGGCGCCCCGGCCGGCAGATCGAGCGCGACCGCCGCGGTGCCGAAGCGGGAGGGCGTCACGACCAGCTCGCGGAGCGGCGCGTCTCGCTCGGGCGCGAGCACCCGCACCCGGTGCGTCCCGCCGGAGACCGCGCGGACCCGCGTCCCGTCGACCTCCCGGATCACGAGCTTGGCGCGCAGCGACTCGCCCGGTCGGTAGGCGCCGCGATCGGTGAAGACGGTGGCGATCGGCCCGGGCGACGGAGCGGCGCCCGGCGAGAGCCCCATCTGCGCGGGGCCGACCGCGGTGCGCGGGTCGAGGAGCAGGGCCGCGCGGTCCTCGCCGTGAGTGACCAGCACCGCGTGGCTCACCACGAGCGGGCTCGCCTCCATGCGCACGTGAGCGACGCCCTGCGCGTCGGTGCTCGCCCGCGCGCGCTCGCGCCCCTCGGCGTCGGCGACCACGATGGTGGCGCCCTCCACCGGCTCGGCGGTGGCGATGGAGGTGACCCAGAGGAGCAGCTCGCGAGGATGCGCGCGCACGGTCACGCCGAGGTCGGTGGCCTGCACGAAGGCGGTGTGGGCCGCGTTGGGGCGCCGGGAGGGATCGGGCCGGAACGACACCACGCTCATCGCGCTCTCGTCGTCGCGCCAGGCGTAGTCGCCCGGGCCCCAGCGGTTGGGGCGCGCGCGCGGCGCGAGGGGCGCGAGCGGGGACGAGGCGCCGCCGTTCTGGACGAAGCGGGTCGGGGACACCAGCGCGGCGAGCTCCTCCCCGGGCGCGACCGGCCGCCGCAGCACGTCGGCGGGCGCCGGGTTCACGATGGCGAAGGGGATCGTGCCCGCGGCGTCCCGCTCGTAGGTCAGCTCACCCTCCGCGACGCGGATGGACGGCGCGTGGCCCGCGCTCCGGATCGCGAGCGGCGGCAGCGGACGCAGCGGCTCGCCGGTCTCGGTGCGCAGCCCGCTGACCCGCACCTCGTAGACCTGGTCCGCCTCCCACTCCCCGCTCAGCTCGATCAGCCGGCTCTGCGGCGGCCCGTGAGGCGCGAGGCGCACGCGCAGATCGGCGACCGCCGGGCGCACCCGGAAGTTGGCGACGCTCGCGCCTTCGAGCCGCGCGCTCGAGAGCAGGCGGAGGCTCGGTCCGATGCCGATGATCTCCCCGGGCGAGCCGCGGTGATCGCACTGCCCCGGGTAGGCCGCGCCCTCCTGACAGCCGACGCCCTCGAGGTGCGGCCGCGGGGCCAGCTCGTAGGTCATCACCGCCGGGTTGCTGCCGCCCCAGGGCAGATATCGCGGGGCCAGCGCGAGCGCGATCCGCGCCCCCGGCTCCAGCGCGCGGCGGAGGCGCACGTCCACCCGGTAGCCGCTCTCGGGCTGGGTGCGCGAGGCGGTGAGCGCGACCGGGACCGAGCGGTGGCCCCCGCCGATCTCGTAGGCGAGCAGCTCCTGGCGCAGGCTCGAGGGGCGCACCGGGGCGTCGAAGATCAGGGGCAGCGCCGCGCCCGCCTCCACCCTCCCCTGCGATCGGTAGGGGTTCACGCGGGGCGCGCCGTCCAGCACCAGCACCCGCTCGAGGTCGTCGACGAGCGCCTCGCCCGAGAGCGACGCGAGCCCCTCGGCGAACCCGATGCGCACCTCGCGCACGCCTGGCGTCCAAGCGGTCGGCGCGGGCGCGAACACCACCGTCGAGCGCGAGACCCAGCGCGCCTCCCCCGAGAGCGACGGTCGGAAGCGCAGCGGCGACCGCTCCGCCGGACGACCCACGCGCCAGCCCTCCACCATCGGCCGGTTGAAGCGGACGGTCAGCGACGCCCCGCGCCGCAGGCTCGTCGCGCCCTCCCGCGGCGCGATCACCGCCAGCGCCTCCGGCTGATCGGCCACCAGGAGCGGCGCGAGGGGCGCGCTCGGCGGCAGCGTCTCCTCCGCCGGCGGCCACGCCCGGACGTCCTCGAAGAGCCCGGGCGGCACGGTCCCGATCGCCGGTCGATCCGCCTCCTCTTCACCCTGGAACAAGAGCCCCGCCACCAGCGCGACCAGCGCCGTCGCGCCGCCCACCGCCCAGGGGATCCATCGTCGCCGCGGGCGCCGCCCCCGCGCCGAGGTTCGATAGGGTCCGTCGCCGGGCGTGGAGGGATCGCGGGTGGTCATGCCGCATGCGCGCAGCAAACCTCGCGCCGCCGCGTCTCACCCCGCGCTCTGCGGCCCCGGCTCGCCTCCGCGTGTCCGCACGCCCACGCCGTGTCCGCGCGACGACACGATCTTCAACTGACGAGGAGCGCGACGGCGAGGCTCGGGCGGAGGGCCCAGCCGCGCGGCGGGAAGGGGCCGTCCGCGAGCGGGTTCATCGGGGGGCCGGTGAGGCCGTCGGCGGACCAGGCGCCGAGCCCGAAGCGCCCCTGCACGCGCAGCCCGGGGAGCGCCTCCACCTCGAAGCCGGCGAACCCGCCGAGCGCCATGCCGGCCACGAAGTAGTCCTCGAGCCCGTAGAGCAGCCGGGTGATGCCCACGCCGACGGAAGCGCCGAGCGAGACCGCGAGCCCTCCCTCGAGGCGCAGCACGAGCGACGGCTCGACGCTCGGCAGGAAGTAGGGCTGCGTGTGGCCCAGCGGCTCGAAGAGCGCGCCCGCCTCGAGCCGGCCCTCGAGCCGGAACCAGCGCACGTCGAAGCCGGCCCCGGCGGAGGCGCCGAGACCGAGCACCAGGCGCTGACCGTGCCCCGGGATCTCGCTCTCGTCCGTGCCCGAGATCCGGCTGCCCGCCATGACCGGCGCGTCGACCGAGAAGCGGCCGAAACCCCGGACGTCGTCGACCTGCGCGCGGGCCACGCCCACGCTGGAGAGCACGAGCGCGACCACCCCCACACCGGCGACCCTCATGCCCCCCATGGTGCGCGCCCCGCCCCCCGACGTTGCAGGTCAGTCCTCGACGATGGACGCCGAGCGGATGTAGTCCATCTCGGGGAAGTCGGCGCGGAGGTAGGTGTTGCCCTCGTTCTGGATGCGGCCCTGGATGGGTCCGCGGCCGCGCGGGGCGCCCTCGCCGTAGCCGGCGTAGAGACGGTCGACGACGCTCATGTCGCGGACCCGGCCGAAGGGCGCGAAGCCCATCGAGTCGAGGCGCGAGTTGTCGACGAGGTTGATGAAGAACTGGGTGGTCCGGGTGCCCGGGCCCGCCATCGCGTAGCTCACCATGCCGCGCGTGTTCGACTGCTCGACCGGGTCGTCGGGGATGTTCCGGTCGCGCCACTGGCGGCTCACCGCCGGGTCACCGTGAATGCCGGCCTGGGCCATGAAGCCCTCGATCACGCGGAAGAACGCGATGTCCTGGAAGTAGCCCTCGCGCACGAGCGTGTAGAAGCGGTCCGCGCCGTGCGGGGCCCAGGCGCGCGTCACGTCGATGAGCACCGCCCCCTTGGTGGTCTCGAGGCGCACGGTGAAGGTGTCCGGCGCGCGCTGGTCCCCCTCGGCGACCTCCTGGGCCGGCGGCTGCGGGCGCGGCGGCTCGACGCGCACCGGCTCGGTGCGCTCGCGCGGGGTCGCCTCGGCGGGCGCGCCCCCGGCGCCTTCGTCCGCCGCGGTCCTCAGGCGGGGCAGGTCCTCGGGATCGGTCGCGGGCTCGGCCGAGCGCGAGCAGCCGACGGCGGTGCAGGAGAGCGCGAGAAGCAAGGCGAGACGACGCAAGGGGTTCCTCCGTTCCAGGGTCCGTTCGTGCGGCGGTATAGCGTCTCTCCCTGGTACTGTCTCGCCGTCGATGAAGACCTGGATCGTGCGCGCGCTCGTGGTGATCGGCCTGCTGTTCTTCGGCTGGGTCGCTCACTTCTTCCTCGCGCCGCGCGGGCTGGCCTGGATCGTCTGGACGCTCGCCGGGATCGTGGTCGCGTTCGTGGCCCTCGAGCTCGTGCTCCGCACCCGCAAGCGTCGGGGCGAGCGCTCGGACTGGGCGCGCTGGCAGGCCGCGGTGACCGAGCCGGCGCGTCGCCGGGACGCCATCCGGGAGCTGAAGCGGGAGATCGATCGGGCGCGGCGCTTCGGCCCGCGCGGCCGGGTGAAGCACGCGCGCCTCGCCACCCGCCTCGCGGAGCTGCAGCTCGCGCTCGGGGACGCGGAGGCGGCCATCGCGACGCTCGCCAAGGCCCCGGTCCAGGACCTCGAGCCGCTCCCCGCCGCCGTGATCCGGTGCGCCCGCGCGCAGGCCTACCTTCACGCCGGGGACGCCGACGGAGCGCACGCCACGCTGTCGCCGGTGGACGCCGAGACCGGCGACGCCGTCGTCGACGCGAGCCTGCGCCTCGCCCGGGGCGGCATCGCGCTGGAGCGGGGCGACGCGGACGCGGCGCTCGAGGCGGCCCGGGCCATCGCCGCCATCGCCGAGCCCCACGACGAGCTCTGGGACGAGGCCCGCGCGCTCGAGGCGGCGGCGCTCGACGCCCAGGGCGCGAGCGAGGCGGCGGCGGAGGCGTTAGGGTCGATCGAGGCGCCCGGGCGCGCCCGGCTCGAGGCGGTCGGCAGCGCGCGCGTACGGCGCCTGCTCGAACGATGATGAACGCAGGCTGGCTCGAGATCGACGAGGACCGCTTCGAGGCGGAGGCGGCGCGCATCGGCGGCTGGCTGGTGCGCGACGCGGTGCTGATCGCCGGCGAGACCCGGCTCCGGCCGGTCGAGATCGAGCTCTACTACTTCGGGGCGCGGCACCGCGATCCCTTCGCCCACCGCGATCCCGAGCAGCTCGAGCCCGGCCGCTGGTACTTCCACAAGACCGGTGGGACCTACCGGGGCGGCAGCTTCAAGGGCCTGGACCTGAGCCTCGGGCGGAGCGGGACCTGGGGCGGCGCGCTGATCCGGAGCGTGCGCGGCCCCGAGGGCGACCTGGTGAGCGGCCCGTCGCTGGTGGTCGATCTCCTGCTCCGGCTGACGCACGAGGCCGACGTCTCCGCGCTCGCGCCGAAGGCGGGCGAGCTGCTGCGCCTCGAGCGGAGCGCGCCCGACCCGGCCACCGTGCTCCGGACCGCGCGCGTGGGGCTGACCCTCAAGCGCTTCGAGGCGGACAAGCCCGCGTTCCTGATGCGCCCCTACCGCTTCCTCAACGCGCCGGCCGAGGTGAAGAAGGGGCGCGTGCACACGGTGATCGCGCTGCACCAGGGCGGCCTCGACGCGCGCGAGATCAAGCGGCGCACCGGCAGCCCGGCGCACGCCATCGAGCGCTACCTGGACCGCTACGCGCTCGGCCTCGACCGGGGCGCGTTCGAGCCCTTCGTCGACAAGGCGCTCTCGCCGCTCGACCTCGCGGAGCTGCACGGGGTCTGGGAGGCGCGCTTCGGCGGTTCGTGAGAAGATCGGGCCGTGACCTACCGCTCGCCGCTCGAAGCCGCCCGGGCGCGCATCGCCGCCCTCGAGGAGCTCCTCGACGCGCAGGACCGGGTGGTCACCGGCGAAGGGGACGCCGGCAAGGACGCCCTGCGCGAGGTGCGGGCCCTGCTCGCGGAGGAGCGGGCCGAGCACGAGGGCCAGCTCGCGAGCCTGCGCCAGGAGCGCGCGTCGCTCGAGACCCGGCTCGCCGAGCAGGAGACGGAGCTGGTGGCCGAGCGCGCGCGGCGGCAGGCGGAGGTCTCGCTCCTGCGGAGCAAGCTCGAGGAGGCGGAGCGGGCGATCGCGCACAACACCTCGCTGTTCGAGGCGGAGCAGACGATGCAGCGCGCGGCGGCGGAGGCGGAGCGGGCGCGGCTCGAGCAGCGGCTGGTGCAGCGCGACACCCAGCTCCGCGAGCTGCGCGAGGAGATCCGCGTGCACCTCGGCGGCGGCGCCCGCGAGATCCGCGCGTTCTACGAGGCCCGGGTGCGCACCGTCGGCACCGAGCTCGCCGAGCAGGGCTCGCTGGCCCGGCGCCTCGAGCAGAGCCTCCGCGACGCCAAGGAGGCGGTCGAGAAGCTGCCGCCGGCGGACGAGCGAGATCGCGAGGGCATGGTCGAGCGCGAGATGGCCCGCCGGAAGCTCGCGGTCGGGGAGGCGGAGCTGAGCCGCGCCCGCGCCCGCATCGAGCGCCTCGAGGCCGAGCTCGAGCGGATCACCGCGGCCGAAGCGCAGCTCGCCTCTCGCTGACGATCACAGGCCGGCGGTGAAGCGGCGGATCTCGCGGGCCGCCTCCGGGGCGGCGCGCTGGAGCACGAGGTGGGGCGCGTCGAGGCGAGCGAGCGGCAGGTCGGGGCGCGCCCAGCCGACCGAGCGGCGGCGAGACACGAGCCGATCGCCGGTGCCCTCGAGGACGAGGACCGGCACCCGCGCCCGCCGCAGCTCCGCGCGCACGTCGACCTCGAGCACCTGCTGCACTCGGTGGGCGAGCACCTCGGGGGGTAGCGCCCGCACCGCGTCGCGCACCGCGTCCACCAGCGCGTCGCTCGCGTCCTCGCCGGTCAGGTAGCGCCGGATCGCGAACGCGGGCAGCGCCCTCGGCAGCCAGCTCGGCCGGGCGAAGAGGAGGCGCAGGGAGCGGGGCGCCGGCGCCTCGGCGAAGGTGGCCGCGAGCACGACCGCGCGCAGCCGAGGCGGCGGATCCGCCGCGAGGCGGATGGCGACCGGGCCCGAGAACGACTGCGCGACGACGACGAAGCCGCCCCCGTCGCCCGGGAGCGCCGCCCGGATCCAGGCCTCGAGGCGCCCGTAGTCGAGGGGCTCGTCGGACGGGAAGTCGAGCGCCTCCACGTCGAGGTCGCCGGTCAGGTGCGCGCAGAGCTCGCTCGAGAGGGTCGAGCTGCCGTCCAACCCCGGAAGGACGATTGCGCGCATGCGTCCGATGTAGCACCCCGCGCGCGGAGGGCCACGTCAACCCGACCTGTTCTCGCCCTGCGGCGATCAGACCTCTTCGTGGAAAGGTCCGGTGACTTCGTAGGTGAGGCCGCCGCTGCCGCCGCGCTGCGAGCTGAAGTAGAGGCGGGTGCCGCTCGGGTCGAACGCGGGCCCGGTGATCTCGGAGTCGTCCTGGCCGACGATCTGGAGCAGCGGCTTGGGCTCGCCGCTGGGGAGGATGGCGACGATCTGCATCGCGCCGCCGTCCTCGGCGACGAGCACGTCGCCGCAACACGAGACGGTCAGGTTGTCGACGCCGCTGAGCGGCACCGGGGTGTAGTCGTCGTCGTCGTAGAGCACGGTCATCGTCGACGACGCCACGTCGTAGGCCCAGATCCGGTCGTCCCCCTTGGTGCTCAGGTAGACGGTGCCGGCGTGGTACCAGATGCCCTCGCCGCCATCGAACGCGGTGCTCTCGGGCACCTGGTTGCGGGTGCTGGTGGGCCCGGTGCGGAGCGGGTCCGGGACCTCGTGCCAGGTGACCTCGCCGCCCGGCGCCAGCTCCGCGATCTCGAGCAGGCCGTCGTCGAGATCGGGGAAGCCGTACTCGGTCATGCCGGCGGGCGTGTAGCGGTAGAAGCCGCCCCCGGACGCGTCCTCGGAGAGGTAGAGCTTCCACTCGGTGGGGTCGACGGTGACCGCCTCGTGCTTGAAAGTGCCGAGCGCGGCGCGGAGCTGCGGGTCGTGCTCGCCCCACGGATCGGTCTCGTAGACCTGCCCCGCCTCGAGCTCCTCGCAGGACAGCCAGCTGCCCCACGGGGTGGGCCCGCCCGCGCAGTTGATCTGGGTGCGGGTGAGCGTGGAGTAGGCGTCGACGATGGCCCCGGACGCGTCGAAGCGCAGGGCGCCGACCCCGCCCACCACCGGCAGCTCGCTGTTCGACACGTAGATCCAGCCGCCGTCCATCGTGGCGAAGGTGGCGCCGCCGTCGGGCGCCCGGTGCCACTCGTGCTCGGTCCCCTCCACGTTCTCGCCCGAGCGCGCGACGATCCGCGAGGTGAAGCCCTCCGGGAGCCGCACCCCGTTCTCGTCCGGGTCGCCAAGCGGCCCGATGTCGGCGATGAGCGAGCGCAGCGTCGGCGCCGCCGGCATCTCGCGGGGCGGGAACGCGGTCGAGCCCACGCCCGAGTCCGGCGGGGTCACGCCGGAGTCCGCGGCCGCGTCGCTCGGCGCGCCCGCGTCCCCCTCGCCCGGGCCGTCGTCACAGCCCTTCAGGGCGGGCGACATCAGGGCGGCGGCGAGCCCGGCGAGGCCTCCGTGGAGGACGCGGCGGCGCGGGATCTCGAGGTCGGTGGCGCGGGTCTTCTTCGTCATCGCGCAGAAGGATAAGAGAGGGTCCCCGGATGGCAAAGGTCAGCGCGTGATCTCGAGATCGTGGGCGCGAGATTCGAGCCAGGCGCGGGTGTCTTCCGTGAGCGCGTCGAAGGCCGCGTCGTCGAGGCCGTGGGTGGTCAGCGTGAGCGCGACGCGGGCGTCGCCCGAGCCGCCGAACGGCCGCCGCGCGACCAGGTTGGTCAGCCCTCCCCCGAGCGCCTCGATCGCGCGGCTCTCCTGGAAGGCCGACGCGTGGAAGAGCTCACCGCCGAAGCGCTCGCGGGTGGCCGCGAGGAGGGCGTCCGGGTCGCCGTCGGCCGCGACGCGCAGCGTGCGCCGGGCGTCGCCGTCCTTGCGCTCCAGCCAGTGCTTGAGCTGCACGAAGAACTGCCTCCAGCCCTCGCGCTCGTCGTCGTAGATCTCGTCCCACTCGGCCTCGGTGAGCGAGCCGGGCGAGACCGCGCGCACGATCGTGCCCGCGCCCGAGGCGTGCAGCGAGAGGCCGGAGCCGCCCTCGGCGGTCAGGGTCATCGCCTCGGCGTCCGGCTTGGCGTGCTCGACGAAGATGAAGCGCACCTCGGCGTCCAGCCCCTCGTAGTCCCAGCCGAACCAGCGCTTCAGCTCCTCGACCTCGCGCAGCGCCTGCCACACCCGCTCCGGCGGCGCCGCGATCTCGACCTCGACCCTGTATCCCTTGCTCATCGCTTCTCCTTCGGCCTGGGGTGGCACCCGAGCACCACGCGGTAGCTCCGCTCGCGCCGCGGGTAGCGGGCGGCGACGGCGGCGACGGCCTCGGCGAGCTCCTCGGCGAAGCGCTCGATCTCCGCCGGCCGCGCGAAGCCGACCTCGGCCTCGATGGCGAAGGTCACCAGCCGCTTGCCCTGGGCGTCCGCCTCCTCGCGCATGCGCGCCACCTCGGAGGCGGTGCGCGCGCTCATCGCGACCAGGGTGTCGGCCGCGAAGGCGTCCTGCGCCCGGGTGGGCAGCTCGCCGATCACCTCGGGGTCGACCACCACCGCCTTGGCGGTCGCGCGCATGACCCGCTCGACGCACCCTCGCCGCGGCCGCTCCTCGACGAGCTCGACGAGCCCGCCCTTCTCCAGCTCGCGCACGTGGTAGTTCACGCGCTGCCGGCTCTCGCCCAGCTTCGCCGCCAGGCCCGCCGCCGAGCACGGCTCCTGGAGCGCGCGCAGCAGCCGGCGCCGGAGCGGGCTCATCCCGCCCCGCAGCCGCTCGGCCCGCACGACGTCGATCGCCCTGGTGTCCACCGCCTTGGTCACCGGGCCATCATGATTGGAAAAACGAAACTGTCAAATGAGCCACGACGCTCGCGAGGGCGCGGCCGGCCCTCCGATCGACGCTCCGGCTACGCCGCGTTCGAGAGGCTGTCGAAGCAGGCGTCGAGGGCCTGCGCGAAGGCGTCCGGCGCCTCGAACTGCAGCAGGTGTCCGGCGTCGGGCGCGAAGAAGAGGCGCGCGTCGCGGATGCGCCGGGCCCCGCTCTCGGCGAGCTTCCGCGGCGAGAGGTGCGGGTGCAGCAGCGGATTCGGGATCAGCCGGTCCCGCAGCCCGAAGACGATCGACGTCGGCACCTCGAGCCGCTCGAGCTCCACCGGCTCCGACAGCATGCCGCGCACCCCGTTGACGACGGCGGCGGCGTAGCCCTCGAGCTCCTCGCCCTCGAACGCGAGCCGCGCCCGCACGAGCAGCTCCGCCTCGGGCGGCATGTCGTGGAACGCCATCGCCAGGTTGCGCCGCACCGCCGGCTCGGAGTGCGTGTTGAGCACCCAGTCCCGGGTCACCGCGTTCTGCAGCATGCTGCGCGCGTAGACGCTGAAGCGCTCGAACCCCGCGGGGGCGACGAGCGTCAGGGCGGCGACCTCGCGCGGCGCCTCGATGGCGCGGTGGAGCGCGATCTGGCCGCCCATCGAGTGGCCCACCCAGACCGCGCGGCGGATGCCGAGGTGGCGCAGCAGCGCCCCGACGATGGCGCCCTTCTCCCGCAGCGAGAGCGGCTCGTGCGCCTTGTCGCTCGCGCCGTAGCCCGGCAGATCGACCACCACCGCGCGCCCGCGCCGGGCGAGGGCCTCGGCGTTTCGCGCCCAGCAGAGGCTCGAGCTCCCCAGGCCGTGGACGGCGACCACCGGCAGCACGCCCGGCCGCGCCTCGCCGAGATCACGGTACGCGATCCGTCGTCCCCGGACCTCGGCGAACGACGGCGCCGGCCACTGCTCCAGCACCATGCCGGGATGCTAGCAGTCGGCGCTCGGGGCGCACGATCCCGATGAACGACGCGCGCGGCACCGGGAGCCTGTCGCTCGGGCTCGAGCTGTTCTGATCGCGCTACGCTGACGTCCATGCGGCGGGCCGCCATCCGGGATCAGCTGCGAGCGCTCGGCGTGACCGAGGGCGGGGTCCTGCTCGTGCACACCTCCTTCCGGGCGGCGCGCCCCGTCGAGGGCGGGCCGCTCGGGCTGATCGAGGCGCTGCGCGACGCGGTCGGGCCCGAGGGCACGCTGGTCATGCCGACGATGACCGACGGCGCGAGCGTGTTCGATCCGCGCCGCACCCCGACCGTCGACATGGGCGTGGTCGCGGAGACCTTCTGGCGGCTCCCGGGCGTGCGGCGGAGCACCCACCCGGGCGCCTCGTTCGCCGCCGCGGGGCCGCACGCCGAGCGCATCTGTGCCGAGCAGCCCCTCGCGCCGCCGCATGGCCCCGACAGCCCGGTGGGCCGCGTGCACGACCTCGACGGGCAGGTGCTGCTCCTCGGCGTGCATCACTCCGAGAGCACGACCATGCACCTCGCGGAGGCCCTCGCCGACGCCCCCTACGCGATCCACCACCCGCTGGTGATCGCGCCGGGCGTCACGGTCGAGGTGCCCGAGCACGATCACTGCTGCGTCGGCTTCCGCCGGATGGACGCCTGGCTCGCCGGCCGGCAGAAGGTCGGTCACGTGGGTCACGCGGAGGCGCGCCTCGTCCGCGCCCGGGACGTCGTCGAGGTGGCGCGCGCCGCCCTCGCGCGCGATCCCTGGGTCTTCCTCTGCCCGGAGGGCACCTGCGGCGAGTGCGATCGCGCCCGCTCAGCGTAGGCGCACCTCGCCGAGCCGCATGACCGGGCCCTCGCGCTCGACGTTGGCGAACGGCAGCGCGTACTCCGCCCGATCCGCGAGGCGAGGGCTCGGGTCCGGCGCGCTCAAGCTCAGCGCGCCCTCGCCCGCGGGCAGCGTAGCGCGGAGCGTGGTCTCCTCGCCGGGCAAGAGCCACCGCGCGTCACGATCGAGCGCGGCGCGCTCGCCTCCGAGCGAGAGAAGCAAGGGCCGCGCGGTGATCGGGGCCGCCCAGCCGTCGTTCCGGATCGTCACCTCGACCTCGATCGTCGCGCCGGCCGGCGCCTCGTCCGGGAAGGTCGCCGAGGTCACGACCAGCCGGTAGCCCATGCCCTCGGCGATGGCGTCGTAGCAGCCCTCGTCGCGCCAGCCCTGCACGATGTCGGGGTGATAGTCCTCGTTCAGGAAGCTGAAGTGCAGCCGCTCGAGCTCGGCGAGCGCGGGGGCGCAGCGCGAGCGGCTCGGGTACGGCGCGCAGGTCTCGCCGCCCATCGGCACGAAGCGGGTGTCGGCGGCGACGTACGCGGTCAGCCGGTCGACGCTGTCCGGCGGGTAGGTGCCGACGTCGGTGTCGCTGGAGAGGAAGCAGTCGTTGTGGTGCCCCACCCTCGCCGCGTCGCTCCCGTCGTGCGCCCCCGCCGCGGTCAGCGCGCCGCCGAACATCTCTTCCTTGTGCAGCGGGTAGCGGAGCTGGGTCGGCATCTCGCCCGGCAGCGCGTCGAGCAGCGCCTCGAGGATCGCGCGCCGGTCGGCCGGGTCGTCGAGCAGGCCGTTCGTCGACGTGTGCCACTCCCCCCACGCCCCGATGAACCCCGCCTGGACCAGCAGGATGACGTCGCGGTGCCGCTCCAGCAGCGGCGCGAGCTGCGCGATGTGCGCGAGCACGCGGTCCCGGGGCGCGTCGGGCTCGCTGTCCGGGTACGGGCCCGCGTTGTAGGCGAAGCGCAGCACCGTCTTCAGCCCACGCGCCCGCACCTCGTCGAGCCCGCGCTCGAGGCGGCCGAGGAGCGCGTCGCCGATCGGGCCGCCCCGGAAGTCGTCGAGGCGCACGTAGCTGAAGACCAGCACGTGGCCGCCGTCCGCCACCCACGAGAGATCGCTCGTCTCGGTCAGCTCGGCGAAGCGATAGAAGCCCCGCTCGGGCCCGCCGACCGGCGCGGGGTCCTCCTCGTAGCGGTGGATCACCCCCTCGACCGGCGCGGCGGCGTCCGTCGTCGCGTCGATGGGCATCGTGGCGTCGATGGGCATCGCCGCGTCGATGGAGGCCGCGTCGCGGACCGACGCGTCGGTCGCCGGCGCGGGGCCGTCGCAGGCCAGCGAGAGGAGCACGAGAGGGAGCGCCGCCAGGTGTCTCACCGGCCGAGCATACGTCCTACCGGCCCTCGCCGTCCTTGCGGGAGCCGGACGCGGCGCCGTCGGCGAAGAGGCCGTCCTGGTCGAAGAAGGACGAGCCGTCGACCACCTCGACCTCCAGCTGACAGCCGGCGAGGCGGTAGCCCTGGAGCTGCTCGGCGGCGCGCTCGGCCGCCGCCTCGTCCGCGGCGCTCACGTAGGCCTCGCCGTCGTAGCGTCCCGAGCCGGCGTCGCGCACGAAGCGGACCTCACCAGCGATGCCGAGCTTCCGGCAGAGGCCCTCGAAGGCCTCCCGCGAGACGCTGAACGGTACGTTGCGGACGCGCAGTCTGAGCATGGTCTCTCCCGTCTCGACGAATGAGGTCCGGGAGACCGCGTCTGACGAGCCCCGAAGGTGACACGCTCGGCCGACGTCGTCGACCTCAGCGCGGGCGGAGCAGGAAGCCGCCCTCGCTGCGCTGGCCGCCGCCGAAGTCCGCGACGAAGTGCACGAGGCGCTCCCCCGCCGCCGGGCCGGGGCTGACGGTGACCTGCACGTCGGAGGTCGAGTCGTCCCAGTCCCAGCTCCCGTGGCGCGGCCCGCTGCAGCCGGTCGCCCAGCCGCCGTCCTGGGTGCCCTCCATCTCGGCGAGCTCGTCCACCGAGAGCGCCAGCCGGGTCATCGCCCAGCCGAAGTCGTCGCCGCCGTCGCGGCCGGCGTGCAGGGTGACCTCGTCCCAGCCGAGCTCCACCTCGTAGGCGTCGGCGTCGAAGCGGCCGACGTCGGGCAGGTCCCCGCTGAGCCACGCGTCCTCGACCAGGTAGTCGGACGACTCGGCGTAGTCGTCGTCGGCGGGATAGAGGCAGCCGAGCCAGAGGATGGGGCCGAGGGCGAGGAGCCAGAGACGTGCGCGCTTGGTCATGCCTCCAGAGTTACGGGCGCGCGCGCCTCGATCTCGCCAAAAACCGAGGCGCGCGTCCGAAAAATCACGACCCGACGCAGCTCGAGCAGCTCGTGACGGTCAGGACCATCACGATCTCGTCCTCATCTACGGTCACTCCGGCGGCGTCGATGAGCTTCAGGTGGAAGCGGTAGCGGTTCTCGCCCACCGCATAGCTGCCGGGGTCGATTCCCCAGCGGACGCCGCTCTCGCCGGGGAGGTTGTCGCGGGTCATCGTCTCGCAGCTCTCCTCGCGGTCGGCGAGCTGCATGCAGCGGTCGAGGGTCAGCAGGTAGTCGAGCGGGCGCTCCTCGTTGACGAGCACGTAGGGGTAGAAGAAGTCGAGCGCGATGTCGCCGTCGATGGTCATCGGCTCGGGCTCGATCGTCCACTCGACGTCGCGCACCGGGGCCGGCCCCGCGTCCTCGCCCACGCTCGCGTCGACCTCGCCGCCCGCGTCGTCCGGGCCGCCGTCGAGCCCGGCGTCATCCGGCGGGTCGACCCGCGCGTCCTCCCCGAGGCCTGCGTCTTCCAGGGCGTCGCCGCCCCCGCAGGCCGTCGCCATCACCGCCACCGCCAGAACGCCCAACCGAACGCACGTACGCAACGACAAGGCACACCTCTTGGGTAAGGGATGCGCCAATGTGACATGCGGCGGACGCCGCGCCAGGGCCCCTGCTCGGCCTCGTCAGGGACAGGCCACGCCCGACCAGGGAGCGGTGTTCCACGGGCCGAGCTCCGCCTGCTGCGCGCTCACCTCCAGGCAGCCGTCGGCGCGGGGCGTCAGGGTCCCGGCGAAGCCGGCGCGCTCGTAGCGCTGCGGCTCGTGCTCGTGCCAGGTGCGCCGTATCTGCGCGGACACGAACACCCCGGCCGGCACGAAGCCCACCAGCATCGGGTCCGCGCCGTCGCCCCGGAAGTACGGGCGGCCGGTCCAGACGAGGTCGATCTCGCCGTCGAAGGAGAGCGGCTCGCTCGGCAGCGCCTCGAGCTCCAGCTGCAGCACCTGCGCGTACTCGTCGTCGACCCAGCCGGGGCGCGGGTCGAACCAGCGCCAGCAGACCACCAGCGTCCCGTCGAGCTCGCACTCGGTCTCGGAGGCGAGCGCGCCCCCCGCGTCGGCCGCGGCGTCGTCGGCGACCCCGCCGTCGACGTCGGTCGAGGCGTCGACGCCGGGAGCCTCGGAGCTGCAGGCGATCATCCAGAGGGCGCACGCGGCGGTCACGACTCTTGCAAAGCTCATGTCGACCAGGCTACGTCCCACGACTGGACCTCGCAAGGCAGCTCGACCATCCTCCGTCCAGCGGTCTTCTCTCGCCTTCGCTTCGCTCCTGCTCCTCCTCCCCGCCCCCGCCCTCGCCTGCTCGGACGCCGGCCCCCGCAACGCCGAGTGCAACGACGGCGGCGCCGCGTGGATCGAGTGCGACAGCCACGCCGACTGCCCGAGCGGCCAGCTCTGCGACGTCGGCGGTCGCTGCGCGTGCGGGAGCTCGTGCGCCGACGGGGAGACGTGCGACGGCGGCGCGTGCCGCTGCGCGCTCGGGGACGCGCCCGACGGGGGCCCGGGCTGCGAGACCATGCTGCTCTGCGGCGACTGGCTGGTCGTCTGCGACGATCTGGACGGCGGTGGGCCGGGCCCCGAGGGGGGCACCGGCATGGACGGCGGCGCCGGAGTCGCTCCCCCCTCCGGCGGCTGCGCGGCGTCGCCGGGCGAGTCCCGCCTCCCGTGGACGGCGCTCGGCCTGCTCGCCGTCGCCGGAGTCAGCCTGGCTCGCGCCAGGCGCCGCGGATGAGCGCCTGCAGCCGCGCCGGCTCGGTCGCGGTGGTCTTGAGCATGAAGCCGCTCTTGTGGGCGAAGTGCACGTCCGGCTCGCCCTCCACCCGGGAGAAGTCGAGCTTCGGGTGGTCCTCGTAGCGCGCGATGCCGTAGCCGTCGCCGCGGCGGTCCGGGTAGACGATGGCCGCGACCTCGCGCTCGAGGCCTTTGGCGCGCACGTAGCTCGCCACCGCGGCGCTCGGCTCGGCCGGCGGCGGATCGGTGCGCGGGAGGAACACGGCCTCGATCGGCCCGCCGTCCGCGTCGAGCGACCAGCGCTCCACCAGGTCCGACACCGCGGCGATGCGCGCGCGGATCTCGGCGAGGTAGTCGAGCAGGTCCTGACCGACGAAGCGCATGAACTCGTAGAGCGGGTCGCCGGCGCTCAGCTCGGAGGTCCGGGCGAAGCGGCGGAGGAGGGTCACGTCGATCGGCGAGTGCAGCTGCGCGACCGCGCGGCGGGGGATGCCGAGGTGCGCGGCGGTCTTGTTCGGCCCGCGCGAGTCGAACCACTCGGCCGGCTCGAGCCAGTCGCAGAACTTCTTCGCGTCCTCGTAGAGCCCGAGGTCGTCGAGCACCAGGCTGAGCGCGCAGGTCGGCGGGTGCTCGCGCGGGAAGTGGTGGTGATCGAAGTTCGCGCGGGCCGGGTCGTGGCTGCCGCCGATGTCGACCACCGCGACCGACGGATCGTCGAGGTCTTCGGGCGTCGGATCGCGCCGCACCACCGGCGCGCCGTGCTTCGCGATGAGCACGCAGACCGCGAGCAGATCGTCTTTGTGGGCCCCGCCGGGGTGCGTGAGGATGCGGTCGATCATCGCCCGCGCATATCACGAACCCGACGGGGTCGCCGGACCGCTACTGAAACGACAGCGCGTTCGAGTACATGTTCAGGACCCTGCGGCACTCGCTCGGGTCGTCGTCCACCAGGCGCTGCGCCGCGTTCTGCGCCGTGCCCTCGCAAGCCGTGATCTCGGGGAGCGGCGCGTCGCAGAGACGGTGGCCCTCCCCTCCCTCGGCGCACACCGTGTCGTAGCAGGCCTGCGCCTTCTCCCGCGCCTGATCGCACGGGCCGCTGCAAGCCCCCAGCCCGAGGACCGCTCCGAGCACCCATCCGAGGTTTCGCATCTTCACTGCTCCTTTCGCGCGCGGCCGACCGGCCGACGCCAGCGAGCGACCAGCAAGCGGCGTTCCGACGAAGCGCTCGGCAAGGAAGCCGCCTCGCGCCTCCCGTCAGGCGTCGCGGTGACGTCACTCGCGACGGCGCCCGTCGCTCGTCGATCCATCACGCGCAGATTCGCCGCGCGCTGCTAGGGTGCGACCGTGCTCACGCCGGGTGCACCCGGAGCGCGACGGGCCGCGCTCACCCTGGTCGCGGCGCTGGTCTCGCTGGCGCTCGCCGAGGGGGCCCTGCGCCTGGTCGGCCTCGCGCCGGCGCGGTACGCGAGCCCTCACGGCGTCGAGGCGCCGAACAAGCGGCGGGCGCTCGACCTCTTCCCCACCGACCCGGACGGCGCGTTCCCCCTCGACCTCCGCGATCCGGAGACCCGCCGCCGCTGGATCGCGCGCATCCCGAGCCTGGCCGGCCGCTGGGAGAGCACGCCTTTCGCGGTCCCCTCGCGCTACTCGGAGGAGCTCTGCCGGGGCCCGGACATCCCCCCGCGCGGCGCCCGCCCCCGCGTCGTCCTGGTGGGCGACTCGTTCACCGAGGGGCTCGGGGTGGTCGAGCCCGAGACGTTCGCCGGCGTGCTCTCGCGGCGGCGCCCCGACCTCGAGGTGATCAACTGCGGCCGCCGCAGCTTCGACTTCCCGCGGCTCCGCTCGCGCTTCGAGCTGGCCCTCTCGCTCGCGCCCGACGTCATCGTCTACGCGATGGTACTCAACGATCCCGTGCGCTCGGCCGCCTTCGCCCGTCAGCGCCCGCGCATGCGCTCCTGGCTGCGGCGGCAGAGCGCCGCGCGCGCCACCGACGCCGGCCGCCCCGCGCCCGCGTGGCCGCCCTGGCTCTTCGCCCTGCTCCGCGAGCGCCTCGAGGGCGCGCCGATCGAGGCCCGCACCCCGGCCTGGTACCGAGACATGGTCGGCGCGCCCAACCGCGAGGGCTGGAAGGAGACCCTCCGGTCCATCGCCGCGGTCGACGCGCGGGCTCGCGAGCGAGGCGTCCGGCTGGTCGTCGTGCTCTGGCCGCTGCTCAGCGCGCTCGACGAGGGCTACCCCTTCACCGAGTCCCACCGGGTGATCGGCCGCGCGCTGCGGGACCGCGGCGTCGAGATCCACGACGCGCTCGGCGGCTTCGTCGGCGAGACCGCCTCGACCCTCTGGGTGCACCCGGCCGACCACCACCCCAACGCGCGCGCTCACGCCCTGTTCGCCGAGCAGGTGCTCACCGCGCTCGATTAGCGCCAGCCGAGCTGCCCGCACGCCCAGAGGCCCACGCAGATGGCCTCGGCGGCGTCGTGCCGCATCGACGTCGGCCGCGGCAGCCCGCTCTCGCGCACGACGCGGCGGGCGAGCTCGATCGCGGCGCGCTTGGCGTCGGCCCCGCTCCGGCGATCGCGCGGAGCGAGCAGCGCCTCCCGCCAGGTGTGCGCCTGAATGGCGAAGACCCGCGCGCCGCGCTTCTCCGCCGCCTTGCCCCACACCCTGGCGAGCGCCGCGTCCCCCTCCACCGCCAGCGCCACGAGGTCCTCGACCGCGCCGACCTCTCCCCAGGCCGCGCGCTTCAGCCGGGTCACCGTGCCGAAGTTCTGCGAGCGGTGGCTGACCAGCCGACCGTCGGCCCCGAACACCGCGAGGCCGGTCCGCAGCCCGAGATCGATCGCCAGCAGGTGCTCCATCCGTGGCCGGGCTCAGCCGGCCTTCGCGCGGGCGCCGATCACCGCGCAGGCGCCGATCGCGTCGATGAGCACGATCAGCGGCAGCCCGGCGAGCAGCATCGGTCGGCCGCTCGTGCCGAGCAGGATGAGCGTCCAGGCGGTGGCGAGGAGCGCGAAGCCCCGGCCCATCGATCGGGCGTAGAAGTGACCGGCCCCGAACGCGGCGAGCACCATCGGCAAGAGCAGCGCCGCGGCCACCGCCACGCTCTTCTTGCGCGGGGCGGGCCCGGTGGTCTCCGGGCCTCCGCGGTAGGGCCCGTCGCGGTCGTCCATGTCCGGCGCCTGCGGCGGCGCGTCCTCCGGGTCGACCTCGTGGTGCTCGAGCGCGTCGAGGATCTCGAGCGCCCGCTCCGCCTGCGACGCGCGCACCTTGAGCGGCACGTGCAGCGCCCCGCGCAGGAGCCCGCCCACCATGGCGTCGTGCTCCTTGCCGGGGGCCATCGCGGTGATGCCCTCCTGCTCGAGGAGATCGATGAGCATCTCCGCTTCGATGAAGTCGGGGACCTGGCGAATGGTGATGAAGTCGTCTCGGCTCATGGGATGCACACGCAGGTGTAGCCGGCAAATCCGCTGACGCACATCTCGCTGTCGCCGCACTCCGGCCCGTCGCCGCAGCGGCAGCCGGCGGCGTCGCAGGTGTCCGCCCGGGCGCAGCGGCCGTCCGGGCGCGTGCAGGTCGCCACCGCCTGGCTCCCGCCGTTGTCCTCCGCCCACATCGCGCAGATGGCCATGCCGCGCCCGTCGCAGGCGCCGGCCACCGCGTCGTCGATCCGGGTGGGGCAGCCCGTCCCCGAGTCCGCCGCCGCGCCCGAGTCCGCGCCCGAGTCCGACGCCGCGCCCGAGTCCAACGCCGCGCCCGAATCCGACGCCGAGCCCGAATCCGACGCCGCGCCCGAGTCCGAAGCCGAGCCCGAATCCGAAGCCGAGCCCGAGTCCGAGCCCGCGTCGGTGCCGGACTCGCCGCCGCACGCGGCCGCGAGCGTCATCGCGACGACCAACCCCCAGTGCAACAAACGCATGCCCGAGCCTACCGCGAAGTCAGGGCGGCCAGGGAGGGTCACCGCGTGTGCGAGTGACGCCGGCGCCGTTGCCGCTGCAGTCGCTGCTCCTCGGCGGCGGCCGCCTGGGGCTGGCGGCTGGAGAACCACGACCCGCCGACACGGTTGTAGACCTCGCGCTGGCCGCACCCGGTCACGCCGACCTCGGTGGGCCGACGCCCCACCTTCCGGATGAGGTAGAGGTCGAGCTCCGCGGGCGGGCAGTCGAGCTCGAACGCCGCGCGCCGCGAGACCTGGGCCCGGGCACGGCGCCACAGCTGCACCTCGACCTCGACGCCGTCGATGCGCGTGGTCGGCCCCCGGCAGCCAGCGGCGATCGCGAGCGTGCAGGAGACCGTGAAGAGCGCGGCCAGGGTCTGGACCGTACGGCGTCTCATGGCCGCCGACCCTAGCAAGCAGCCTCGCGACCGTCGACGCCTGGCGGCTACTCCAGGAAGGGCACCTTCGTGGTCACGCCGGCGCCGTAGAACTGCATGGCGCCGGTGGTGCTGCTGACCACGGTGCTGATCGCGGTCTCGCGGTCGATGCGGAGGAGCTGGCCCTCGGAGGTGAAGCCGAAGAGGTTGCGGCCCCAGTAGCCGAGGCCGAAGAGCTTGGTGAACGTCTCGCCGCTCTCGGTGCGGGTGGTGCCGATGATGCGGACGGTGGCATTGCCGGAGGCGGGGATGGTGATCTCGGCGACCGCGTCGGGCTCGCCCTCGATCGGCCGTCCGTCCGCGTCGCGCTGGCGCAGGGTCGCGAACACGCCGAGGCCCGAGACGGCGGTGATGTCGCCCGACGAGCCCCAGTTGTCGGGGTAGCGGCCGCGCGGGGTCAGGCGCGCGGTGCGGAGGTCCACCTCGAAGAGGTCGCCGCTGTTGGTCGCGCCGATGAGGATCTCCTGGCCGCTGGGCGAGAGATCGGAGGGGATGAAGCTCAGCCCGAAGAGCGGGTCCACGTCGGGGTCGCGGTCCTCGCGGTAGGTGAAGGAGATCAGCGTCTCCATCGTCTCCGGGTCCACCACGTAGATCTCGTTGAAGCCGACGGTCACGATCAGCCCGTCCGCGTCGACCGCGAGGTCGAGCATGTTGGGCCGGCTGCCGTCCTCCACGTCGAACACGCCGAGCTCGGTCACCGTGTTCGAGAACGGCGAGAACTCGTAGAGGGTGTCCTCCGAGTGCGCGTAGATGAGCACGTCGTCGAGCCGGCCTCCCGCGTCGACGGGCGGGCCGGAGTCCCGGATCACCCCGGAGTCGACCGGCCCGGAGTCCACGGGCGTCGACCCATCGGGGGTGGGGATGCGCCCCCCGGTGTCGCAACCGACCGAGAGGATGGAGCAGAGAAGAAAGACGACGGAATGACGCATGATACGGCTACCTCGCGAGCGTGACCCGACGTCTGTACCTCATCCGAGGCCCCGAGTCAGGCCGACGCCTCCTCACCGCTCCCGACGCCAGCGCGAGGGCGTGATCCCGGTCCAGCGGGTGAACGCGCGCTCGAACGCCGACCGGCTGGCGTACCCCACGCGCCCGGCGATCTCGTCCACGCTCGCGCGGCCCTCCCGCAGCAGCTCCTCGGCGATGGCCCGGGCGGCCGCGTCCCGCACCTGCCGGAACGAGCGGCCCTCCCCCGAGAGCTTGCGCTGCAGCGTGCGGGCGCTCGCGCCGAGCTGCCGCGCCGCCGCCTCGAGCGTCACCTCCCGGCCCGCGTCGAACAGCTCGCGGCAGGCGCGGATGGCGCGCTCCTCGACGCCGCTCGCCGCGAGGACCTCGGTCGCCCGCTCCTCGAGCACCCGGAGCAGCGCCGGCTCGTCGCCGATCATCCGGTGCGCGAGCAGCGGCCCGCGGAAGAACAGCTCGTCCACCGCCGCCTCGAACTCCACGGCCGCGTCGTAGTAGTCGTCGAACACCGCGCGGTCCGGCGGCGGCGCCGAGGTGAACGACACCCGCTCCGGCGAGACCCGCTGCCCCGACGCCTCCCGCGCGAGCGACACCAGCGTCGCGAAGAGCGACTCCACGCCGTGTCGCACGCGCACCGGGAAGTCCGGCCGCACGTACCGGATGGTGAGCGAGTCCTCCGTCTCCGACGTCGTGAGCCCGCCCTCGGGCAGCGCGAGCGACAGCGCGCGGCAGGTCGCGAGGAGCCCCTGCCGCACATCCTCCGCGTGCGCCACGAGCGGCCCGAACACGCCGACGTGGTGAAGCCTCAGGCCGCAGCCGACCGAGTGACCGAGCACCGGATCGCCGACCAGCTCCGCCACCCCCTCCCACACCCGGAGGCCGTCCCCGTACGAGATCGAGGCCCCCGAGAGCCGGTCGGGCGAGAGCCCGGCGACGTGCGCGATCTCCTCCAGAGAGTAGCCCGTGGAGCGGATGAGGATGCGAAGGATGGCGCTCGACGCGCTCGGACCGGACACGGCCCACGATACCACCGCGTCGTGTGGACCCTCCGTCTTCAGACCGCGGGGGCGCGCCGGACGTTACTATCGGGCATGCGCACCTTGCTGCTCCTGTCCCTCCTCGTGCTCGGCGCCTGCGGCGGCGGCGCGGGGGAGCCCGAGGCCGAGGCCACCTGGGAGACCCACACCACCGGCGGCGACGACGGCGCCGCGACGCCCGACGACGGGGGCGGAGACGACGACGTGGGCGAGTAGCCGTCGGGCCGGACCCTGCTACACCGCCCGGTCCCCATGGCCGCCGAACGACTCCAGAAGATCCTCGCCCACGCCGGCATCGCGTCCCGCCGCGCCGCGGAAAAGCTCATCGCCGACGGCCACGTGCGGGTCAACGGCCGGGTGGTGACCGAGCTCGGCACCAAGGCCGACGCCCACAAAGACAAGATCGAGGTCGACGGAAAGCGGGTCGTGCTCGAGAAGCCGGTGCACTACCTGGTGCACAAGCCCCGCGAGATGGTGACCACGCTCAGCGACCCGGAGGGCCGCGAGAACCTCGGTCAGCTGTTGGCGAAGGTGCCCGAGCGGGTGTACCCCGTAGGGAGGCTCGACTACCACACCAGCGGCGCGCTGCTGGTCACGAACGACGGCGAGCTCACGGATGCGCTCTTGAACCCCGCGCGAAACGTCCCGAAGGTCTACGCCGCCAAGCTGAAGGGTCACCTCGGCGTCCCGGAGCTCGACCAGCTCCGCAACGGCGTCACCCTCGACGACGGCTACAAGACGAAGCCGGCCGAGGTCTTCGTCCTGCGCGAAGAGAGCAAGAACACCTGGGTGCAGATCACCCTGACCGAGGGGAAGAACCGGCAGATCCACCGCATGGCCGACGCCATCGGCCACCCGGTGCAGCGCCTGGCGCGGACCAGCTTCGCCGGCCTCACCACCGAGGACCTGCGCCCCGGGGAGATCCGCCCCCTGAACAAGCGCGAGCTCGAGAAGCTCGTGAAGACCTACCTGACCCCGGCCCGCAAGCAGAAGTCGGCCGCGCGTCAGCAGGCGGACGAGGAGGCGGGCATGCCCGTCGCGGCCCCGTCGCGCCAGCGGAGCAAGCCCGCGCGCCGCGGAGGCACCAAGCGCCGCGGCGGCGCGAGCCGCAAGCCCCGGGGTCCCCGCAAGGGACCGAAGGGCGGAGGAGGTGACCGATGATCGACGAGATGAACCCGAGCCTCGAAGCCTCGCTCGACGACTTGAAGGTCATCTACCGCGTGCTCGGCGAGCACTTCCAGGAGCACCCCGAGCTCGGCGAGAACGGCTTCTACCGGAGCCTCCGCCGCCTCCTCGAGGCCCAGGCCGAGGCCGAGGGCGTCGACGTGAACGACGACGAGGAGTGGACCGAGTGGCTCCTCGACGCGCCCGGAAACGCCGGCGGCGAGACCCGGCGAGACCTGTTGAACTGACTCGCGAATTCATCCTTGACGACGCGGACCCCCTCGCTATAGTCCGCGTCCTCTGCCGCGGGGTGGAGCAGTCTGGTAGCTCGTCGGGCTCATAACCCGAAGGTCGTCGGTTCAAATCCGGCCCCCGCAAGTCTGCTTGAAAAGCCCGAGTCCTCACGGACTCGGGCTTTTCTGCGCCTTGGGCCGGATTTCGACTATCTGGCGCGCCTGCGGCGCGCGGTCCTCGGGCCGCTTCGCGGCCCTGCGGCGGCGGCCCCCGCAAGTCTGCTCGAGAAGCCCGAGTCCTCCGGACTCGGGCTTTTCTGCGCTTGGGCCGGATTGCCTCGCGGCGCGCGGTCCTCGGCCGCGGGGCGGCCTGTGGCGGCGGGCCCGCCATTCACGATGACGCGACCGCCGAGAGGCGGGGCGCGTGGGTCGTTCCAACGGCCTGGACCTCACGGCGCCGGCTATGCTCCGGCCCGTGCATCGGAGCGCCTCCCTCGTGCTCGCGGCAGCGTTGGCCCTCGGGTGCGCGCCGCCGCCTCGCGTCTTGCTCGAGCCGGACGCCGCGCGCGGCGCGGCGCTCGGCGACGACGGGCCCTTCGGCGTGACCCTCCACGAGCGAACCTTCCGCGTGCGGATCGACGACGCGGTCGACGCCGACGTGCTGGTGCCCACCGTCGAGGGCGGTCGCGCCGCGCCGCGCCGCCCGGTCGTGGTGTTCCTGCACGGCGGCTTCGTCGGCCGCGAGCGCTACCGCGCGCTGACCGCCCACCTGGCCTCCCGCGGCGCCTTCGTGATCGCGCCCGGACACCTGCTGGACTTGCCGTTCTTCGAGGAGGGCAACGGCCTCGACGTGCTCCAGACCCTCCGTCGGATCACGCAGCGAGCGGGCGATCCGCTCGAGGGCGCGGCCGACGACGGCCCCGTCCTGGTGATCGGCCACAGCCTCGGCGGGGTGATCGGCGCGTCTCTCTTCGGCGCCGCCCCCGACGCGGTGTCCCACCTCGCTTTGCTCGCGAGCTACCCGGCCTCCAGTGACTTCTCCTCGCGGCCGCCGAGGCCGGGGCGTGTGCTCTCCATCGCCGGGGGCGCGGACTCACAGGTCTCCCTCGAGCGAGCCACCGAGGGCGCCCGCGCGCTCGCCACCAGCGGCGTCCGCGTGGACCTCGCGGTGGTCGACGGCATGAGCCACATGCAGTTCGCCGACGGCGCCGGCGACGCGGAGACGCCAGCCATCGACGACGCGACCGCGCTCGCCCGCACTCGCGTGATGCTGGACGCGCTGCTCGAGGAGTTCTTCGGCCGCGAGAGCGTCCTGCTCGACGAGCCCGCGCGGTGGCCCGAGGGCGTGCGCAGGGTGGCGGTGCCGTGAAGCGGCTCTGCGTCCTCGCCGCGCTCGCGATGGGGCTCGCGCCCTCCTCGGAGGCGCACGCGTTGGACGTGCCGCTCGAGCCCCAGGAGCTCGCGCTCGAGCTGAACACCAGCTGGGGGCTGGGCGCCGCCTACGCGCACCCGATCGACGACTTCCTGCTCACGCTGGGCGCGACGGCGAGCTTCGCGGCCGAGGGCTTCGGGCTCCAGCTGGGGCTGCGGCCTACCCTCGCGGTCGCCGACGACTACCGCCTCGTCTGGGCCAGCGAGGTGGGCCCCGTCCTCTACCTGCGCGACGGCCCCTCGGTCGGCGGTCGGGCCACGACGCAGCTACAGAACGTCCTGCGTGCCTCCCCGGTGTTGCTGCTCGCCTCGCCCAAGGTCGACCTCGTCGCGGCGGGCGGCGCCCTCGAAGGCTGGCGGCTCGGGCTCTCCCTCTCGCTCGGGGTCGGGCTCGAGCTCGACCCGGTCGCGGTCTGGCTGACCGGCGAGCTCGGCTACGCCCTCGGCGGCGTCGGCCCTGGCGTCTTCGTCGCCGAGGCGGCGTTCGTGCTCGCGTTTCGCTTCGACCGCGCGCGACCCGAGCTCCACCGGTCCACGACGCCACGCCGTCGGTGCGCGCGTCGACGCCCCTCTCCGCGCTAGCCGGAGACGCGACTCAGCGAGCTGTCGTCGGCGACGAGGAGCGCGTCGCCGTCCGCCACCGCGGAGCTGACGCGGGTCGGCGCGACGGTGTAGGTGCGCGCGTCGACGACGGCGTCGCCGTCCCAGCGGGCGATCACGCCCTCGGCCGAGACCAGCAACCGGGCGCCGCCGACCTCGGTGGACGCGACCGGCCGACCAAAGGCAGAGGTGTCGAAGGGCGTCAACTCGCCGTCCTCGAAGAGCCACGTCAGCTCGTCCTCGACGATCAGGGTGCGCTCCTCGTCGAGCGGCAGGACCGCGGTCGGCCCGCCCTTGCGTGTCGCCAGCTCGACCGCCGCCCCTCGGAGCCGCGCGACCCCCTTCGGCCCCGCGAGCACGACGTCATCTCGCGAGCGCGCGAAGAAGGCGCGAGCATCCTTCAGCGCCTTCGGGGTCTCCACGCGGGCGACGACCTCGTCGCCGCGGACGACGCTCACGCCGCCGGTAGTGCCGATGGCGACCTCGTCCCCGATGGCCTGCGCGCCGGTCACGCTCCCCTTGAAGAGGACACCACTCTTGGCGTCGAGCGCGGCCGTCCCCTCGCCCGAGACCCGGGTGACTCGCTTGGTCGAGGCGAAGTAGACGCCGCTTGGGACGGCGGCCAGGCCGGAGTGATAGCTCGCGCTCTTCAGCACCTGATGGGAGGTCAGCGTCAGCTCCTCGTCGACGGAGACGTACCCCTTGCTCTTCGCGCCCGGCAGGCCGAAGGCCCGGGTGGGCTCGGGGGCAGGGAAGAGCCTGAGCCGCTCGTCGACCGGTCGCCGCTCCAGGGGCGGGCGGTACGCGAAGGTCGTCCACGCGTTCAACAGAGCGGGAGCGATGGGGACCCGCCGCTCCTTCGCCGGGTCATCCCACCACACGTCGTAGGCCGTGGTGCCGAAGACCTCTGGCAGCCCCTCGTAGAACGCCGCGTCCGTCGCCACGACGCGCAGCGCGAACCATGGGAGACGAGCGCAGAGGAAGTCCTCGCTCTGCCGCGACGAGTCATCTCCGTCCCGCAGCGCGGAAGCCTCGGCGTTCCACGCATCGGTCGCTTCCGGCCACGTCGCGCTCGAGCGTCCGTGTCCGAGGTAGACCACCCGCTCCACGTGCTCGGCCACGTGCTCGCGCACCCACGCCTCGTCCAGCGCCTGACTCGAGTCCACCGGGGACTCGGGCGCCAGAGCCCGGGCCGCGAGCGCGAAGCTCCGAGTCAGGACGTGACTGGTGGGATCGGTGGCCGTCGTGGGGCGCACTCGCCAGAGCCCCTCGCGCCCGTCGGTGCGAACCTGCGTGACTACGTACACATCGGTCATGGGGCAGTGATACACGAACGCGCGGTACGATGTCGCCGTTCCAACCCGAGAGGGCGCACCTCCGGGGCCCGCCTCGAGATGACGCCCTCTTTCGACTACTTGGCGCGCCTCGCGGCGCCAGGTCCTCGGCCGCCGGACGGCCTGCGGCGGCGGCCCCTGTTCGTGGTCCCGGGTTGACCTCGTCCGCCTGGCTACCCGAACCTCGATCGCATGCGTGCTCGTGTGGCTTGGTTCTCGCTTGCGCTCCTCCTGGTCGGCTGCGACTCGTCGGGGGGCGACGACGCCGGGCCGGGCGCGGACACGGGGGTGGACGTGGACGCCACGGCTGGGTCGGACGGCGGCGGTGGCGCCGTCGCGCTGCTCGACGAGGCGTTGCCCTGCTCGCCCGGGCCGAGCTCGGGCGTCGACGAGGGGACCGACCTGGTGCGGGTCACCCTCTCGGACCCCGACGCGGTGTGCAACGACGGCAGCCCTGCGGTGATCTACGTCCGCCCCGCGGGCGACGCGGCGGCGGAGGACCGCTGGGTGTTCCACCTCCAGGGGGGCGGAGGCTGCGGCGGCGCGAACTGCGCGGCCCGCTGGTGTGGGCGCAACGCCAAGATGACGACCCGCGGCGCGCCGAACGCGATGCGGGCCTCCGGCATCTTCCGGCGCGACCCGGGGAACCGGCTCGGCGACGCCAACCAGGTGTTCCTCTACTACTGCAGCTCGGACAACTGGGCGGGGCGCGCGGCGGACGCGGTCATCCCGGCCGAGGGCGACACCCCCGCCTTCCGGCTCCACTTCCGCGGCGACGCGATCGTCGACGGCGCCCTGGCCGCCCTCGAGGCGGGGGTCACCAGCGACGACGGCGCGGTGACGATGCCGCGCCTGGGCGGCGGCGGCTCCGCCCTCTGGACCGGGACCTCGGGCGGCTGCCTGGGCGTGGTGAACACCGGCGACCGCTTCGCCGTGCGCATGCGCGACCTGGGCGTCGCTCCCGCGCTCGTCTGCGACGCCAACTTCGGGCCCACCGAGGAGGGCTTGCCGGCGGGCGCCGCGCTGGACGCCCACTTCGCCTCCGTGCAAGCCCGCCACGAGCTCTTCGTGCGCCACGCGAACCCGAACCTCGACGCGAGCTGCGTGGCCATGCACCCCGGCGACCCGTGGCGCTGCGCGTGGGGAGGCTACGTGATGGCCAACCACATCACCGAGGCGCCGCTCTTCATCCGCATGTCGCTCGCCGACCGAGCGATCCGGGCCGGCTACCTCGAGTCGGGCTTCACCATCACAGAGTTCGCCGAGGGCGTCCGGACCGGGCTCCTCGGCGCCGCCGCCGGCGGAGGCCTCGAGACGCCACCGCGCCCCATCGGCGTCTACGGACCCGGCTGCGAGCAGCACGTCGGCCTGACGAACAGCGACTGGTTCTTCGACGCCACCGTCACCGAGGCGGGCGCCGAGGTGTCGTTCCACGACGCGCTGGTCGCGTGGCTCGGCGGCGCCGACGTCTCGGTCGTCGACACCGTGCCGCCCACGCGATCCACCTGCGCGGCCCTGACCGACGAGACCGACTGAGAGCGCCCTCGAGAGGCGCGCACGGCGCGGGCTCTGCTCGCGGTTGACAGGCTGATCGCGCTGAGTATAGTCCGCCTCCTCTGCCGCGGGGTGGAGCAGTCTGGTAGCTCGTCGGGCTCATAACCCGAAGGTCGTCGGTTCAAATCCGGCCCCCGCAATCCCTGTCCTGAAAATCGAAACATACCCTGTCGCGGGGTGGAGCAGTCTGGTAGCTCGTCGGGCTCATAACCCGAAGGTCGTCGGTTCAAATCCGGCCCCCGCAAATCAGAAGGCCAGGTCCTCCGGGACCTGGCCTTCTGCGTTTCGGGAGATTCGCGCTCAGATTACTTGGGTACAGTCACGCGCTGTTCAGCCATCCGCCGACACCACACACTGACCGGTTCGAGGATACCGACCTGACCTGACAGCAGAATCCGAGGCTCGCAAGGTCAGGGTGACCCATCAGCGACGCCTGGATGAACGGGGCTGAGTGGGGGCGCAGGCTCCATTCGTTCGTCGGACGGTGGAGGCGCATGTGTCCAAGCTGCGGAAGGTTGAGAACGAGTCGGAGGCGCGTCGGTACCTCGCGAGGGTGGAGGCGGCGGGGGTCTCGCTGAAAGCCTGGGCGCAGGCGCACGGGTTGGACGGCCGTTCGCTGAACTGCTGGAAGGCGAACCTGACCAGGCGGAAGCGCGGCGGTGGAAGGGTGGAGGCGGCGTCGGCGCCGATGCAGCTCGTGGAGCTGGTACCCGCCAAGACGAGCGCGCCCGCGGCGCGGTACGAGGTCAGGGTCGGCGCGGCGTCGGTAGAGTTCGGAGACGACTTCGAGACCGAGACGCTGCGACGGATCGTCGAGGTGCTGCGGTCGTGCTGAGCCTCGCGCCGACGGTGCGCGTGTTCGTGGCGGTCGAGCCGCTGGACATGCGCGGCTCGTTCGACGCGCTGGCCGGGGCGGTGCGTCGGCTCGGCCTCGACCCCGTCGACGGCCACGTCTACCTGTTCCTGAACAAGCGCCGACGGATCGCCAAGGCGCTGTGGTTCGACGGCTCCGGGTGGT
>Ga0310345_10000495_pt1 | contig 58179 bp, 51 predicted proteins | sample HC15DNA20500_MG_FD_204667 | JGI IMG/M metagenome (GOLD analysis project Ga0310345, IMG submission 204667) | Marine microbial communities from station ALOHA, North Pacific Subtropical Gyre - HC15-DNA-20-500_MG | ecosystem: Environmental > Aquatic > Marine > Oceanic | place: Pacific Ocean: North...
CTTGCTGGAATTAGCGAAGGAAACATGCACCAGCAGTAGGTGAAGCATCAACCAGATAATCCGATGAGATGCCGGTCCGTCTCACTCTCATGCAAAGGTAAGATCAACCATTTAATCCGCTTACCCAGTTTTTCTTCAGCGTTATGAATGGCCCTGTGTATCTTTGATTCAATCTGCCTATGCTGCCTGTTAAGAGCCTCTCCTCCGACCACATTCTGGGCTAGCTTTAAATAGCTAAAGAATCCTAGTCGTGGTGCCCCTTTTGGTAGAAAGCCGGCTTCACGGGTGTAGACGTGATTGCCATAAGCCGATCCGTACCCCATGGACGTTAGCTTTGCATATAGTTGACGCTTCTTGAGATGAGGGCTTTTCCGGCTTGATGCTGCAATCTTTGCCCTTTCAATGGCCCTGTGGGCTTTAACCATGAATCGAGAGATGGTGGAGTCTCTGACCCTTGTTTCTTCACCATCGAAGTTGAAGCCTAGGTACGTGACTGGGGCTGCTTCTCCCTCTAAGTATCTGTCGTTTAGAGAGTAGCTTCTTATGGTTCCATTTCTAGGCCTGACCCTGCGTCTGACAGTCTTGTCGCTATTGATGGTCAGCTTTACTGCGTTTAACTCAGTTATTACGTTATTTTCGGCCTCTTGACCCTTTCCAGCAGGTACGACCAGAAGGATGTCGTCGCTGTATCTCCAATAAATGCCTCCCAGCTCAGTAATGAGCTTGTTCAGGCGTTTATCTGCACTGTACATGTAAAGGTTGGCTAAGACGGCACTAATCGGTAAACCCTGTGGGATGCCTGAGATCTGAGCTGGCTTGGATTTCCGTTTGATGTCCCAGACTATGTCATGTCGGTGGCGCAATAATGGCTTTACTTCCTCTCTGAAGGCTTTGGTGGTGCAAATTGCCGCACCCGAAGCTCCTGCGCGACGCCGAACCTCTCCTCCGAATAGGTCTCGTAACTCCGGGAGCGTTACAGCTGAGCCGTTTGTACAGGCGTTGTAAACGGCATAATGATCCTTAGGAAGACTTTGCTCGTTGAGGATCATTTTCCACTGCTTTTTGAGCTCTTGGTGATCTAGAGCATCAAAGAACCCCTCAACATCAATTGCAATTACATCACATGGGTTGTGAGAGGAAATATAGCTGAAGGCTTCGTGCGCAAAGTGGATGTTGCATTTAGGGACGTCGAAGCGCCTGTAAGCCAGAACATGATCTCCGCCCTCTTTCTGGTATAGCTCTTCCAGACGGTTGCTTAGGTCATGAGCATAATAAGAGTAAATATGTGAGTCACTGTGCGCGGCATAGGCAATTGGACGGCGCTTTGTCTTGTGGACTCTTCGGCCAGAAACCTCCTTCTTCGAGGTGGTTTCTTGCGGGTTTAGGATCACAGGCCAAAAGGCATGGCTTGCTACGTTGGCCGGGAAAGTGACCAGCCTTTCGGCTTTATCTCTGGATAATGGACGGTCAAAGTGAGCGTAGGTACGTCTTTTATACCAGTCGTGCTTAGCGTTCTGCATTCTTTGCCTTCTGGAACCGGTGGCGGCAAGCTTGCTGCGGCCGCTTGCATGGTGCCACCGTCGAGCGGAACCTTACGATACCGCTTGGCCAAGCAGGGAGATGTCAGAATCACCCAAGTCGACCTTCGATGCCGTGATCTGTTGGATCAGGCAACGCCGCAAAAATACTCTAATGTATAATGTAATCGGAGGAATGCTATGAAGCACTCTGTACACCATGTCAGCATCGAGCCAGGCTTCAAGCTGGTTCTGCGAAACGCAGTAATAGCTTGGATCGTCCAGTTTCTGCTTGACGGCGGTGTTACCAATCAGCCTCCAGCGCTTTAACTTACCAGAGTACGCCAAGCCTATAAATTTGATGTTGCATAGTCAATAGTGTGCAAAGCCTTAAGGTGGCCTGTTAGAGGGTAAGTAATGAAAAAGAAGCCTGGTTCAGATAAGACCGTCGTTGAGCGAATAGCAGGCGTGCCGCTAGCTGAGCAATCAAGGCTAATTGATGCGGTTAAGGCTGGGTTGCCTTATCGGGCTCTTCTCGACCTCCAGGCAGTGTTTCAGGTCTCCCGGAGTGAACTTGGCCAGGCCCTGCTGATTGCGTCCTCCACCATGAGCCGCAGAAAGACCGGTGGCTATTTGCGTCCGGATGAGTCAGACAGAGTCGTCAGGCTGGCTAGGGTGCTCGACCTGGCCACATCTATGATGGATGGCGATCAACAGTCGGCAGCCACATGGATGCGGACGCCTAGAGATGTTTTGAATGGCGAGTCTCCACTGTTGCGTTCAGCGACGGAGGTGGGCGTAAGAGATGTAGAGGATTTAATTGGTCGAATTCGAAACGGCGTATTCAGTTAACGTGATCTGATTGTGTGTGTATTGGTGCGATAGAATACATTTAATCATCAAATGGGATTGTGGCTTCTCTATAAGGCGTTTCGTTATCTTCAAAGCGGTGTGTTACTGGATGCCGTGGTCTGAGCTCTCTGAGCGTGATGAAATTGTCTGACTCGATTTGTTTCTTGATGATATCAATGTCAGGTTGCACCAATAGCGCCGAGGTTGTTACCCGAAGATGAATCAGTTGGAATGCTTTCAGTATGTCTTGCCAGTGACCAATGAAATCCTGGTGGCGAGCTAATGAAGGAAAGCTTTTGTAGGCATGCTTTACGGCTTCTAAATGCAGGTAGGTGTCACCTTCAGTTTCCGCTCGCCTGACTAAGTAAAGTATGGCAATAAAGCTGAATACCCCTCCTCGTTGGTAAAGCATGTCCAGATTGTCAGGAAGAATAATGGGAATGGAGATTCCATCCTCTTTGCCTTTGTATTTTTCGGGTAGCCTCCAAAAAATCAGATCACCCGAATTGTCGCTATAGGGTGATATCAAGCGTCTTAGTTTTGATTTTGTAATAGGTTTGTTTTGCAACAAGTCAAACACAGGAAGGTTGAATACTTCATTTGACCCTGTAAGCACCTTTTCTATTTGTCGTACTTTTGATTCAGTAACGCAGTTATCCCCTCTGAACCATTTGTAAACCTGTCCTTTTGGATCAGATCCATTGGAAAGCTTTGATTCAAGCTGTGACTTATCCAGATGGTGTTCACGCATAATGCAATCAAGCCATATTCTCGTCTGAAGCTTGCTGACAAGGGTGCGGGACTTCCTGGTTCTGATGTTTAGGAATGAGGCGATTTTTTCGAGGGGTGAGAGTGCCATCGTCGTCTGTAAAATATCTTCATTTTTTTTGCGTTTACTTTACCGGGACGTTTGCACGTAACTCATGTAGATTCAAGGTGTTTTTCGACTACGTGAGACAGGTGATGTCAGCCGAGAGGAGTAATGAGATTGATTCTGAGGTTCCCCCAGGGAGACTGGCTTCGATCCGAGCGAGATATGGTGAATTGCTGGATTTAGAGCAGCTGGCGGATTTTTATAGATATCCCTCAGTGCATGCAGTCAGAAAAGCTCATCAGCGTGGCACCCTTCCGGTGCAGTTACACCGCTTTCCTAGGAAAGCGGGGTTCTATGCAAAGGCAGAAGATGTTGCCAGGAGTATCGATGACATGATCGGTGTCTCAACGAGTCCCACTGAGTCCTAATAAAGGAATGTATACAGGGAGAATGACTATGGATTAGCCACAAAAAAACCGAAACCCATTACAGGTCTCGGCTTTTAGGGAAGGAATACCTTCGGTCTGGTAGCCATCAGTATCCCTTCCCCATTTCGAGACGTCAACGTTTGATATCAAGATCCCGGTCTTGAGGGGCCCCTATGCCTGTTTGGTAGCGGCTCTCAGTACTCCGGGAGGGGTACATTTATGCTTAGTGAAAGCGAGTTTGAGGATTATTGCCGTCAAGTGGGTCTGTCAGGGCAGGCAAGAGAGTACGTTGAGAGAGTGCGTATCTCTGAGCCATCCAGGATGGTGGGCACCAGGGCCAAGAATAATATCGTCTCATTTGTGTTGTCAGAGAAGATGGGAGTGACGATTTCGACTGAAAGCAGGATGCCCGAGCGGGCCTTCGAGACCCTGTGCGAGCATGACAGCAGGGTGTTGGAATTTTGGGACCAGCCAGAGCAGATCAAGATCGTCATACAGGACAAAAATGATAGAACTATAAGTATCTGGTACACGCCAGATTATATGGTTCTAGGGCTTGATGGCGTGGTTCTTGTAGAGGTCAAAGATAAGGCGACTGCGGAGGAACTAGTCAAGAAATCCCCCCGTAACTGGCAAAAAGCAGCATCAGGCAAGATTGAGTATGTGCCTGCTAAAAAGTGCCTGGCAGATATGGGCCTGGGCCATTCGGTGTTCTGTTATCAACCTGAACTGAGATACAAGATCTCTAATCTGCAAAGCCTGCTTCTATCACGACAAGAAACCAGGTACACCGAATCTGAATGGAACGCTGTTCATCGATCACTTTCCGACCACGTTTGGATGTCCCTTTATGACCTTAAAGACAAGCTGGAATACCCTGCTTACACACAGCTTGTACAGATGCTCGATGATGGTCTTGTTCTTGGCGATCTGGATAGAGCGCTTATTTCCTCACCAAAAGGTTTTCTGGTTTCCCTTCGCCAGGACTTCCTGGATGAAGGAGTAGCTTTTCTCAATCAGGCACGGCCTTTTTCAGCGTTAGAGCCGATTGAGGTGGGCATGGAGTTGGCTCCCTCCTCAGCTCGTGCCGCTAAGGCATTGGAAAGATTGGGCCGATTGGAGGCTGGTGAAAATTCCAGAAGCACTCGGCGCTGGCAGGCGAGGGTGAGGGATGGTGAGAAAGTAGGGTTGACCCCCTTTCAATCGCTGTTGCCCGACTATCACCTCTCAGGCAACAGACTGCAGAGATTACCCGCCCATGTAGCAAGGTATCTGCATGATTACCTCCATAATGATCATGGCCCCAAAAGAGGCATGTCTGACTACAGAAGCTATATCGCTTACAAAGTCGGAGCAAAGGAACAGCACCCAAACTCAGATCCTGTCTCGTGGGCCACTTTTTGGAACCATTTGAAGAAGGTGCCGGGCGAGCTACTGGGGGAGCAGCGAGGTGGTAAGCGACTGGCTAACTCAAAGGTCGCTGCGGTACCTATCCAGTATAGAGGCTTGAAGCCCTCATATGGCTGGAAAACAGCCTCCGTTGATCACTATACGGCCGACATATTCGTGATCATTTTTAGTGGTGGTGATTATGTCTATGCCGCCAGGCCCACCATTACCGGGATGATTGATATCTACTCAGGTGCAGTTATTTCCATGTCGATGTCCTTGCTCCCTCCTTCCAGGCGTTCTATTGCGAAAGTGATGCGTGATTGCGTCAGGAGACACGGTCGGTTGCCATCTGAGCTGATCGTGGATAGGGGCGCGGAATTCAAATCTGTTTATTTTGCTTCACTCCTCGCCGATATGGAGGTCGATTATTCGCTTCGGCCAAGCGCTCATCCTCGATATGGCTCCGAAATTGAGGGGCTTTTTGGGGACTTCAAGAAGATGTGGTTATCAAGCCGCCCGGGAAACACAGCAGACTATAGGGAGGTCCGATCCGTAGATAGAAGCTTTTCTCCGGAAAAACATGCTGTTCTCAAGCCTTATGATTTACATCGGGAATTACTGGCATTTACTGAGTGGAGGAATCATAAGCCGGTGTGTCCTGGAGGTTACTCACCTGGCTATCTTCTAAAGACTAGTCAGGAAGAATTCCCATATATAGCCAGAAAGGCCTCACTGGATCACCGGTTTATGATCGCTACCAGTGTTGAGACGAAGTCCTACAGGGTAGATCCTCAGAGAGGTTTGCACATTGGCGAGATGTTCTACTGGGCACCAGATCTGAGCGCGATAACAGGAAGAAAGAAGCATCTTGAGGTAAGGCCAGATGTTGAGAACCCTTACCTGGTCTACGCGGGTATGAATAATCGCTGGATCTCATGCTTCGCATCCCCAGCTGCGAATTTCATAACGCTGGACCCAATTGAGCAACATGTTCAATCGCTTGAGGTTGCCGAGGCTCTTAAGGACAAGCGTTTGATTCGGGAGCGAGCGGATGAAGACCTTGTCAGATTGATCAAAGAGATGGATCAGGTGGCTGAGGATACCTCGACTCCTGTCATCAGTATCCAGTCAGAGATAGAGGAGGATCGGGTTCCAGATGACATCTTCGCGAGGATCCGGTCTGCATCAGTTGAGCCTCTGATGACAGAATCATGGGAGGTGTCGCGATGAAGGCTCCTAAGGTTATCTCAAAGCTGAATAGTACAAAAATCGTTCATCGTAACTGGCAGCTGGCACTTGGAGAGGCCTTCGCGGCACTCTCCTTGGCTTCTCCCGGTGATGTGGTATGCATCACAGGACCTTCCCGAGCCGGGAAGACGAAGCTGATTACTGAATTGGTTGGTTTGCTGTGCGGCGAGATCGACTTTGAGCGGGACGGGATTCTTCCGGCTGTTATCGTCGATGCGGAAAACACCGGTCCTCATGGAAAGTTTTCTACCCGGGCATTCACATTAAAGCTGCATCAAGCAGTCAGGCACCCAATTTTTGGAAACATAGGGGACAACTTGAATGAGGAACACTCAAGTGGAAAGGCAGAAAGGGCAACCGAGTCCACCCTGCGTTTTGCGCTAGAGAACGCTTTTCGTCAGAGGAAGACGCGATTCCTCTTTATCGATGAGGCGCAACATGTCCGTTATGTATCCAAAGATTCTCAGGGGGGCTACGCGGTAATGGATTCCTGGAAGTGCATGGCGAAAACCTGCGGGCTGGTGCTGGTTGTGGTGGGAGCCTATCCCATCCTTCAGGTGATTGGTCATTCACCGCACATGATCGGCAGGAAATCCCAGATCCACCTCCCTCGGTACTATGCAACGGATCATGATCTGGCGGAGTTTGGAAAAATCCTGGCCACCTACGACCTGATCATTGCGGACATTGCCACAGACCAGGTGCTGACCCAGTCCGCGGAGATGCTATATCACGGTTCTCTTGGTTGTATCGGCCTCCTCCGCAATTGGCTTGGCCGTGCCGTTGCGCGTTCTCATGCAACAGGAAAGCAGTTGACTCCAACCTTGCTTCGGGAGGTCATGTTCTCCAAAGCTGATTTAGCTGCTATCTCCGAGGAGATCTACCAGGGTGAAAAGTTGTTCGAGCCAGCAGATGCACACTCACAGTCATCCCGTGACCGAGCAATGAAGGCGATGCCACCAAAGAAAACGGGAAAGCCATTTCAGCGTAAGCCCAAGCGTTACGCGCCGGGTAATCGGACAGGGGGAGGTGGCTGATATGTTATTTCCAATCGAGCTAGAGGGTGCAGGAACCTGTGATGTGGAATCTCTTGCTTCCTATGTGTACAGGGTGGCGTATGAGCATGGGATATTCGTTGGCGAACTGCTGCGACACATCAACAAACAAACCTTGGCTCTTACGCATCTTGATACCGAAACCCAGCCTGTTCCCGCTTTTCTGAAACCGGCTGAGATGGTGAGAAATAATCGCTCCAGTGCAGCAATTCAGGGCGCTCTGGAGAAGCTGACTGGGCTGGAATTATCCCAGTCTCGGCTCCTATTCATGACCAGCGATATTGGTAGGTCCCCCAATGAGGTTGCTCCAGGCTTTCGGTGGTGCCCTGAGTGCATGAGTGAGTGGCAGGCCCTGGGGCAGCAGCCCTTCTTCAAGCTGATTTGGCATCTGTCAGCTATTACTCACTGCCCGAGTCATCGAACAGAGCTGATATCTAGGTGTGCATTCTGCAGTTGTAAGCAGACGGGTTACATAAGGAAAAGGGAGATTGGATTCTGTCAGCAATGCGGCAGACACCTGGGCACCCGAAACCCGGACAAACCCGCGCCTGAAATTGCTCGTAGCTGGGAAATGAAAGGCGCTGATGTTCATCAGTTCTTCGTTGATATGGCGCAGCAGCATTTTACTGGTGAGTTGGAAGGCGGGATTTGGCGTTCTCTACGGGACCTGTTTGACCACTATTGGGGGAACGGTAAGGAGCTGGAGCTGTATCAGGCATTCCCAAGAGATGAGTGGATCAGCCTGTACCATAAACAGAAGCCCGTCAGCTTCAGTACGGCAAGGCGACTTTGCTATGGGCTGGGGATTGATCTCTATACCCTGATATCAGGCAATGCGATCAGTTCAACGCAGGTGCTGAGTCAGAAATGGCTGTGTGAGCTACCGGCGGGGTTCTGCGAACGAAAATCCAGACAGAAGCGAAACCACGATGCGATTCAGTCCACGCTCCGTCGATACCTGGATCCCAGTGTCAGGCCGAAGCCGATGAAGGAAGTGGCGGCTGAGCTTAACGTCTCGGTTGGGTACCTTGAGTACCGCTACCCCACTGCAGTCAGCGCATTGGTCAAACGCCACCAGTCCATGATTGCGGCCCAGCGACAAAGGACTCGTGAAAAGGCTCTAAATTCCGCCTTGCAGTATTTCACGGATTCATCCTACTCGGGGTATCCAAAATCAAGGAAACAGGCCTACTTATGCCTCAGGGAGGAGACGGGGCTACCGAAGTTCCTGCTCAAGGGCGCGATTGGAGAGGTCTATTCGGTTCTCTATTCGTCCTGAACAAAAGAAGGGGCCGTAAAGGCCCCAAATACACTATGCCATCTCATAAAGTGGGCAAGCCAAGCTTGTCAAAAAATGCCCGGTTCCGATCTCTGGCCGCTTTCACCAACTGATCGAAGCTAATCACCTCGATATAAGCATGAGAAGGCTCATTGTAACCAAAATATCCCATGCCATCGGATGTGATGCGCAGATTGGCTCGGCGACAGCGTCGATGCATGGACTCAGTCAAGTCGCAAAGTACATAGCAATAGCCAGGGATGTCGTTGTTGCCTGGGATCGGCCTACCAGATTTTGTCGTTACTTTTCCCTCGCGTATTCGCTCTAAATAGCTGAGTGCTTGATCAATCGGGTCTTTATCTTCGCCTTCTCGCATGTCGTTGCGCATTGGGCGTTTTATTTCGACAACAGTGATGGCGGCAAGGGGAAAGCTGGTTTGATCATTAACCAGCAGTGGATTATCAAATACTCTGAGGCTGAGTAAATCGGGCTCTTTGGTGGACTCGTTACCCGTAATAGGCATAGCGTTGAGCGTTTTGTCTGAAGCCAAATAGTTGTGGAATGCCAAACGCTCATCAATCAGCCAAAGGTTGCAAGAATCAAGGAACACCTCACTGGAATCTTTGCGCATAGGCATAATTAACTCATGGATCATATCTTCACGGGCGTACTTGCCGTCTTCCAATCGCTCGATGGATTTCTGAAGCAGATCAATAATAACCTTTCGATGTGAAACGTAATTGGCGAGGTCTGATTTTTTAAGGTCTTCTGCTTTGCGAAGATACTCACTCAGCCGTTCTTTGTATTCTTCTACATGCTCCTCATTCTGCGGCTGCATGATGTCATGGCCTTCACTCACCAATTGTCGCTCCACTTCATACCACTGAGCATGAAGGTGTAGTTCTAGTTCCTTGTCCGACTTTTCCGGGTCAACAATCAGCAGCTCTTCCGAAACGTAATTGGCAATAGGACGGTAGCGTGGTGCGTGATTGTTAATAAAATTATCTACCCTTTTGCGACCGGCTGAGACATTTTCTGATAGGACATCCTGCAAATACTCTTTAGTGCGCTCTAACACCGCATCGCGAATATCTTTAAAGCTCACTTCGTTGAGCATGTCTTCTACGTCTTCGGCAATATCAAAGGAGGTGCGTTCGCTCCGAACGTGCGCGTTTAGATAATCAGAAGATACGTAGCAGGTGTAGGTGAACTCGCCGGAAGCATCTGAAATTTTTCCGTACAGGCCTGGGAGCTTACCTTGAATAGACTCTTCTTTAACCAGCCGGTTAGCCGCACAGAGAGCTAACTGATGCTTTTTATTTACTGAGGCACGAAACTTAATGTGGGTCAGGTCGAAGGAATAATCGCTGATCGTAATCGTTTCGAGAAAAGCACTGGCGTGCATATGCTCTTCGAGCAAGTGGTCAAGGTCGAACACCTCTCCTGCATCTTCAACCAGAATCTTGGGCGCGCTGCCTTGACGAACAAAGTACCAGAGTACATGTTCAAGCAATTGATTGGCGATGGACTCCCCTTTGGTAGGAACCTGTTTTCGAAAGTTTTCATCAAACCCTACCAGCTTGACTAGGGTGCCTGACTTCTGGTCGGCAGCCGCCACAACTTTTTCACCGTGGACACCCAGTTTATCGTCAAAGCGGAATACGCGTTTTTTTAGTTCACCATCAACATCGAGGAAGTGGCTTTCTACTTCGACTAAATCAAACACCTTCAACCACATCAAGCGGCCAACACCCCGGCAGCCTTTGTCTATTTTGTGGTCGGAATCCAACGTTTCAAATGACTTAAAGTTGGTTTCATCAAAACCGCAGCCATTGTCAGCGATGGTGAAGCCGATGATAGGCGGTAAAGCTTTCGCTTCTAAATCCAAGCCGCCTTGGGTCGCTCGATTGATACGAAGAACAATTTTGCCGTTATCGGCATTGCCCTTTTCTTCAATCGAGTGAATAGAGTTTACCACTGCCTCAAAGACGGGCATTAAGCCGTGGCTCTTGGGCAAAGAAGTATTGCGTAGTCGGCCTTTGAGGTTGGTTTGTAAACTCATACTCCCTCCTTAGAGCTCGCCTTTAAAGGCAGAATCGAGAATTGATGCTTTCAGATGCTTAAGAGAGTCAATTTTTGAGCCGATTTCAGCCTGTAATTGCTCTGATTTCAAAGCAAGTTCGTCCAGTTCCTTTGCGATTTTCTGCTGGGCTTCATATGACGGCAATGAAATAATAAATGACTCCATTGTCCCTTTAGTGATATGAAGCATACCAGCTACGCCTCGGGCGTTTGCTATTGCCTCTTCAGTGATATCTTTTAGTACCCAATAAGCATATCTGGGTGCTATCTCTACTTTTGGCTCCATTTTCCAAATGTGGTAATGGTAAATCGCTTTTTCGTCGTTCCAAATAAACGCTCCGAAAGAAGTGCCAGGAGTGCCTGACCACGAGAAAAGTAAGTCTCCACTTTCACAGTACTTATTTTCATCAAGCTCTAAATCAGAGTAGTAGTAATTTTCTCCGCCCTTAAGATTTTGAATTCGTATTACTTTGTATTTTCCCGAATTAAGAAGTTCGGGTTTTTTATAGGCTCGCCCGTTATAAACTTTGAAAATGTCTTTAATAGGTGTTGGATTTACTTCTTGATGAAACCTCTCGAGTAACGCACTAGCCAGCAATGACTTCGAAGCGTCAAGGTTTTCCTGCAAATTCTCGATGGCGGTGTCGATGCGAGTGAGCAGGGCATCGAGCTTTTCGACGATGCGTTTTTGTTCATCAGTCGGCTGAATGGGGATTTTTATTTCTTTAATTTGTGCTGTGCTTAGATTTGGTTGGGCAGATCCTAAGGACTTTTGAAGGTTCTCCTCAACCTTGTTTTCCAAATAATAAAGAACATAACTCCTAAATATCTTGTTGGTAATGATAAACCTGCCAACACGCTGGTTTTGCAATAGTCGATATTCAGTGTTGTTGGTTGCAACCTTGCCGGTCGTAGCACCAGACATTGCAATTACGATATCACCTGGCTCAACATAGAAGTCGGCAGCCTTAACATCCAGTTTTTCTGAAGGAATGTATGCCATGTTCCTGTCAGATATGCCGCCGCTCTGGATGTTAGATATCCTTAATACTGGGATTCCGCTATCCGAAAACACATTGCTCTTAAACGCATACCCGTTTTTGAATTCGACAAGGTCACCAAGTGATTTCCACTCCCACCCGTCTGGCAATTTATACAAAACCTGTTCCATGCTTATTTCTCCGCCAACAGGTTTTCAATTTCATCCAACAGCCCGGACACCAGCTTTTCCTTAGTACGGATCTGCTTAAGGATATCGCTGGGTGATAGATGCTCAGCATCTTTTTGCTTGGCTGGATTTTTAGCAGATAAGTCATAATCTTCAGCCAGTTTGCTAGCCAGGACAGTCCAAGAATGTTCGGTAGTTTCTCGGCTGCTATACAGCTCAACAAACTCTTTTAAGTGCTCATCGGTGATCGGTTTGTTTTTGGTGAGCTTTTGCTCTGGCTCACATTCGTAATACCAAACATCACTGGTGCTGCCGCTGCGTTCAAAAAATAGCACATTGGTTTTCACACCGGAATATGGCAAAAACACTCCTGCTGGCAGGCTTAATATGGTGTGGAGGTTAAAGTTTTCGAGTAGTTCCTGTTTGACCTGCTTAAAGGCGCTGTTAGTTTGGAAAAGGACGCCTTCTGGTACAACGATTGCTGCTTTGCCGCCACTTTTCAGGGTTTTCATAAAATGCTGTAAAAATAGCAATTCGGTTGCGTTACTCTGGATAGGGAAGTTTTGCTGAATTTGCGACTTCTCTTTACCGCCAAATGGTGGGTTAGCCAGAATAATGTTGTAACGGTCTTTTTCTTGAATATCGCGGATATTCTGGGTAAGGGTGTTGCCACGAAACAGGTTGGGCGATTCGATGCCATGCAAAATCATGTTCATCATGCCCATCACGTAAGCCAATGAGGTTTTCTCGTAACCGAAGAACGTATCACGTTGAATGCAATCCCACTGCTCGGTCGAGAGCTGGTTCTTTTTGCTTTTCAGGTGTTCAAAGGCTTCCACTAGAAATCCGCAGGAACCGGCTGCCGCATCGTAAATTTTCTCACCTGGCATAGGGGCAATGGCTTGCACCATCGCGCGCACCACGGGGCGCGGGGTATAAAACTCACCGGCGTAACCACCGGCATCGCCCATGTTTTGCAATAAGCCTTCGTAGACTAACGAAAGTTCAAACAGATCAGACTCGGATTGGAAGTTGAGACTATCCACAATATCCAGCACTTCACGCAGGGTATGGCCGGAAGCGACCTTGTTGTCCAGGTACTGAAAGATCGCGCCAATTTTGTAGGTGAAAGATTTTGGATCTGCGCCCGTTGCGGCGGCGTTGGCAAAGCCTTTCAGGTAGGGGAATAGCTGATTGTTGACATAATCGGTGAGGTCATCCCCGGTCTTTGCCCGTGCCAGGTCCAATTTACTATCTGCTGTTTTAGGACAAGCCCAGCTTGCCCAACGATGCTCGCCATCTAATACTGGCTGATAGTCTTTGCCCGACAATACCGCTTCATCTTCTTTTTCTGACTCGTAATCATCGAGAAACTTAAGGAACAAAACCCAGGAGGTCTGTTCTGTGTAATGCATGGCACCGCTAATGCCATCGTCGCGGCGCAGGATGTCGGTAATGCGGTCTATTTTCTGTTGTAGTGACATGCTCAGAGTTTTCCGATAATAAAATTGTACATATTGGTGATGTCTTCGCTGATTTCTGCGGGCGGAATCAGGTCGATATATGCTTGTAGTTTTTCCAAGTCTAAACCATTCCCAATAACGTTAATTAATGGGTCTAGAATGCCTTTAACCTTATCAGAAGCTAGTTGGGCAAGGCCTTCGTTGAATTCCAAGTCTTCACCAAGATGTTGAGTCACTAGAAGTGCTTTATTTCCCGTTTCCTCATCCACTAAGCACTGATTGTCTCCATTCATGTTTTCGTGAAGATGGCATGCCAGCCCCAAAGAGTCATTGTTAATCCTTTTTAGCAGATGGTGATGGTTCAATGCCGTATATGAAAGGAGATAATGCTTCATTTCACGCCTTCTCCAAACATGAATTTTAGCGTTGATTTCAGATTTTCCTGTTATCGCAGATGTAATACCTTTTCCACCATTTAGCTGTAGGTTTTCATTGTTTATGCTATCCATAGGTAAGCTATCTCTATCACAAATCAAGTAAACATTTTTCGCTTTGTGATTGCTTCCATCAATGTAGCTTACAAAGGATTCTAGCCATTTGAGTTTTTTGGCTGCAAAAGATGAAGTGTGAGAGTTCCAGCCTGATTCTACGGAAATACAGCATATCTTCCGTAGCTGACAGTTGATCTCATCATGTTTATCTTGTCCCATTTTTCTTATGACGAGGCGGGTAAATATTTCCCAATCATTCTCGTTATCCATAAGTACTATAAGCTCATGTAGAGCGTAGGTTTTTAATTTCGCTTTATTGATGTTTGATAGCTGCTCTAATCGAGCTTGTAGCTCCTTTCTTTCAGTGAATGGCAAGACACGGCCTTGCTTTACTACATGAATGTTCTCTACTCCGATTTCGGATATAGAGTCCAATAGATGGGTTGTCATCAAGGCTTTGCCTTTTGCATTGACAATGCTTGACCAAAGTTTGTTGATATTCCTGTAGTGGAGGTGGCTATCAGCTTCATCAAATAGAAAAAGCGTATTTTCGCTATCAAACAGATCTAAGAGCGAGTAGATGAACAATAACTGGTACTCCCCATCGCTGACATCATCAAGGGATAAATCATTTTCGAATGTTAGGCGTATAGATGTTTTTGTGATCGGATTGTTTGCATCTACAGCCTGGGTCAGAAATGTAACAGCAGGATCGTCATTGATTTTTTCTGATAGAGGTGACTCTATATGTGGCGATTCGAAAGAGGTGTTGAAGATATCTTTACTTGTTATCTTTATCTCATTTTTTGGAATAATATCGTCAAACTCATACTGACTGTCGATAACGTTTTCGATGAAACTGGATAAGCTGCGGAAATAAGGAGTAGATCGGAGGGTTTCGGTTTCTCCTCCTTCTTCTTTTTTTAGTGCCTGAGCGACTTTTTGGATGTATGGTCTGTCGATTCGGAAACTGCACGACAACGTTGAGCTTATATCATCTCCTAAATCATCACTTTCCTTTACGTGTCCTAAAGACTTGAGGAGCTCTCTAACTTTTCCTTGCTTTTTCAGCACAGAGGCAAGAAATATCAATAGTTGAGACCAGCTCTTATCATAATAGAAGCAATGCAAGGATAATCCGAACTTTGACCTTCTCGCTTGCTTTAAGTAGCTAGAGAAAGCTTTCGAGTAACGCTCGTTGTGCCCCGATGAGAAACAGACTACCTTCCAGTCTGATAGGAGCAGGTCAGCCATTCGGCTTTCAAAGATGGTCTGAAGAATGGATGATTTGCCGCATCCATTTTCACCGATCAATGCAGCATACTTGTCAATTGCAAACGATTGACTCTCTCGATGGAGAGCGTTGGGGGCTAAGTTCAGTTCCATTGGTTAGCTCATGCGGTATAGCTGGTGTTGTAGTTGTTTGAAGGCAGCGAGCAATTGCGAAGGTTTGCCACCAAAGGCCATGGAGGCATCTTTGGTTGTTCCAAGGCCGGATAGTTCGATCAGAGCTGGAAGGCGCTCACGTGCCAATTCAGTAACGCCAGTTTGCTCGTAGCGGTTTAGGACAAAATGCAGAAATTGCTTAGCCTTTTCCTGCTGGTACTGGTCGAAGAATGCGCTGTTGGCTCGCACGGCTTTTGCTCTGGATTTACGGGTAGCCATGGGTTGTTCAAAGGCTAAAAACGCCAGTAGATCGAACATGTCGCAATCCTCGGCTTCGAACATCCGGCGCAGGGTCGAGAGCTGTTCTTTATCAAAGCCAGCCTGTAGCAGTTTGGCCAAGAGTTTTTCTCGAAGGTCTGGATCTGACCAGATATCCCGAAGTTCATCAACGCTTTTGAATAGGCCTGGCAGTTGTTGAATTAACCGTTCAACAAACTCCTGAATAGTCAGAGGCTTGCCATTTTCGTCGATATAACGGGTTTCAATATCAATGACCTTGAGCTCGCGGTGCTTGCCAAGTTTTACCTTTAACCTCGGGCGCGGCTCACCTGGGTCTGGTTCCGGCCCGTCGCCGCCTTCGGGCGGCTCTGGCGTGTAGGGTGGCGGTGTCGGTTCTCGGGTTCCGCCTGGCTCCGGAGCTTCGGGCTCGCCATCCCATTCTTCATCGTAAAAGTTGTTGGTCGCACCCCGAAAATCCATGATGGTGAAGTAATCCTTACCATCGAATACTCGGGTGCCGCGACCCACGATCTGTTTGAACTCCACCATCGATCCGATGGTTCGATCCAGCACCACATTGCGGACATTGCGGGCATCGACACCGGTAGTGAGCATTTGTGATGAGGTAATAATGGTTGGGATGTCTTTGTCGTTGTCCTGGAATTTTTCCAGCAGTTCGCGGCCGACCTTGCCTTCGTCGCTGGTGACTCGTACACAGTAATGCGGGTCTTTTATGGCTTTGTATTTATTAATCATGTCGCGCATGGTCAGCGCGTGGTTCTGGTTCTCACAAAAGACGATAGTTTTTTCAAGCGGGTTGATGTTTTGTAAGATGGCTTTGGCGACCAGTTCTGTGCGTTCATCAACAATGATTTTTCGGTCATAGTCTTCGACCTGATACAAATCCTGACCAGATTCACCTTCGACGATCACGTCATCTTTGGTGAGCACCAATTCATCCAGATTGGTTCTAACTCGCTTAACTCGGTAGGGAGTCAAGAAGCCATCATTGATCCCATCTTTTAGTGAATAGACATAAGCAGGCTGACCAAAGTATTCATAAGTGTCTACGTTGTCTGTGCGTTTCGGAGTGGCGGTTAAACCCAGATGCACGGCGCTACTGAAGTGATCGAGTATGGCTCGCCAAGACCCTGCTTCGTTGGCAGCGCCACGGTGACATTCATCAATCAACACCAAATCAAAGAAATCCTTGGGATAGGCTTTGTAGTAGCCATCAATGTTTTCTCGCTCCGCAATCGCCTGATAGATCGCGAAAAATATGTGGGCGTTGGTTGGCACCACACCATTGCGTTTACGTACTTCTTCCCCGTTGATTTTGATCAGGTCTTTTTCATAGGGGTTGAAGGTGTTAATGGCTTGGTCGGCCAGGATATTACGGTCAGCCAGAAACAGAACCCGTGGCCTGCGCGAGCCAGGTTGGTCACGGTTCCAGCGTGCCTGAAATACCTTGTGAGCAATTTGAAAGGCGATAAAGGTTTTACCGGTACCGGTGGCCAGAGTGAGCAGAATGCGGGATTTGCCTTGACCGATGGCATCGGTGGCGGCATGAACAGCCAGCTCTTGGTAATAACGTGGCTGCATGGCCCCTTCTAAATGGAAAGGGATGTTTCTTAACTCCTGACTTAAATCTGTTGTTTCTCCGGCATAACGCCTTTCCAGTTCAGCAGGTGTTGGGTAAAACTCAATGTAATCTCCTTTGCCTGTTTCCAGATCGAATTCGTAGGTCTGTTTACCGTTACTGGAATAGACGAAACGAACACGAAGCTTGCTCGCATAGTCGATGGCTTGTTGCAGGCCTTTGGTTGGATGCTCGGATTCTTTTTTGGCTTCTACTACGGCCAGATACCGATTGTCTTTGTGAAGCAAGTAATCCACGAAGCAGCGTCGCCCACGTACCCCTCCGGCCATTTTTCTGCCGTCGGTGAAGTAATGCTCCCGAATGATATTACTCGGCTGCCAGTCTGCTGCCCGTAATGCAGGATCGATATAATTTGCTCGGGTATCTGCTTCAGATGCCATCAGGTCACTCCTTGGTCACTTGGGTTTGGCACCAACTCCAGCAGGTCGCCCACAGTGCAATCGAATAGTACGCAGATCTGTTCAATGGCTTCCAAATCCACTTTCTGGGCTGTCTCTTTATAGAGCAAGGTCACCGTGGCGCGGCTTAACCCCGTTTCTCTGGCAACGTCGGCAATACGCATCTTGTGCTCGCCCATCATGCGGGCGAGATGGCAGCGGATCATGGCTGTGTCTCTGGTACTTTTGTTTTAGGGATGAAGCCCGAGGGTACCATGATTTATAAAAAGGGGTGACAATTTGTCAGTCTGACTTAAATTATGACAGGTGGGGCTGTGGTAGTTAGTAGAGGGGCGGACAAACTATGCCAACACTATCACCATAGTTTGTCCAAAACGGCCAAACTATGGTTACAAGAACAGTTTTTTCTGGAATTAAAAAGAAATTGGTGGGCCCACCAGGACTTGAACCTGGGACCAATCGATTATGAGTCGACTGCTCTAACCAACTGAGCTATAGGCCCGGAGAAAACAGAGGGGCAATAAAATGCCGGCCGCCGATTATTCGGGGGCCGGCATTTTTTTGCAAGGCTTACAGGTCGCCGTCCAGGAAGCTGCGCAGGTGTTCGCTGCGGCTCGGGTGGCGAAGCTTGCGCAGGGCCTTGGCTTCGATCTGACGGATACGCTCACGGGTCACGTCGAACTGCTTGCCCACTTCCTCAAGGGTGTGGTCGGTGTTCATGTCGATACCGAAGCGCATGCGCAGGACCTTGGCTTCACGGGCGGTGAGGTTGGCCAGCACTTCGCGGGTGGCTTCTTCCAGGCCCAGCGAAGTGGCGGAGTCCACCGGGGATTCCATGTTGCCGTCTTCGATAAAGTCGCCCAGGCTGGAATCTTCATCGTCACCGATGGGGGTTTCCATGGAGATAGGCTCTTTGGCGATCTTCAGTACCTTGCGGACTTTGTCTTCCGGCATTTCCAGGCGCACGCCCAGTTCTTCCGGGGTCGGCTCGCGGCCCATTTCCTGGAGCATCTGACGCTGTACCCGGTTGATCTTGTTGATGGTCTCGATCATGTGTACCGGAATACGGATGGTGCGCGCCTGATCCGCGATGGAGCGGGTGATAGCCTGACGGATCCACCAGGTGGCGTAGGTAGAGAACTTGTAGCCACGACGGTATTCGAACTTGTCCACCGCTTTCATCAGGCCGATGTTGCCTTCCTGAATCAGGTCGAGGAACTGCAGGCCGCGGTTGGTGTATTTCTTGGCGATGGAAATTACCAGACGCAGGTTGGCTTCCACCATTTCTTTCTTGGCGCGGCGGGCTTTCGCTTCACCAATGGAGATGCGACGGTTGATTTCCTTGATGTCGCCAACCGGCAGACCGATCACTTCTTCAATGGTGATGATCTTGCGCTGGGCACGCTGAATGTCTTCTTTGACGACGCTCAGCTTGTCGGCAATGGCTTTGCCTTTTTTGGTCTTGAGCTGGGTGTCTACCCAGCCCATGTCGGTTTCATTGCCCGGGAACTGCTTGATGAAATCCTTGCGATCCATGCCGCCGCGGCGGATGGCGCTGCTCATGATCTGACGCTCGAACTTGCGCACCAGATCCAGGTTGTTACGTGCGCCGACCAGCATTTCGTCATAGATGCGTGGCACCAGCTTGAACAGGGTGAAGTGTTCAGCCAGGGCTTCCAGAGCCTTGGCGGAGCTGGCGTGGTCGCGGCCGTTGCGCTTCAGGGAGCGCTCGGCTTTTTCGTGGAGCTTTTTCAGCAGCTCGAAACGCTCGGCAGCCAGTACCGGATCGAGGCCGCCTTCATCTTCATCGGAATCATCGTCGTCGTTGCTGTCGTTGTCGTCAGCATCGTCGTCTTCTTCTTCCTTGTTCTTTTCCTGTTCCTTCTTGGCTTTTTCCGCGAAGGTAGGTTCCTTGTTGGCGTTGGTGGCAGCTGCCCCATCGTCATTGGGATCCAGGTAACCGGCAATGATGTCGGTCAGCTTGCGTTCTTCGTTTTCCACGCGGGCGTATTCGTCGATCAGCATGTCGACGGCACCGGGCCAGAAGGCCAGGGCGTGCATTACTTCACGGGTGCCTTCTTCGATGCGCTTGGCGATTTCAATTTCGCCTTCGCGGGTCAGCAGCTCCACGGTGCCCATTTCACGCATGTACATGCGCACCGGGTCGGTGGTGCGGCCGGGTTCGCTTTCTACGGAAGCGAGTACCGCGGCAGCTTCTTCAGCGGCAACCTCATCGGTGCTGTCGGCACTTTCATCGATCATCAACTGGTCGGCGTCGGAGGCCTTTTCGACCACGGTGATGCCCATGTCGTTGATCATCTGAATGATGTCTTCCACCTGGTCGGTGTCGGTAATGGACTCCGGCAGATGGTCATTCACTTCGGCGTAGGTCAGGTAACCCTGTTCCTTGCCGAGGGCAATCAACTGCTTCAGCTGGGATTGTTGCTGCTGCTTCTGACTTGTCATGCAATTAAGCCCGTCTCGTCGTGCTGAATGGCCCGCCGCTCCCTGCGGGGTGCCTCCAGCGTGATGGTGGCGTGGGAAAACGGCGTATTATACCGGGAGATGGGGATTACGGCCAGTAATTGCAAGGGGTTGGGTAGTTGGCAGTGGACAGTTGATAGTTGATAGCCAACTGAAAAAACAAGGGGTTAGGCTTGGGGCGCTAGTGGAAGGGCTTGCGGGCGTGCTGGCGGGCTTCGGCCAGGGCTTTGTGCAGTTCCTGCCAGTGTGAGGCGTCGGGGATGCCGGCTTGTTCGACCTCTGCCAGCGCCGCTTCGAGGCGGGCCACTTCCAGCTGAGAGAGGGCGTCCTGCCACAATCGGGTCGCCATGGCTTCTTCCATGGGCGGTTTGAGGCTGGCCTTGAGCAGCCTTGCCATGGTTTCGCCCTGTTCCAGGGCCATGAGTGCGCCCAGCAAGGCCGCAGGGCGATGGTTCTGGCGGCACAGACCCGCGACCTGGATCAGCAAATCAATGTGCGGGATGGGGAGTTGCTCAACCCCGTCCGGCAGCGGCTGTGCTTCGATGAGTTGCGGGTAGTCCAGCAGTACCAGCACCAGGCGTTCCACCATGGTCAGCGGTCCCTTGCGGCGGCTGCTGGTGTGACGAGGTGAGTGCCCCAGATCCTCCATGGGAGGCTGGTCATCTGCAGGGTAGAACGCGTCTTGCTCTGGTGGCGGCATGGCATCGCCCCACTCGCCGGGAGGGGGTTCCTCGCCCCAACTCTGCTGGGTGGCTTGCGGGCGTGGCGTGGGGGCTGCCGGGGCCGGTTCCGGCTTGGCCGGTTTGAGCTGACTGAGCGATTCCTTGTCCAGCCGGGTGAGGCGCGCCAGCTCTTCTGTCAGCAGTGCGCGATAAACCGGGCCAGCCGGCTTGTCGAGATAGGGCAGGGCGAGCCGCGCCAGTCGTGCCCGGCCATCCACGGTATTCAGGTCCAGCCCTTCGGAGAGGTGGCGGAACAGGTAGGTGGACAGGGTATCTGCCTGGTCGGTGAGTGCGCGCAAGGCTTCGGGGCCCTGGGCTCTGACCAGGGTGTCAGGATCTTCGCCGTCGGGCAGGAACAGGAAGCGGACCTGCTTGCCGTCGTCCAGGGCCGGGAGCAGGGATTCCAGCGCCCGCCAGGCGGCGCGTACCCCGGCCTTGTCGCCGTCGAAGCAGAGGATTACCTCGTTGACCTGTCGGAACAGTTTGCGGGCATGATCTTCGGTGGTGGCGGTGCCCAGGGTGGCTACCACATTGGGCACGCCGTGCTGGGTCAGGGCAATCACATCCATGTAGCCTTCCACCACATAGAGGCGATCGCTGCGGTCGCGGCTCTGGCGCCATTCCCACAGGCCGTAAAGCTCCTGGCCCTTGTGAAAGACCGGGGTTTCCGGGCTATTCAAATATTTGGGCTTGCCATCGCCCAGCACCCGACCACCGAAGCCGATGGTGCGGCCACGGCTGTCACGGATAGGGAAAATGATGCGGTCGCGAAATTTGTCGTACACCCGGCCGGTGTCTTCACGGCGCACCAGTAGCCCGGCGGTCAGGGCCTGCTCCAGCGCGGACTCGGTGAGCGACAGGCCATTGATCAGGTTGTCGTAGCCGGGTGGGGCGAAGCCGATCGCGAATTTCTTTGCGATTTCGCCACTCAGGCCACGATTTTTCAGATAGCTGACGGCCTTTTGTTTTTCCGGGGCCTGGCGGAGCTGCTGGCTGTAAAAACGCTCGGCGCGGCTCAGCAGGTCGTAAAGGGACTGTAGGCGGTCCTTGCGTTGTTTGTCGGCCGCGGTTTCTGGCCGGCTTTCCGGCACTTCCATACCGGCCCGGCTGGCCAGCTGCTTGACGGCCTCCGGGAAGTTCATGTGCTCGTATTCCATCAGAAAGCCCACCGCATTGCCGGACGCTCCGCAGCCAAAACAGTAGTAGAACTGCTTGTCCGGGGCGACGGTGAACGAGGGGGTTTTTTCCTGATGGAACGGGCAGCAGGCGCTGTAATTGCGTCCGGTTTTTTTCAATGGCACACGGGCATCGATCAGTTCTACCAGATCGGTGCGAGCGAGAAGATCCTGAACGAAATTTTCCGGGATGCGGGCCATGGGAAGAGTTTGCGCCAAAAGACTGTGTATTCAACCAGAAAGTGTTACAGGGGGGTAGTCTGACAGGGAGGCGAGACCGTCTCCCTGCTTTCCCCAAAGGGGGTAGAGAAACCGGATTCAGACGTGAATAATACCGTAAAATCAGTGATTCAAGGCAGGACTCCATGGCAGAGGGAAGTTCTCAGGCTGTACAGGCTATTTGCAGCTGAATGGGGTGGTCTGGAAACTGCTGGACGACGGTACGCTGGTGCCGTTGGGCCCGGATGAAATCCTGGACCCCGATGTGCCGGTACTGAACCCTCCCAAGCGATGGTTCGCTTAACGATCTGGCTTCCTCTGGCAGCCAATCCTCACTTGCCAGTTTTTTCACCAATGTGCTGCGCGATGCCCCCGAGATAACACCGGATTCGGGGCATGATACCCGCGGCATTGCCAATGACGCCGGTAGCGACCGCACTGTCAAACAAGGGCCGCCAGCGGATCTGTTGCCCAACAACGCTTAGATCAGTATCGATATCCTTGATGGCGGAGATGGCTACATCAACCGCTTTGAGCACACAGAGGTGGATCTGGTTGGCACCACGTTCAACATCATGGACGAGATCGTTGTCGATGTCGTGGTGGTCGATTCTCAGGGGAATAGCCTGACGTTCCAGGCCACGGTGATGGATGACCGTTTTGAGATCCCGAGTGCGGATCTGTCTTCCCTGGCGGAAGGGCCCATTGTCGCCATTGCCACCTATGCCGACCCCTACGGCAACCGCGTCAGTGGTGCCGATAACAGCATTATCGATACCCTTGCCGAAGGCATTACAGTGCAAGCTGACACTGACGCCGATACCCCGGATGCGGTGATCAATGCCATTGAGGCGGTAGAGAGCACGCTTTCCGGCACCTTTATCAACGTGCAGGAAGGGGCGCAGGTTGCAGTCACGTTCAGTGGCGGAAGCCATCCGGATTTGACCTTCACTCTGACGGCCGAGACGGTGGATCAGGCCGGCAACCCGGCCGCGATTACCGATACCGTAGAGATGGACACTCTTGCGGCCATCACCGCGGAATTTGTGGATGCAGAATTGCCAGGCGGGGTTGCCAACTACCTTAATGCCAATGAAGGCCTGAACGCGGGCTTCACTGGAACGGTATCGGAGGTGGAGGAGGGTCAGGAGGTCACCGTAGTGGTGATCAGAGTCTGGACGGGGTGAACGACTGGGCCCTCGATGGGGTAGATCTGTCGACGCTGGCGGATGGGGAGTTGACCCTGACGCTTACCGGTACCGACATTGCCGGTAATGAAGCTACCCAGACCTTTACTTTCGATAAGAACACACAAGCCACGATCAACGCACGCTTTGAAGATGCGGGGGTGTTCGAAGGCAACACCTGCGTCCTTAATGACGCGGAAGATCAGGTATCTATGTGGAATGTGGTTGGCTGCAGGGGCGGCGATTTAGCTGTTCAGCTTGGTGCGTACTTTGCCACTAGCGGCGCCCATGTCGGCACGGCCTTGCAGTTGCGGCTTGAGAATGCCCATGACTTTGCCCATGTCCTGCATGCCGGTGGCACCGGTGCTGGCAATGGTTTCATCGATCAGGGTTTCGATTTCCGCATCGGTCAGCGGTTCGGGGAGGAATTCCTGGAGCACGGCGATTTCCGCTTCTTCCACTTCGGCCAGATCGGCGCGATCGGCTTCACGGTATTGGGTCGCAGAGTCCTTGCGCTGTTTGATCAGCTTGTCGAGCAGGGCCAGCACACGTTCGTCATCGGGCTCGATGCGCTCGTCCACTTCGATCTGCTTGATGGCTGCCAGCGCCATACGAAAAACGCCAAGACGTGCCTTGTCTTTGGCACGCATGGCGTCTTTCATGGCTGCAGTGAGCTGCTCTTTGAGCGCACTCATCAGACGTCTCTACTCAGCGGTGCTTAGTAAAGGCGCTTGCGAGCGAGTTGCTCACGCTGCAGTTTTTTCAGGTGACGCTTGACGGCTGCGGCACGCTTACGCTTACGCTCTTGAGTGGGCTTCTCGTACTGCTCGCGACGACGCACTTCAGACAGGATGCCCGCTTTTTCACAGCCACGCTTGAAACGGCGCAGGGCCACATCAAACGGTTCGCCTTCTTTCACCTTCACCTGAGGCATGAAGAATCACCTTCCTAGAAATTAGAGTTTATGGATTCGCTGCGGGCTCAGGTGGTCCCATATGCAGCGAGGGCGCGATTTTACCTGAGTCGGCGGGAAATGCAAATCTGGCGTGGTGGCGCTATCATGGCGCCGGATTTCAACGGACAGGCATCATGCGCGTATTGGGTATCGAATCAAGCTGTGACGAGACCGGGGTGGCGATTTACGACACCCGTGAGGGGTTGTTGGGCCAGGCCCTGTTCAGCCAGGTGGACATGCACGCCCGTTATGGTGGTGTGGTGCCCGAGCTGGCCAGTCGTGACCACGTGCAGCGGGTGCTGCCGCTGGTCAAGCAGGTGCTGGCCGAGGCCGATACCCGTGCCGACCAGCTTGATGGCGTGGCCTATACCGCCGGCCCCGGCTTGGCCGGGGCGCTGTTGGTTGGCGCCGGTGTGGCACGTTCCCTGGCGTTTGGCTGGGGGATTCCGGCGGTGGAAGTGCACCATATGGAAGGCCATCTCCTGGCGCCCCTGCTGGAAGCGCGGGCGCCACAGTTCCCGTTTGTCGCCTTGCTGGTCAGTGGTGGTCACACCCTGTTGCTGGATGCCAAAGGACTGGGCGATTACGCGATTCTTGGGGAATCGGTGGATGATGCCGCCGGGGAGGCGTTCGACAAGGCCGCGAAAATGATGGGGCTGGGCTATCCCGGTGGGCCGCGCATTGCGGCATTGGCGGAAAAGGGCACTCCGGGGCGCTTCCGCTTTCCCCGCCCGATGACGGATCGCCCGGGGCTGGACATGAGTTTCTCCGGGCTGAAGACCTTTACCCTTAATACCATTCACGACCTGGGCGGGAAGGATGCCCTGAGCGAGCAGGATCGTGCGGACGTTGCGCTGGCGTTTGAAGAGGCCTCTGTCGATACCCTGATCATCAAGTGCCGCCGGGCCATGGAGCAGACTGGCTACAAGCAGTTGGTGATGGCGGGAGGCGTGAGTGCCAACCGTTCCCTGCGGGCAAAGCTGGGTGAGCAGATGAAAAAGCGGGGGGTGGAGCTGTTCTACCCGGCCCCGCAATACTGCACGGATAACGGCGCCATGATCGCCTTTGCCGGGGCGCTTCGATTGCAGGCAGGAGAGTCTGCGGAGCTTCCCATCAAGGTGCGTGCCCGGTGGCCGCTGACGGAGCTGGCGGGGCTCTGACCGACTACCCTTAGCCCTGCCGTAGGAGCGTCGCTGGCGGCGCGATTAAAGACCAGGATCAAAAGCGCTTCTGACCACAGAGCACGCCGGGCACACAGAGAAAACCTGTTTTTCCCTCAGTGATCTCTGTGTCATTTCTGGTAAATCCGTTTTTCAGATGTTGGGTTATCGCGCCGCCAGCGACGCTCCTACTATTGAGGGTTTAATCCTTCTTCTTGAACCCCAACTCTTCCCCGCGCAGGATTTTTTCCAGGTTACTGCGGTGGCGAACGATCATCACAACGGACATCAGCAGAATCGGCCAGAATGCCGGGTATAGCCAGGCGAAGATGCAGGCAGGGGCGACCACGAAAGCGCTGAGCGAGGCGATGGAGGAGATCCGGTTCAGGGCGAAGACCGCCAGCCAGGTGGCGCCGGCCACCAGGCCGCTGGGCCAGTGCAGGGCAAACAGCAGGCCGAAGGCTGTTGCCACCCCCTTGCCGCCCTCGAAGCGGAAGAAGATCGGGTAGAGATGGCCGATAAAGGCGCTGGTGCCGGCCAGTGCGGCGACCAGAGGGCCAAGTTCCAGCCAGCGGGCGATCAGCACGGGAATCACCCCCTTGAGTACATCACCCAGCAGGGTCAGGGCCGCGGCGGGTTTGCCACCGATACGCAGAACATTGGTGGCGCCGGGGTTGTTGGAGCCCTCGGTGCGCGGGTCCGGATAGCCGAACAGGCGGCAGACCAGAATGGCGCTGGAAATGGAGCCCATCAGGTAGCCAGCCACACATAATGCCAGCAGCCAAAACCACACGTCCTGTAATGTCCCTGCTTCCACCGGCTATAATCTCCATTCGTATCGCGGCATGCGGCCATATTGTACACATGGCAACCCGGTCGCCTGCGTTGCAAGCGTAACATCTGATTACCAGCAATGGGATGATGCCAAATCGGACGTCATGCTGTTGTCAGCGCCGAGAGGGCGAGTATGGACATCGTTTATATCAATGATTTGAAAGTGGACACGGTCATCGGCATTTTCGACTGGGAGCGCCGTATCCGTCAGACCGTGAGCCTGGATCTGGAAATGGCTGCGGACATACGCAAAGGCGCTGCCAGTGATCACATTGATGATGCCCTGGACTACAAGGCAATCGGCAAGCGTGTGATTGCCTTTATCGAAGGCAGTGAATTCCAGTTGGTAGAAACACTGGCGGAAAAGGTAGCACAACTGGTGCTGAGTGAATTCCAGGTGCCTTGGCTGAAATTGCGCCTGAGCAAGCCTGGCGCCCTGCGTGGAGCGCGGGATGTCGGGGTTATTATCGAGCGGGGTGAGCGTCCCCATGGGTAACCCGGCTGATTCCCTGGTGTTCCTGAGCCTTGGCTCCAATATTGATCGTGAGCGTCATATCCGCTCGGGCCTGCAGGCGCTGGAGGCTGCGTTTGGCGAGCTGACCATTAGCCCTGTCTATGAAAGTGAGGCGGTCGGGTTTGATGGGGATGCGTTCTACAACCTGGTGGTGGGGATGACGACGGCGTTGCCGGTGGGAGAGCTGGAAACACGCTTGAAAGGCATCGAGAAAGACCATGGCCGGGTGCGCGGCGAGAAAAAGTTTTCCAGTCGTACCCTGGACATCGACATCCTCACCTATGGTGACGTGACCGGTACCGTGGACGGAGTACAGTTGCCCCGCGATGAAATCCTCAAACATGCCTTCGTATTGAAGCCGTTGGTCGATCTGGTGCCTGACGGACGCCACCCGGAAACCGGGCAGGCATACCGGGATATTCTGGAGGCGGCTCATTTCGCTGAGCAGAAACTGTGGGTGGTGGCGTTTGAGCGGTAATTAGCTATCAGCTATCAGCTGTGAGCTACAAGCTACAAGCTACAAGCTACAAGCTACAAGCTACAAGCTACAAGCTACAAGCTACAAGCTACAAGCTACAAGCTACAAGCTACAAGCTACGCTTGATTGGAAGGGCAAACCCATAATAGTTCCGGATTTTTTTAGAAGAACGGACACGCCTTCCAGATCGTTGAGTTCGGCGTCAATAAATAACCTGAGCACGTTGTAGGAACGTAGCGCAGCGGAGTAACGCACGTAGTGCGGCCCCGAAGGGGTGAGCGAAGCGAATAACCATGCTCGCATGGCGAACCGAGCCCAGGCGAGGTATAGATTCCAGAGCCTTTACAAAATGCATGCCGCGTTCCATCAAAACACCTCGGGCTTCATGCCTTGCTGGGCCCAGCGATAAAAATCATATTCCAGCCGTGACAAGCCCCCCGGGTACAGGTGGGCAATGCGCTCCAGGTCGGGGCGCTGGTCACTTTTTTCCAGATCCTGAAGCAGGCGACGCAGGGTGCTGCGGCCTACCGGCTTTGACATCAGGAAGGCGGTAGTCCCCCACGCGACAGTGTAGGGAATGGCATTGAGCTGGTGGGCAAGACGTCGCCATTGCTGGTCATCCATGGACAGGTACTGGCGCATGGTGATCAGGTTGCCGTCGTCCAGCCATTGTTGAATCCGTGCCTGAGCAGAGGGCAGGGCGGTGACCACTGCCCGGCCGTTGTCTTGCACTTTAAGCATTTGCAAATACTGGGCCAGGCCTTCATGCATCCACACTGGCGATGCCGGGGACAACTGATACAGCAGCACGTGGCTGGATTCATGGAGAATGGTCTGGGCGACCTTGTCGTCATCCGCGTCCCAACGCCACACGGCGACTTCGTTGGTGCCGGGCAGAAACACGCCGGCATAGTGCGGGTTGCTGTTGCCGATGCGGGCTTCCATCCATTGCCGGAAGTCTGCCTGTTTCGTGAACAGGTGCAGGTTCACCTCGGCGGTACCGTTCAGGTCCAGGCCGAAGTCCTTGCGGTAGCGCTGATAAATGGTTTCGATGGCTCGCAGGGTCTGCTCGTGCAACCCGTTGGGGAGTGTGAAGTCCTGGTGGCGGACATGAATTTCCAGTGGTGCGCTGGCCTGGCTGACCCGCGGCGTGACAACATCGACGGGTTGTTCCCCGGGCGGGCGATCTCCGAAGTGCAGTTTGCCATTGGCATCACGCCACTGATAAATCTCCGCCTGGGCAGGCAGGAACGGCAGCATTACTGCCAGGGTTAATAGCGTGGCAATTACTCGCAATGCTCTTTGATCCATTTTTCCGTGCGGGCGATGTCGTCCTGGACTTCTTCAGCAGAGGCGCTTCTTTCGGTGCCGTCGTCGTCTACATAGACAAACCTGCGATGGAGCTGCTTGAAGCGATCCCGTGCTTTCCTGCAGGCGCCGGCCATGGCTGCACGGTCTTTTTGTTCCTCGACCTCGCGGGCTTTGCGTTCGGCCTGTTCCACATCGCGCAGGCGCAGTGTGCGTTGGTGGATTTCATTGACACTGTCGCCCTGGCCCAGTTTGGCGGGTGGTTTGACGTCCACCTCCTCGTGGCTTGAGCCGGAGCCTGGCACGCGGTCACCAAATTGCCAGTTGCCGTTTTCATCTTTCCAGCGGTAAATCTCAGCGTTGGTCAGTGATGGCCAAAGCAGGGCTATCCCCAGTAGCAGGGCTATGCGTGTCATGGTTCCCCCAAAAATCTAACGTCCTTGTTTATCCGCCCTGAAACGCCAGGGAGCGGCCGCCATCCACGGCCAGTATCTGGCCGGTGACAAAGCTTGCATCGCCTGCAAGCCAGGCCACAGCTCCAGCGATGTCAGCCGGTTCGCCGCAGCGTTTAAGGGCGGTGGAGGCGGTGATTGCCGCCTGATTCATTTGTCCGGCCTCCGGCCACAGAATCGGTCCCGGTGAAACCCCGTTTACCCGGATATGCGGCCCCAGTTCCCGTGCCAGACTGCGTGTCATCATCGCAAGTCCTGCCTTGGCCATGCAATACAGAGTATGGCCTTCAAGCGGTTTTTCTGCATAAACGTCCACAATATTGATGATGCAGCCCTGTTGCTGGCGCAGGGTGGCAGCCAGTGCCTGACTCAATAAATACGGGGCGCGCAGATTGCTGTGCATCAGGGCATCCCAGTCTGCATCGGTGGCATCATCGATGGGGGTGGGGTAGAAGCTGGAGGCGTTGTTGACCAGCAGGTCCACCTGCCCAAACGCTGCCACAGCATCTCGGCCCAGTCGGCGAACCTCGTCAGGGTTGTTCAGGTCTGCCTGCAGCAGTCTGGTACTGTCAGGGCGAACACCGTTGAGCTGGTCGGCCAAGGCCGCTGCCTCCGCATCACTATTGCGGTAGTGAATGATTACCCGCATCCCTCGCTGGTGGAGGGTACGGGTAATTTCGGCGCCGATACGTCGGGCGCTGCCGGTAATCAGGGCAACGGGGTCCATGATTGCTTGTACTCCAAGATGGCATGAATGCGCGCCTGGGTGATGGCTTCCCCCAGAGCTGGGCCTTCCAGTCCCTGCTGGCGCAGTGAGTCAATGTGGATATCGCGGGCGGCGTTTGCTGCGCCACGCAGATAATCCGCCTGGGGGTAATCTCTGTCTTCAAACCCCGTTCGGCCCCGGGCGTCTGCCTCACAAGCCCCCAGAAAGTCGTCCAGGCGTTCTGGACGTCGCAAGACATCCAGTGCCTTGAACAGTTTCCATACCGTGGTGGGTTTGAGTTCCAGTGCCCGGTGACAATGGGTGTGGAATTCTGCAACCAGCACGGCCAATTGAGCGGTTTCCCGCGGCACTTTCAAGCGCTTGGAGACCTTGTTACTCAACCGGGCACTGCGAATTTCATGGGCAATGTGCCGTGGCCATTCTTCCTCGGGGGTTTTCCCCTTGCCGAGATCATGACACAGCAGTGCGTAGCGGGCGTGAAGGCTGAGCCCCAGCCGGGCGCCCTGTTGAAGGCACAAATACTGGTGTACCAGCGTGTCGATTTCAGGATGGTGTTGTTCCGGTTGCGGTACGCCATCCAGTGCTGCCAGTTCCGGGAACAGTACGGTAAGCGCGCCGCAGGCATGGAGTACCTGAAAGAACACCTGCGGGTCGCGTTCCATCAGCGCGCGGCTGGTTTCTTTCCAGACCCGTTCTGCCACCAGATAATCCAGCTCGCCGGAGACGACCAGCTGTTTCATCAGCGTCAGGGTGTCCTCCGCCACACGGAAACCCAGCCAGTGGTAACGTGCAGCAAAGCGGGCCACGCGCAGTACCCGTAACGGGTCTTCTGCGAAGGCCGGGGAGACATGGCGAAGCAGGCGGGCTTTCAGGTCTGCCTTGCCATTGAACGGGTCGATGACCTCACCTCCCGAGGCGCGTGCCATGGCATTGATGGTGAGATCCCGTCGTACCAGATCCTCTTCCAGGGTTACATCGCTGGCGGCATAAAAGGTAAAGCCGCCATAGCCATGGCCGGACTTCCGCTCGGTGCGGGCGAGGGCGTATTCCTCTTTGGTTTTCGGATGCAGAAAGACAGGGAAATCCTGACCCACGGGCTGATAGCCCTGTGCCTGCATCTCGTCGGGGGTAGCGCCGACCACCACCCAGTCCTTTTCGGTGACGGGCAGGCCGAGCAATTGATCCCGGACCGCACCGCCAACCAGATACATTTTCATCTTGTGCGCCTTTGCATTCTTGAGCAGAATGTTCGCATGCTTTCTATCGTACTGAAACTAAGGGGCTGAAGACGGTGCATCCTCGTCTCTGCTGGAGTTCATTTTTTTGTCTGACTGCGCTGGATGAGGCGCGGCATAGTTCGCTATGTGAGTCTCATCCAGCGCAGTCAGACGGAAAAAGGGGCCCAGCCCTTCGGGTTGTGCCTGAAAGAGCGGCACTCGTTGTTGCTAGTCGCTCATTTGGGCAAGCCAAACATCGCTCCTCGCGCCTAGATTGCCGCTCTTTCAGGCACAACAGAGGCGAGGATGCACCGACTTCAGCCCCTTACTCTCTGATGCCGGTCATCGTTCGCTGTGCACGCAAATGGCGTGCGCAGGGACGGCGGCTGTCTGACTGATTCGTTTCAGTTTAGCAAGAAGGCCGCAGCGTCCCCGACCTGCGGCCTTTTTTCGTTTTGGGGGTTTGCAGGTCGGTTTTAGTTGCAAGTTGAAAGTTCAAAGTTGAAAAGCGCGTGAGGGCACGTTGCTACCCATTAACCGATATCGCCGCGCAGCAGGGTGGATAGAGCATAAGACGCGTTGCTTGCGGCGCGGTGAATGAGGTGGCCGGTTGGCGCCTGTCTTGATCGCGCCTTTCAACTTTGAACTTTCAACTTGCTCCTCTCAAACCAAGGAGAACGACATGCCAACCCTGGCAGCGTATTTGATCGTGGTAGCGGTGTGGGCAACCACGCCGCTGGGGATTAAATGGAGTGGTGACGCCATGGCGCCACTGGCGGCGGCCGGTGTGCGTATGGGGATTGCTGCGCTGCTGGGGCTGGTGTGGTTGTGGTGGAAGCGTCAGCCGTTGCCTCTGACTCCCCGTGCCAGGGCAAGCTATCTCGCTGCGTTACCGGGAATCTTCGGGGCCATGGGCTGCAGTTATATGGGAGCAACCTATCTGCCCTCGGGGCTGGTCTCGGTGATATTTGGTCTGGCGCCATTGTTGTCAGGGCTGATGATGCAGTGCCTGCCGGGCAGCGTGCGGTTGAATGCCTGGCACTGGGGGGCCTGCGTGCTCGGGCTGCTGGGGTTGATGCTGGTGTTTGATGAAAGCCTGGCACAGCTGTTGGCAGGGGGAGACATGGGAGACCGCGGCATTGGGCTGTTGTGGATGCTGACCGCGGTGACCCTGTTTGCCGGTAGCGGTATCGCCGTGCAGCGGGTTGGGGCCGGACTGCAGCCCATGCAGCAAACGGTGGGCGGGTTACTGATATCGTTGCCATGCTATGCCCTTGCCATGGCGGTTACCGGTCAGGCGCCCGTGTGGAGTGGCGATGTCCGCGGACTCTCTGCCATTCTTTACCTTGCAGTGTTTGGGTCATTGCTGGGTTTTTACTGCTACTTCCAGATCCTGTCGCGGCTACCGGCGGCGACGGTGGCGTTGGTGACCCTGATTACCCCGGTGTTGGCGCTGTTGCTGGGCAACCTGTTCAACGGTGAAAGTCTGGGCGTGATGGTGCTGGCGGGCGCACTGCTGATTGTGCTGGCTCTGTCGCTGTTTCTGCTGGGCGACCACAAGGTTCGTCGGGCAGTGAAACGCCTTGAAGCCAGCAGAGTGGCGGCATAGCAGTGGCGGGGCCCCTTGTTGGGGGCCTCCGCCTCACATCACGGTAATGGGTTTGGTCACTGGGGGCATGGAGTAGCTTTCCATCACGGTGCCGTTTTCCACACTTTCCAGGTGCACATCGAATTTCCACAGGCGATGCAGGTGGCGTAACACTTCCGTGGCACTGTGTTCATCCAGGGGGCGGCCATCACTGCGCTGATGACGGAGGGTCAGTGCCCGGTCACCATGAAGGTTGGCGCTGACAATCTGGATGTTGGGTTCCTGAATGCTCAGATTGTATTGCTCTGCCAGTGCATCGCGGACTTTCTTGTAGCCGGTTTCGTTATGAATGGCAGAGACTTCCACGTAGTCATTGCGGTCATCGTCCATGATCTGGAAGAACTTGAAGTGGCGAATCAGGCGCGGTGACAGGAACTGCTGGATAAAGCTTTCATCCTTGAAGCTTTCCATGGCAAATTTGACGGTTTGCAGCCAGTCGCTGCCGGCCATCTCCGGGAACCATTCCCGATCCTCATCGTCCGGATTTTCGCAGATGCGGCGAATATCCTGGAACATGTTGAAGCCCAACGCATAAGGGTTCATGCCGCTGTAAAAGGGGGCAAAGAAAGGCGGCTGGTAGACCACCTGGCTATGGTTCTGGAGGAATTCCAGCATGAAGCCGTCGGTCACCCTACCCGCGTCGTACAGGTCATTGAGGAGTGTGTAGTGCCACAGGCAGGCCCAGCCCTCGTTCATTACCTTGGTCTGACGTTGCGGGTAAAAGTACTGCGCCATCTTGCGCACAATACGAATGATTTCCCTCTGCCAGGGTTGTAGAAGCGGGGCGTTCTTTTCCAGAAAATAAAGCAGGTTTTCCTGGGGCTCAGCCGGGAACTGGGCCGCGGCCTCACGGGTGCGGGCGGCAGGTTGCAGCTGGGGGAAGGTGCGCCACAGTTCTGATACCTGTTTTTGCAGAATATCCTCACGCTCGCGTTGGCGCTTGCGTTCTTCAACGGCGGAAATCGGCGAGGGACGCTTGTAGCGGTCGACGCCATAGTTCATCAGGGCATGGCAGGAGTCGAGGGTTTCTTCCACCGCAGTGACCCCGTGACGTTGCTCGCAATCGGCGATGTAGTTACGCGCGAACACCAGGTAGTCGATGATGGATGACGCATCCGTCCAGGTTTTGAACAGATAGTTGCCCTTGAAGAACGAATTATGTCCGTAGCAGGCGTGGGCAATGACCAGAGCCTGCATGGTGATACTGTTTTCTTCCATCAGGTAGGCGATACAGGGATCGGAGTTGATGACGATCTCGTATGCCAGGCCCATCTGACCGCGACGATAGCGGCCCTCGACTTCAACGAACTGTTTCCCGTAAGACCAGTGGTTGTAGCCGACCGGCATGCCCACCGACGAGTAGGCATCCATCATTTGTTCTGAAGAAATGACTTCGATCTGATTCGGGTAGGTATCTAGCCCGTACTTGTTGTGGGCAATGTCGGCGATGGCTTTGTCGTAGTCTGCCAGCAGTTCGAAATTCCAGTCAGACCCTTCAGACAGATACGTCATGCTTCTTCCATCCTTTTCTTGAAGAGTTGCCGAAACACCGGGTAAATCTCACCGGGCTCATCTATCTGTGCGATGGAAAAGGCGCCGGGATGTCGAGCCATAATGGTTTCGTAATGATCCCATAGCGCCTGATGGGCCCGCGGCATGACTTCCACATAGGAGAAATACTGCATTTTGGGGAGCAGTTCTTCTTCAATCATTTTGGCGCAGGCGGGAGAGTCGTCATTCCAGTTGTCACCGTCGGAGGCCTGGGCGGCATAGATGTTCCACTGATCGACCGGGTAGCGCTCGTTGATGATATCCCGCGTCAGTTTCAGGGCGCTGGAGACGATGGTGCCGCCGGTTTCCCGGGAATAGAAAAACTCCTCTTCGGTAACTTCCTTGGCACTGGTGTGATGGCGGATGAACACCACCTCGATCTGGTCGTAGTTGCGTTCGAGAAACAGGTACAGCAGCAGAAAGAAACGCTTGGCCAGGTCCTTCATGTCCTGATTCATGGAGCCGGATACATCCATGATGCAGAACATCACCGCACGGCTGACCGGTACAGGCTCCTTGATGTGGTGGTTGAAACGCAGGTCGACGGTGTCCAGGTAGGGGATGCGTTCCACGCGTCGCTCCAGCCGGGCAATCAGTTCGTCCAGCTCCTGAAGTCGTGCCTGGCGCTGCGGAGACTGATCTTGCTGTAGCAGTGCTTCGCGCTCTTCCTTCATGTCACGGATGCGGCGTCGAGTGGCGGCGGTCAATGCCCGGCGGCGCATGGAGGCCTGGCGCATGGAACGGACGATGTTGATCTTGGCGGGCATGCCCTGGCTGACAATGCCGCCGTGGCGGGTCTTGAAGACCTGGGCGCCTTCAAGGTGGCGTTTCACCAGGTTGGGCAGCTCCAGATCTTCAAACAGGAAATTGAGGAATTCCTGCTTGTCGATTTCAAAGGCAAATTCATCTTGACCTTCACCCTGATCACTGGCGTCACCTTCACCGCTTCCCTGGCCGCCTCCGCCCTCTGGGCGTTTGAAGCGATCGCCCTGATTGAACTCCTTGTTGCCCGGGTGAACGATGCTTCGCTGTCCGCCGGGGCCATGGTGAAAGATAGGCTCGGAAAGGTCTTTTTGTGGAATGCTGATGCGCTCACCTTGCTCCATGTCCTGGATGGAACGGCGGTTGACCGCATCGTTGACGGCCTCACGAATATGCGAGCGATAGCGGCGCAGAAACCGTTGCCGGTTCACTGTGCTTTTTCGCTTGTCATTGAGGCGGCGGTCAATGATGTAGCTCATCCGTTTCTCCCGACTTCGCCGTCGGTTCGCGCCTCAAGCGGCGCGCTGCAGTGGCGTTACTGCGCCTTTCTCACACGCAGATACCATTCGGATAGCAGGCGAACCTGCTTCTCGGTATAACCGCGGGAGACCATTCGTTGCACAAAGTTGTTGTGCTTGCGCTGGTCGTCATCGCTGCCCTTGGCGTTGAATGAGATGACGGGCAACAGGTCTTCCGTGTTGGAGAACATCTTTTTCTCGATCACGTCTCTCAGTTTCTGGTAGCTCAACCAGCTTGGGTTCTTGCCGTGGTTGTTGGCGCGGGCTCGCAGTACAAAATTCACCACTTCGTTGCGGAAGTCCTTGGGATTGGAAATGCCGGCGGGCTTTTCGATTTTTTCCAGGTCTTCGTTGAGCGCCTGACGATCGAAAATTTCGCCGGTATCCGGGTCACGGAATTCCTGGTCCTGAATCCAGAAATCCGCATAGGTGACGTAACGGTCGAAGATGTTTTGCCCGTACTCGGAGTAAGACTCTAGGTAAGCGGTCTGAATTTCCTTGCCGATGAATTCCACATAGCGCGGCACCAGGTATTCCTTGATAAAGCGCCGATACTGCTCGGATTGTTCCTGAGGGTATTGCTCCTGTTCGATGCGTTGCTCCAGTACATGGATCAGATGTACCGGGTTGGCCGCCACCTCGGCGTGATCATAGTTGAACACCTTGGAAAGAATCTTGAAGGCAAAGCGGGTGGAAAGTCCGTTCATGCCCTCGTCTACGCCGGCCATGTCGCGATATTCCTGCATGGATTTGGCATGCGGGTCCACATCTTTCAGGTTCTCGCCGTCGTACACCCGCATCTTCGAATAGATGCTGGAATTCTCCGGTTCTTTCAGGCGGGTGAGGATGGAGAACTGCGCCAGCATGTGCAGGGTGTCAGGGGCACACTGGGCATCGCGCAGGCTGGAGTTTCTCAGCAGCTTGTCGTAGATCTGCACTTCTTCGGTGACGCGCAGGCAGTAGGGCACCTTGACGATATAGACACGATCGATGAAAGCTTCATTGTTCTTGTTGTTACGGAAGGTGTGCCATTCCGCCTCGTTGGAGTGCGCAAGAACAATGCCGTCATAGGGGATGGCGCCGAGGTGCTCGGTACCATTGTAGTTGCCTTCCTGGGTGGCAGTGAGCAAGGGGTGCAATACCTTGATTGGCGCCTTGAACATTTCCACAAATTCCAGGATGCCCTGGTTGGCCCGGCACAGACCGCCGGAGTAGGCATAGGCATCCGGGTCGTCCTGAGCGAAGTCTTCTAGTTTGCGGATGTCCACTTTGCCGACCAGTGCCGAGATGTCCTGGTTGTTCTCATCGCCGGGTTCGGTCTTGGCTACGGCCACCTGATCCAGAATGGAGGGGTAGCGTTTCACTACCCGAAACTGGCTGAGGTCGCCGCCAAATTCATTCAGGCGTTTTACTGCCCAGGGTGACATGATGGTGCGAATGTAACGGCGCGGGATGCCGTACTCTTCTTCCAGAATCGGCCCGTCCTCTTCCGGGTCGAACAGCGACAGGGGGGAATCGTTTACCGGCGACCCCTTGATGGCGTAGAAGGGCACGCGCTGCATCAATGCCTTGAGCTTTTCGGCCAGTGAAGACTTGCCCCCGCCGACCGGGCCGAGCAGGTAAAGAATCTGTTTCTTTTCTTCCAGCCCCTGGGCGGCGTGGCGGAAATAGCTGACGATGTTTTCAATGACTTCTTCGAGGCCGTAGAACTCATCGAAGGCAGGGTAGCGGCGGATCACCTTGTTGGAAAAGATGCGTGACAGTCGGGGGTCTTGGGAGGTATCGACCATTTCCGGTTCGCCAATGGCCATCAGCATACGCTCCGGGGCGGTGACGTAGGCGCTGGGGTCGCGTTTGCACAGGTCCAGGTACTCCTCCAGCGACAATTCTTCTTGCTGGGTCGCTTCGAAACGGTCCTGGTAGTGGCGGATAATGCTCATGCCGGCTTCCTCCTGCGGAACCTAAATTGTCACAACGAAACTACATTCAGGGTGATTCCTTGTTGGTGAAAATAACGTGTAAATGAATGGGAAAACGATGTCGCTGAGCATCGCTGCCAGCGTCATCAGACAGCTTTAGGATGTAACCAAACCGCGCAGCAAGTCAAAGGGAAGCGAAAACATTTTCGTCAAAAAAAGGATGAAGTGTAGGGATGTCGGGCTGGGCGTCACGTGGCCTGCAGGCTGCGCGGGTTTTTGAAAAGATTTTTTGAAAATCAGCAGTGGCACTGGATTCGTGTGAGATCGTCCAGTCGTAATGCCGTCAGGCTGCCGCCCCAGACACAGCCGGTATCCAGCGCGTCTACCTTGGCGACCCCGGTATGGCCCTCGAGGGCGGCCCAGTGGCCAAACAGCAGGCGGGTGCCGGTGGCTTTGCGCTGTGGGTGCAGGAACCAGGGCAAAAACCCGCTGGGGGGAGCGTCCGCTTCGCCCTTGGTGGTCAGATCCAGTTCTCCGGCGGTGTTCACGAAACGCATTCGGGTGAAGTGGTTGGTGATCACCCGCCAGCGGTCGGGGCCGGCAAGGCTGTCGTCCCAGCCTGCGGGCTGGTTTCCGTACATATGGGCGAAGAACTCGCCGCAGCGATCGTCTTTCAGTACCGCCTCCACTTCTGCGGCGCGGCTGCGGGCTTCAGCCAGGGTCCACAGCGGTGGAATGCCGGCATGGGTGAGGGTGGCGTTGTGCTCGGCGAGATCGATCAGCAGCGTGTGCTGTTGCAGCCAGCCCAGTAATTCGACGCGATCCGGGGCATTGAGGATCTCTGCAAGGGTGTCCTTGCGCTTGCTCTCGGTTGCGCCGTGGGCTACCGCCAGCAGATGCAGGTCGTGGTTGCCCAGCACGCTGTGCACATTGTCACGCAGCTGATATACCCGCCGCAGGGTGCCTAGCGAATCCGGGCCGCGGTTGATCAGATCCCCGGCCAGAAACAGCCGGTCACGATCCGGGTTGAAAGCGATTTTTTTCAGAAGACAATCAAAGGCTTCCAAGCACCCCTGCAGATCCCCAATAGCGTAATCGCTCACCAGACCTCCCCGACTGCAGGCCTGTTGCGTGTTGCGTGTTGCGTGCTGGCGTTATCAATGAAGTGCATGCGGTACAGCAAGGGTGAAGGCCGGGATGTCTGCATCAAAATGAATGCCATCTTCGCCAATCATCTGGTAACTGCCACGCATACTGCCGACTTCGGTTTCCAGTACTGCGCCGCTGGTGTAGCGGAAGCTCTGCCCGGGTGCCAGGTGCGGTTGTTCGCCGATCACGCCTTCGCCGTGGACTTCCTGAACACGCTCTTCCCCATCGGTAATCACCCAATGACGGGTCAGCAGTCGGGCACTGACGGTGCCTTCATTGAGGATGGTGATGTGGTAGGCAAACACCCAGCGCTGGCTGGCCGCGTCGCTCTGGTCGGCAAGGTATTCGGTTTCCACGGTAACCCTGATCTGGTGGCGTGGGTCACTGGGGGGCCGGTGGCTGGCGGTCATGCGTGCTCTGTCTCCCGATGCTGGCGGTATGGTGCGAAGAAATCAGTTCTGTGGCTGGCTGAGATTGGCCAGTGCCACGTAGTCGGCCACGGACAGTTGATCCGGGCGCAGGCCAGCATCAATGCCCACGGCCTCGAACTGCTCCAGGCTAACCAGGGATTTTAAACTATTGCGGATCGCCTTGCGTCGCTGTGTGAAGGCCTGAGCCACCAGGCGGCGCAAATGGTCTTCATCGTCGGCAGGGTGCGGCAGTGTCGGGTAGGGCAGCAGCCGTACCACGGCGGAATCCACCTTGGGGGGTGGGCTGAAGGCGCCCGGTGGGACAAAGAACAGGTAATCGGCCTGGCAGTAGTACTGCACCATGATCGACAGGCGCCCCCAGTCCCGGGTGCCTGGGCTGGCTGTGAGCCGGTCCACCACCTCCTTCTGCAGCATGAAGGTCATGTCGCTGATGGCATCGGACTGGCTGAGCAGGTGGAAGATCAAGGGGGTGGAGATGTTGTAGGGCAGATTGCCCACGACTCGCAGGGGCTTGTCCGCCGGCTTGAGGGTACGGAAATCGAACTTCAGGGCATCGCTCTCATGAATGCTCAGGCGGTCAGGGGTGTTTTCCTGGCGCAGCAGAGTAATCAGGTCGCGGTCCAGTTCCACCACGTGCAGGTGTGGCAAATCTTCCAGCAAGGGGTAAGTGAGGGCGCCACGCCCGGGGCCGATCTCCACCACGGTATCGTCCTGCTTCAGGTCCAGGGTGCGGACCATGCGGTCAACCAGATTGCGGTCGTGCAGGAAGTGCTGGCCGAAACGCTTGCGGGTGCGGTGTTCTGTCATGTCATGGATCCTGTGGAGTCGCCAGATTCAGCGCCAGGCGGGTGGCAGCGACCAGGCTGCCAACCTTGGCCTGGCCCGTGCCCGCCAGCTCGAAGGCGGTGCCGTGGTCCACGGAGGTGCGGATAAACGGCAGCCCCAGGGTGATGTTGATAGCTTCGCCAAAACCGGCGTACTTGAGTACGGGCAGGCCCTGATCATGGTACATGGCGAGTACGGCATCGTGCTGGTTCAGCAATGCAGGCTGAAAGGCGGTATCAGCGGGCACCGGGCCAGTGAGGGTAAAGCCCTGCTGGCGCAAGTGCTCAAGCGTAGGGACGATCACGTCCAGTTCTTCGCGCCCCAGATGGCCGTCTTCCCCGGCATGGGGGTTGAGGCCCAGCACCAGAATGCGTGGCTGCGCAATGCGGTACTTGCTGACCAGATCATCGCGCAAAATGGTGAGAGTGCGGGTCAGGTTGTCGGGGGTGATAGCGGCGGGCACTTCACTGAGCGGCAGATGGGTGCTGGCCAGCGCCACACGCAGGTCGCGCGCCGCCAGCATCATGACTACCTTGTCCACGGCGGCTTGCGCTGCCAGAAACTCGGTATGCCCGGTAAAGGCGGGGTCGGCGCCCTCGCAGATCACGTTCTTGGCGACCGGAGCCGTCACCATGGCCGAAAATGTGCCATCCAGGCAGCCACGGGCGGCGCGGGTGAGCATATCCAGAGTGCCCTGGCCGGTGGCCGGGTCAGGCTGGCCTGCGGTCACCGGGGCACCGGCGGGGGTGTGCCACACGCAGACAAAATCCGGGGTCAGCGGGTCACGAATGGCGGGGTCGCCGGGCTGCCAGTCCCACAGGGCGGCGGTCTTGCCAAGCAGGGCGGCCCGTTGGCTCAACACCTCCTTGTCACCAATCAGCACCAGGGGTTGCTGCGGGAACAGGGCGGGCAAGGCCAGCGCCAGATCCGGACCGATACCGGCCGGATCGCCGCAGGTAATGGCAAGGGGACGTTCTGGCGTCAGACGTCCGGCGTCCGACGGCTGGCTCACAGGCGAATATCCACGTAGGACTCGCCGCGTTTTTCCTGAATCCAGGTTTCCAGCTCTTCCTCAAAACGGCGTTTCTGAAGCGCCTGGGTGGCCTGCATGCGACGGAATTCGTCGCTCATGTCCGTATCGCGAATGTCGTCGACGCGCAGGAAATGCCAGCCGTACTGGGTCTCAAAAACGGGCGACAGCTCACCCGTCGGGGTATTGAGCATCATGTCTTCGAATTCCGGCACCATTTCACCCTTGTTGACCCAGCCCAGTTCGCCGCCATTACGGGCGCTGCCCGGGTCATCGGAATGCTCGGCAGCCACTGGGGCAAATTCACTTTGCCCGCTGGCAATCTGGTCATGCAGGCGCTGGGCTTGCTCGTGGGCCTGTTCACTGTTGGTCAGGGCGTCGGTCTTGATCAGCACATGGCGCACCTGATACTGGGTCACTACCTTCTCGGCGCCGCCACGGCGGTCGATCATCTTGAGAATGTGGAAGCCGGCGCCAGAGCGAATGGGAGCAGAGATCTCGCCCTTTTGCAGTGAAATGGCTGCCTCGGAGAACAAGCTGGGCCACTGGGCCGCCGGCCGCCAGCCCAGATCTCCGCCTTCCAGGGCCTTGGGGCCATCGGACACGGACACCGCCACTTGCTGGAAGTCTTCACCGCCAGCAAGGCGGTTCTCAACGTCCTGGGCCTTGGCCTGGGCGGCCTGGACGTCTTCCGGTGATGCGGCACCGGGCACCCGGATCAGGATATGGCCGAGGTGAAAGTCTTCCTCGAACATCTGCTTGCCCATTTCTGAGCCCAGAAAGCGGTCTACTTCGCGGTCCGTGACCCGAATACGGGAGGCCACGCTGCGCTGCTGCAGACGAGAGATAATCATGTCCTCACGGATCTGTTCGCGGAACTGGTTCCAGTCGTAGCCGTCTTGACGCATGGCAGCGGCGAAGTCTTCCAGGGTCATGCCATTTTGGCGGGCGATGCCGGACATGGCCTGGTTGAGGCTGGCATCGTCTACCTTGATGCCGGCCCGTTCGGCAAGCTGCAGCTGCACCCGTTCGATGATCATGCGGTCCAGCACCTGTTCGCGCATGATGGCCGGGGGCGGTAGCTCCTGACCTTTGTCCTGGAACTGCAGGGCGATCACGTTGATGCGTTCATCCAGCTCGCTGGCCATGATGGCACCGTCGTTCACCACTGCCACAATGCGGTCCAGCATCTGGACTTTGGCATGGCCCAGCATTGGCAGGGACAGGGCCACCACCAGCATCAGCCAGTGCAGGGCGCGGGTAGGGTGCGTGCTGCGTGCTGCGTGCAGCGATTCGTTATTCATACTCTCTCCTGTATCCCGGAATACTGCGTTCCAGCAAGGAATCTACCTGGCCGCCAAACCCGCCCAGACCGATCATTTGAATCTGAAACCAGACGGTGCTGTCGGCTTCCAGGTCGCCGTCACCGTCGTCATCGGTGAGCTCTCGCTGGCTGAGCAGGCGCAGTTTCCAGCAGCAATTGCGATATTCTGCCCCGGCCATGGTTTCCAGAGTGCGTTCATTGTCCAGGTCGTACATCCAGCGGCCGACAAGGCGCCAGTTGCGGTGCACAGGCAAAATGGCGCTGATCTCGGATTCCTGAATGTCGTCGGCGGGGCGGTCGTGGAAGCCCACGTTGAAAATACGCCGTTCGCGGTCGTTGTAGCCGATCTGGAAGTTGGAGCGTTCCCGCTGATTTTCTTCCAGATCCCATTGTGCCTCTGTGTAGAGGTACCAATCATGGGCAAAGTTCCACCGCAGGTCCCCAACCAGTGGGGTCTGGTCGTCGGTGGGGTCTTCCAGGGAGTCGTCGGTGAAGACCTTGCGATCATCAAAATAGAAGCCCTGAGCGACCCGCAGGCGCAACTGCTCCCGGCCACTGGCGTCGTGCAGGAAGCGGCTGGTCAGGCCCACGGCCAGTTTTTCTTCGTCGCCGATGCGGTCATAACCAATAAAGCGGTTTTCCCGGAACAGGGCATTGTAAGAGAAGGTCACCTCGCGGGTGTCGAAGTTGGGCAAACTGTCCTGTTCTTCATAGGCCACCTTGTTGATGAAAAGGCGAGGCTCCAGGGTTTGCGTGAAGGCGCTGCCGAACCAGTTTGTCGGCCGTTCGAATACCAGCCCGGAGTCCAGACTGGCGCCCCAGGTCGTCATGTCCGGGTTGTCTTCGGCGGTCGCGTCCACGCTGTCGAGCTTGTACTGGGTGTGATACAAGCGTGCCCGGGGCTCGACGAACCACCAGCTTTCCTGCATGCGCATGCTCAGGGCCGGTGCGACATGGCCGCGCAGGCCAGTGGCCTTGCCGCTGTCATCAGAGCTGCTGCGTTCGAAGGCGGTCATGTCGGATAGCCACAGCCCTTTCAGTGGGCCAATCAGGGTCGGGTCGCCGGTGATCTGCAGTTGTGGCAGCCGTCGATAGGGCAGGTCGTCATCGGCGAGGGTCGGGTCGATGGTCTGCCAGGATTGCATGCGGCCCAGCACCTGCCAGGTACGGCCGTAGTAGCGGGCTTCCGCCAGGCGGGGCAGATGGGTCTGGGAGCTGATCTCAAGGCCGGTATCCAGATCCTTGAAGTAGAAATCATCAGAGACGTAGTTGAAGTCAGTCTTCAGATTCCAGCGCCCGACGTTGCCGTTGTGGTTCCAGCGGGCCACCTGGCGGTCTTCGTCGTCAAATTTGCGGTCGTTGAACAAGATGCCGTAACTGACTTCGCCTTCCCCATAGGGGCTCAGGTAGCGGAATTCGGAATCGGCACCACTGCCCCGGCCATCGATATACCGCGGGGCGATGGTGGCATCTATCTGAGGGTGGATATTGAGATAGATCGGCTGGGAAATATCCAGGCCGTTATCGTCCCCGATGGCAATCGTGGGAAACAGCAAGCCGGTCTTGCGGCGGTCATCGATGGGGAAGGTGATCCAGGGCAGCCAGAAAACCGGTGTGCTTTTCACTTTCAGCACCACATCGTTGGCTTCCCCCCAGCCTTTTTCCCGGTCCAGGAAGATCCGTTTGCCATGTAACGACCAGCCATTGGAGCCCGGCTGACAGGTGGTGTAGCTGCCGTTGGTAATGGTGGTGGTGGTATCTGTGAGGTAGATGTAATCCGCGCTGCCCCGCGAGGACAGATCAAACAGGGAATAGCGGACTCCCTGCAGGCTGCCTTCCCGACGACTGGTCTGGCCACTCATGCTGTCGGCAATAAAGGTGGCCCGGTCGCTTTCCAGGCGCATGCCGCTTTCCAGCTCGTATTTACCGGTAGACTGGTCGAGCTGGGCAAGATCGGTGGTGATGCGGCGTCCGGGTTGTTCGATCAGAACATCGCCGTCCAGCGAAATCAGGCCGTCCTGGGTCAGCGTAGAGTGATCCGCAGTGACCACAGTGTCACTGCCTTCCACCGGGATGCCCACGGCAGGGTTATAGTAGATGCCGCCACACCAGTCCGGTATGGCGCGCTGCTGCACCGCAGGGAACGTGGCCATCTCTTCGCGGTCCACCCAGTTCAGGTCGTTATCCGCGTTGCTGGCCCCGGCGATGAATAGCAGGGCGGGTATCAGAATTCGTTGTGTGGGCAGTGGCATCGGCTGCTCAGAACAGGTAAAAAGGCCGTTTTGCACAGACGCGGCTGTGCGTCTGTAAAAGCGGCAGTGTAATGGAACAAGGAAGGCAATGCAGCCTGATAAAAGTAAATCTGACGTAACCCCTGACCCGCGCAAGGCGGATCTGGACCAGTGGGTAAGCGCTTACCTTGGTGCGCAGGTGGTGGGCGAGACCGCCTCTGCCGATGCCAGTTTTCGCCGCTATTTCCGTTATCAGCACGATGGCCGAAGCCTGGTGGCCATGGATGCGCCACCCAGTCACGAGGACTGTCGGCCCTTTATTGATGTGGCCGGGCGGCTGGACGCCGCCGGGGTGCATGTGCCGAAAATCGTCCATCAGGATCTGGCCCAGGGCTTTTTGCTGCTCACCGATATGGGCACCGAGACCTGGCTGCATGCCCTCAACGAGGCCAATGCGGACAGCTGGTACAGCGCGGCCATCGATACCCTGATTACCCAGCAGCAACATGCCGAAGTGGCCGGGCTGCCGGTCTACGATGAGGCTCTGTTGCAGCGCGAGCTTGAGCTGTTCCCCCAGTGGTATCTGTTCCGCCACCGCGAGATGGTGGTCACCGGCGAGCTGCGTCAACGGCTGGACCGGGTATTTGACCGGCTCATCGATTCCGCCCTGGCTCAGCCCCGGGTGTTTGTGCACCGCGACTACATGCCCCGTAACTTGATGGTCTCCGAGCCCAATCCGGGTGTGATTGATTTCCAGGATGCTGTGGCCGGGCCGATTACCTACGACGTGATCAGCCTGTTCAAGGATGCTTTCCTGAGCTGGCCAGAAGCGCGGGTGTTGAACTGGCTGCGCGAGTATTTCGACAAGGCCACGGCGGCCGGCCTGCCGGTGCCGAAGGATTTCGACACCTTCCTGCGCGATTGCGATCTGATGGGCGCCCAGCGTCATATCAAGGTGATCGGCATCTTCGCGCGGATCTGCCACCGTGACGGCAAGCCCAAATATCTGGGCGATGTGCCGCGCTTCTTTGCCTATCTGCGCACGGTCATCGCCCGTCGCCCGGAATTGGCCGACCTGCAGTGGGTGCTGGACCAGCTTGAGGATAATCCGTGAAGGCCATGATACTGGCAGCGGGCTATGGCAAGCGCATGCGCCCGCTCACCGATCACACCCCCAAGCCTTTGCTGCAGGCGGGGGGCAAGGCCCTGATCGAATACCACATCGAGGCCCTGCGGGATGCCGGCTTCGCGTCGCTGGTGATCAACAGTGGCTGGCTGGGCGACACCCTGGCCGAGGCGCTTGGGGACGGTAGCCGCTATGGCATTCCCATCGCCTGGTCTCACGAAGGCACCCCGCTGGAAACCGCCGGAGGCATCAAACGTGCCCTGCCGCTGCTGGGCGACGCCCCGTTTGCCCTGATCAATGGCGATATCTGGACCGATTACGACGTGTCCCGGTTGCTCATCCAGCGCGATGACCCTGTGCACCTGGTGCTGGTAGACAACCCACCGCACCACCCGCAAGGGGATTTTCATCTGACAGACACCGCCCGGTTGCGCGATAATACTGACCCGAGACTGACCTATGCCGGGATCGGCCGGTTTGACCCGGCCCTGTTCGCGGCGCTGCCGGAGGGCGAAGCCAAACTGGCCCCCGTGCTACGCCAGGCCATGGCCCGTGACGCGGCCAGCGGTGAGCATCATCGCGGCCAATGGTGGGACATCGGCACCCCGGAACGTCTCGACGAACTGGATCGATTGCTGACCCAACGCTGAGAACAACGTGTGTGGAACCACCACTCCCACAGTGACGGTACTGCGCCAACTGCACTATTGAGGATTTATCATGCCCAAGCAGGATTACCTGATTGCCCCCTCCATTCTGGCTGCCAACTTCGCTCGCCTGGGCGAAGAATGCGATAACGTACTGGCCGCCGGGGCAGACGTGATCCACTTCGACGTGATGGACAACCACTACGTGCCCAACCTCACCATTGGCCCCATGGTGTGCAAGGCCCTGCGCGATCATGGCATTACCGCCCCCATCGACGTGCACCTGATGGTCAGCCCGGTGGATGACCTGATCGGCATGTTCGCCGAAGCCGGCGCCAGCTACATCACCTTCCACCCGGAAGCCAGTCAGCACGTGGACCGCTCCCTGCAGCTGATCAAGAGCCACGGCTGCAAAGCCGGTCTGGTACTCAACCCGGCCACCCGTCCGGACTGCCTGGAATACGTGATGGACAAGCTGGACATGATCCTGCTGATGAGCGTCAACCCCGGCTTCGGCGGCCAGAAATTCATCCCCAACACCCTGGATAAAGTCCGCAAGGTGCGCGAACTCATTGATGCCAGCGGCCATGACATTCGCCTGGAAGTGGACGGCGGCGTCTCCGAAAAGAACATCCGCGAAGTGGCCGCCGCCGGCGCCGACACCTTCGTGGCCGGCTCCGCCATCTTTGGCAAAGACGACTACGCCACCGTCATCCAGCAAATGCGAGAAGAGCTCGCCCAGGCCTAACAACAAAGCCCTGTCGGAGCGCCGCATGAGGCGCTCCTGCCTCAATGGTTAGTCTCTTGGAACCTTCCTGCTCTTTGGCTGCCTCACCCCCTAAGTCAGCCATCGCTTTCGCGCCATGCACCGCCATTTCAGTTTCTCCTTTTCGTTTCCCGCCGTCCTGCTGTTCGCCAGCCTGGCGTCCTGTTCCCTTGTCCCTCCGGAACGCCAAGCCCGGCCCCCTGAGATCGTTGATGCCCCACAGGATCTCCCGTCCCGGCAGACCCTCATCCTCGATAGCCTGCTCGCCCAAAAAGAAGACTGGCAAGGCGTTCCTTACCGCTACGGTGGCCTTAGCTCCAAAGGCGTTGACTGCTCCGGCTTCGTCTACCTCACCTTCCTCTCGCAACTGAACATGAAAGTCCCTCGCACCACCTCGGCACTCATGGAGGAAGGCGAACCTGTCGCCCGCAACGAACTGGAAATCGGCGACCTGGTGTTTTTCCGCACCGGCCCGGGCAACCGCCATGTGGGTATCTATATGGGGGACGATGAATTTATGCATGCCTCGGTAAGCAACGGCGTGATGCAGTCCTCGCTGAAAAACCCGTATTGGCGCGAGCGCTATTGGATGGCGAGACGGTTGGTGGAGCGGTAGCCCGCGCTCCGGTTTTCTTACGCTGGCAGTGTGTTTTGTAGAGGATGGCTTACATAAACAGGTAAGGGGTTGAGCTAAGGTTATCTCCCGAAATGGGGATTAGGCTGAAGTTCACTGATGGGCACAGGTACCGCGCTCATGATGTCGTGTCGGGGGCTGAATTGTAACGTATATCGATACAGGGTACAGTGTGAATGATAGAGTCGTTCAAGGAACGGACGCTGGAAGGTTACTTCTTTAATGGCGGTGCTTGTCCGGCGCCCAAGAGCATTGAGGGGGCGCTCAAACGCAAACTTGAAATCCTTCATATCGCCAACGGCGAGCAGGATTTAAGGGTGCCTCCAGGAAACAGATTTGAGCACCTGAATGGAAAGTTGAAGGATTGGTGCTCGATTCGGGTCAACAAGCAATACCGCTTGGTGTTCAAGTGGGATAAGGGTAAAGCGTTCGAAGTGTATCTTGATCCCCATCAGTACAGGTGAAAGGTGACATCATGGTTGAAGCATTGAGGCTGCCAGCGCATCAGCCCACCAGCGTGGGAGCCATGCTCAAGGAAGAATTCCTTGAGCCCCTGAAGATTACTCAGGGGGAACTGGCCAAGGCGATGGGCGTTAGTCGCAAGACTGTCAACGAGCTATGCGGAAACCACCGCGGCGTGACGGCGGAAACCGCGTTTCTGTTGGCCAAAGTCTTGGGCACAACCCCGGAGTTCTGGCTCAACCTCCAGTACATGAATGACATGTGGTTGGCCATGCACAAGGAATCCTTGGCCAAGAAAGTGGCTGCGGCCAAGTCGTTGGTTGCAGCTTGATTGGTGGCTGATCTTTTATCCAGCTGCAACATGAAAGACCTGACCTCTGTGTTCGAAGGATAGGTTCCGTTTTAGATTGAAAGCTTTATGCATCAGCTAGTGTTGTATTTTCTGGGTATCGTTTTCGCTTGGGGTCTTATGGAGCTGCTGCTAAGACGTGGTTTCATGAAATCAATGAATGCGGCCTTGATGCTGTCTTTGTCGGCCATGATGGGTATTGTCCGTATTGTGGATTGGGAGATGAATTCTCCTGTCGTCAATGCAAGAACGGGCAAGCAGATCACCGCTGAAGACTTTTTTTTCATTAGTGGGGGGTGGTTTTATTTTGCTTTATTGCTTCGGTATTGCTTGAGATCAGGAAAAGGTCAAAGTCATAGGTGCGGGTTGGGGAGAAAGTCTTGCATCGTGTGTGGAAATGCAAAATCAACACGGGATGCCGGTTTTCTGAAATCGCGCCGTAAGCGTGTATTCAGGGACAGCGTTAGCCCCGCAGCTTCACAAGCGTACGGCTGAGGTTGTTTCTTGCCGGCAACTCCAGTTTCTCCCTCAGCGCCAGGGTGTGATAAATCACCTGCGAATCCAGAAAACCCTGCAACACCGCACGACGCCCTTCCCCAAACGCCTCCTCCGACACAAAGGCATACTCTTGCCGAATCCAGACTTCATAGCAGTCATACAGTTCTGCATCCGAGCCCAGAATACCTAGATCAATATCTTGCAGTAGCGCCATGTCCGTATCGGTGGGTGGGTGCGGGTGGATGGTAGCGAGGATGAGGGTGTGGACGCGATTTTTCTGATCCTTTGTGAGGGTGCTGCTCGCGAAATGCCCAGCGAACCAGTCGGCGCTGCGGGCTTCGTTGTCGCTGGCGCGGAGATCGTAGACTACGTCGTGAGCCCAGAGGGCCAATTCCATGGTCAACGGATCGTCGGCCAAGTGGCGGTAGTGGTCCAGCCACTTCAGGCAGGCGGCCACGTGATCCAGGGTGTGGTAGTAGCGATGGGGTTCGCTGTAGAGGGCGGCCAGTTGTTGCCAGGTGGCATCTGGCTCGGGCAGTAGAGGGGCGACGTTGGTATCCCAACGCTCTTTCAGTACGGATGCGGTGGTCATCCAGTTTCTCAAATCGTCTGGCGAGGAGATCTACTGTATCAGGAGAGTGAGGTTGGCGGGTTATTTAGCCAGCCCAGATGGGTATCGCACAGCACCCCTTTGGGCTCGTTCGGCGAGGACAAGCACGGTTATCGGTGCGATGACGGGGCAGGTAAGTTGTGGGGCATCCAGGTGAGTGCCACCTTCACCTCCGAATTCATCATGCAAGCATGATTTATTCGCTTCGCTCACCCCTTCGGGGCCGCACTGCGTGCGTTACTCCGCATCGCTCCGTTCCCACAAAACCGTTAACTACTGTGTTCGGTGGTGATCGCGCCGCGAGCGACGCTCCTACGGGGGCCTTGGGGAGTTAGCCCGCCTCCTCAAACGGCTTGCCGTTTTCATCCACAAACCGCACATCCCGAACCGTCAGCGGCTGCCCCTGCTGATTCTGGACGGTGACCGGGGCCAGTGGCTCGCCAGTCTGACGATCCACCAGCTTCATGCTGTCCTGTGCCCCATTCCAGCGTTCGCTCCACTGGCGCAAGGCGGTGACCACGGTGAACAGGTCACGGCCCTTGTCGGTGAGCCGGTATTCGTAGCGCTTGCCGTGTTCGCCCACATCCACGCGCACCATCACGCCGTTCTCGACCAGGCGGGAGAGGCGGTTGCAGAGGATGTTCTTGGCGATTCCCAGGCTGTTCTGGAAGTCCACATAGCGGCGGGTGCCCAGCATGGCCTGTTTCACGATCAGCAGGGACCACCAGTCGCCGACCTCGTTAAGGGCAGAGGCAACACAGCATCCCATTTCGTCAAAGCGTTTACGTGTCATGGCGCTAGTGTACGCCACAATGGTTGCAAAACGAAACCAAATAAGGTTTCATCGTGAAACCAAATTATGTGGCCGGGCGCTTCCCGGCGAACAGAAGCGCTGATTCAGTTGTTTTTTTAAGACGAAATTCGGGAGAGTACCTATGAGCGGTTCACTGGATAGCCTGTTGCGTCCTTTTGAGCACAAATCACTGAAGCTGCGGAACCGGGTGGCCATGGCCCCTATGACACGCACCTTCTCCCCGGGCTATGTGCCCAATGAGGAAGTGGTGGGTTACTACCGCCGCCGCGCCGAAGGTGAGGTGGGGTTGATCATTACCGAGGGTACCTTTGTGGGCCACAAGGCCGCCAATGGCTACGAGCGGGTGCCGGCGATTTATGGCGATGAGGCCATGGCGGGCTGGAAGAAGGTGGTGGATGCGGTCCATGAGGCCGGTGGCCAGATCATTCCGCAGCTGTGGCATGTGGGTGCGGTGCGCAAGGCCGGTATCGGCCCCGACAAGGATGTGCCCGGTTATTCCCCGTCCGGGCTGTTCAAGCCAGGCAAGGAAAATGGTCATGCCATGACCCAAGAGGATATCCAGGACGTGATCCGGGCTTTTGCGGATTCCGCCAAGGCCGCCAAAGCCGTGGGTTTTGATGGCGTGGAGATCCATGGGGCCCACGGTTACCTGCTGGACCAGTTTTTCTGGGAAGGTACCAACCAACGTGACGACGAGTACGGCGGTTCCATCGAGAACCGGGCGCGCATCGGCGTGGAGATCGTCAAGGCGGTCCGTGAAGCGGTGGGCGAGGATTTTGCCATCGTGCTGCGCTTCTCGCAGTGGAAGCAGCAGGATTACGAGGCCAAGCTGGCCCAGACCCCGGAAGAGCTGGAGCGCTTCCTGATGCCGTTCGTGGAGGCGGGTGTGGATATCTTCCATGCGTCTACCCGACGTTTCTGGCTGCCGGAGTTTGAGGGCTCTGACCTGAATCTGGCAGGCTGGACCAAGAACATTACCGGCAAGCCGGTGATTTCGGTTGGTAGCGTGGGCCTGGACGGCGACTTCCTCAACAGCCCGGAAGGTATGGGTGGCACCGCCAACCCGGCGGCGCTGGATGAGCTGACCCGACGCATGGACAACGACGAGTTTGACCTGATTGCGGTGGGCCGTGCCCTGCTGCAAGACCCCAACTGGCTGGTGAAGATGCGTGATGGTAAGGAAGACGAGATTGAGCCGTTTACCAAGAAGGCGTTGGGGAGTTTGAGCTGACAGCTACGAGCTATGAGCTATGAGTAAAAGCACGCGGGGCTGGTTTTCTGGCTCTGCGATGACAGAGGCCGCGTCCATAGGTTGGGTGCGGCCTTTTTCGTTGGTGTAGATGGTTTTGTGGGGGCGGCGGTTCCACCGCGAAAAACGCCGTGTCACGGCTATCGCGGTCGAACGACCGCTCCCACAACAGCGTCGAAGTCGAAGCTTTGCCGTAGGAGCGTCGCTCGCGGCGCGATCAATACAGTTTCGAGTGGCGAGTAGCGAGTTTCGAAAAGCAAAGGCCTGCTTCGCACGGAAAAGGTTTTCACAACTCGAAACTCGTGCCTCGCTTCCAGGGTTCGGTGATCGCGCCGCCACTGAGCGCAGCGAAGGAACGCCCGAAGGGTGAGCGTAGCGAATAACCGACACTCCTACGGATAGGCTTTCAGAAAGAAAGAGGCCGCGCCCAATGTCCGGGCGCGGCCTCTTTGGTTTTCGTTGAACGACGGCGTCAGTCCGCGTTTCAACTTTGAACTTTAAACTTTCAACTCTCTTCGCCCTGATCTTCCAGCGACTGGTTGATGGCCAGGGCCAGCAGGGTGCAGATGACGCCGGAGAGCAGGTAGACCGTCACCGACAGAAGGCCGAATTTGGCGGACAGGCCCAGGGCCACCAGGGGGGCGAAGGCAGCGCCGAACAGCCAGGCGAAGTCGGAGGTCAGGGCGGCGCCGGTGTAGCGGAAGCGCGGGGCGAAGTTCGCGGTCACCGTGCCGGAGGCTTGTCCGTAGGACACCCCGAGCAGGGCAAAGCCCAGCAGGATGAAGGTGTCCTGCATGGCGGGACTGCCGCCCATCAGCAGTGGGGTGAGCAGGCTGAACACGCCGATCACGGCAGCCAGGGCGCCCACGGTGGTGCGCTTGCCGATACGGGCGGCGATCCAGCCGGAGCCAATGGTGGCCAGAATACCCACGAAGCCGCCTAAAATCTGTACAGTGAGGACTTCGGCGGTAGTCTGACTGCCCTGAAAGGCAATCCAGGACAGCGGGAAGATGGTGACCAGATGGAACAGGGCATAGCTGGCCAGGGCGGCAAAGGAGCCGATAAAGATGTTGTAACCCTGGGTGCGTACCATTTCTGTGGTGCGGATGGGTTCCAGTTCGCTTTCTTCCATGGCTTCGGTGTATTCCTCGCCCAGCACCAGCCGCAGGCGGGCAAACAGGGCGACCACATTGATGGCGAAGGCCACGAAGAACGGATAGCGCCAGCCCCAGCCGACGAAATCCGGGGCGCTCAGGCTGTTATACAGGAACAGGAACAGGGCGCTGGCAATCACGAAGCCGATGGGCGCGCCCAGTTGCCCCAGCATGGCGTACCAGCTGCGTTTCTCTTTCGGCGCGTTCAGCGCCAGCAGCGAGGGCAGACCGTCCCAGGAGCCACCGAAGGCTATGCCCTGCATGATGCGGAACAGGGCGAGCAGGGCAATGGCATGGGCACCCAGCTTTTCATAGCCGGGCAGGAACGCCATGCCGCAGGTGGCGGTGCCGAGCAGGAACAGGGCCGCAGTGAGTTTGACGCCGCGACCCCAATGGCGCTGAATCCACATGAACAGGGCGGTGCCGAAGGGGCGCGCCACAAAGGCCAGCGAGAACAGGACGAAGGAATACAGCAGGCCCTGAAGCTGACCGGTAAACGGGAAGAAGACCTGAGGGAATATCAGGACAGAGGCGATCCCGTAGACAAAGAAGTCGAAATATTCGGAGGTGCGGCCGATGACCACGCCCACCGCGATTTCATTGGGAGCCACCGGAGCGTGGCTCTGGCCCTGCATCGGGGCCTGGAGGGTGTTTGACATGTTGTGCGCTCTGGCTGTGTTGTTATCGTCGTGCATTGACGTCCGTCAACTTAGGACTTTAAGCCTATGGGACAAAATGTCCAATACCGACTACTCACCCAGGTGGCTAGAGTGCCCCCATCCCATAAGCCAACCAGAAAATTCGCCAATGCAATTAGTGAAATATTTGCGTGGAGCGTCGTTGACGTTGCTAGCGACCCTTCTGCTTTCCGGTTGTGACACCGTTGTGATGTCGCCTTCCGGTGATGTGGCCCTGCAACAGCGTGACCTGCTCGTCTGGGCCACGGTGCTGATGTTGTTGGTCATTGTGCCTGTGATTGTGCTGACTCTGTGGTTTGCCTGGCGCTACCGCGAGTCCAATACCGAGGCGACCTACAAGCCGGAATGGACCCATTCCACGGTGCTGGAACTGGTGATCTGGTCTGTGCCGCTGATGATCATCATCGCGCTGGGGGCCATGACCTGGGTAAGCACCCACAAACTGGACCCCTACCGCCCGCTGGACCGCATTGATGCGCAGACTCCGGTGCCGGTCGGCCTGGAGCCGCTCACCGTGGAAGTGGTGGCGCTGGACTGGAAGTGGCTGTTTATCTACCCGGAGCAGGGGATCGCCACCGTCAATGAGCTGGCGGCGCCGGTGGATCACCCGATCCGCTTCAAGATCACCGCCTCCACCATGATGAATTCGTTCTTCATTCCGGCCTTGGCCGGTCAGATCTATGCCATGGCGGGCATGGAGACCAAGCTGCACGGGGTGATCAACGAGCCGGGCGTCTATAAGGGCTTTTCTGCCAACTACAGCGGCGCGGGCTATTCGCAGATGAAGTTCGATTTCCACGGGCTCAGCGAGGCAGATTTCGATGCCTGGGTGGCCAAGGCCAAGGCCAGTGGCAACGCGCTGGACCGGGAAACCTACCTGGAACTGGAAGCCCCGAGTATCGACGACCCGGTGACGCTCTACAGTCAGGTGGACCCGACCCTGTATCACGCGATTTTCAACCGCTGTGTGGCACCGGGCCAGACCTGCATGGAAGACATGATGTACCACAGTGGCATGGGCCAGCACGGCGGCCACCACGGTGAGGCAGACACCGGCCATGAGGGCCACGGGAAGCATGAAGGTCACGCTGGGCACGACCAGCATGGAGGCCAACATGACTAATACAGCATTCCTGATCGCTAACGCAGTAGGTGCCGCCCATGTTTGAGAACCTGGACCTGACCAAGCTGATCTTTGGTCGCCTTACCTGGGACGCGATTCCCTTTCATGATCCGATCATCCTCGGCACCTTCGCTGTGGTGGCGGTGGGCGGTATCGCGCTGCTTGCCGCGCTGACCCGCTACAAGCTGTGGGGCTACCTGTGGAACGAGTGGTTCACCACCATCGACCACAAGAAAATCGGCATCATGTACATCATTCTTGGCCTGGTGATGCTGCTGCGCGGCTTTGCCGATGCCATCATGATGCGTCTGCATCAGGCCATGGCCTTTGGGGATTCCACCGGCTACCTGCCGCCGCATCACTACGACCAGATCTTCACTGCCCATGGCGTGATCATGATCTTCTTCGTGGCCATGCCGCTGGTTACCGGGATCATGAACTACCTGATTCCGCTGCAAATTGGCACCCGCGATGTGGCCTTCCCGTTCCTGAACAACTTCAGCTTCTGGATGACCACCGGCGGTGCGGTACTGATGATGGTGTCGTTGTTTATCGGTGAGTTCGCCAAGACTGGCTGGCTGGCCTACCCGCCATTATCGGGGATATTGCAGAGTCCCGGAGTCGGGGTGGATTACTACATCTGGGCGTTGCAGATCGCCGGGGTGGGTACGCTGCTGTCCGGGGTGAACCTGCTGGTGACCATCGTCAAGATGCGGGCGCCGGGCATGAGCCTGATGAAGATGCCGGTGTTCACCTGGACCTCCCTGTGCACCAACGTGCTGATCGTAGCCGCCTTCCCGGTGTTGACGGCGGTACTGGCCATGCTGTCCATGGACCGTTACCTGGATACTGCCTTCTTTACCAACGATCTGGGCGGCAACGCCATGATGTACGTGAACCTGATCTGGATCTGGGGGCACCCGGAGGTGTACATCCTGATCCTGCCGGTGTTCGGTATTTTCTCCGAGATCGTGGCCACCTACAGCCGCAAGCCGCTGTTCGGTTACACCTCCATGGTGTACGCCACCGTGGTGATCACCGTGCTGTCCTACCTGGTGTGGCTGCACCACTTCTTCACCATGGGCTCGGGGGCCAGCGTGAACTCGTTCTTCGGGATCACCACCATGATTATCTCGATCCCCACGGGCGCGAAGATCTTCAACTGGCTGTTCACCATGTTCCGTGGCCGCATCAAGTTCGATGTGCCCATGCTGTGGACCGTGGGCTTCATGGTCACCTTTGTGATTGGGGGTATGACCGGGGTGTTGCTGGCGGTGCCGCCGGTGGACTTCGTGCTGCATAACAGCCTGTTCCTGATCGCGCACTTCCATAACGTGATCATCGGTGGTGTGCTGTTTGGTCTGTTCGCCGGTATTACCTACTGGTTCCCGAAGGCCACCGGTTACAAGCTGGACGAGTTCTGGGGCAAGATGTCCTTCTGGTTCTGGCTGATCGGTTTCTACTTCGCCTTCATGCCGTTGTACGTGCTTGGCCTGATGGGCGTGACCCGTCGTGTCAGCCACTTCGAGGACCAGTCTTTGCAGATCTGGTTCCAGATCGCTGCCCTGGGGGCGTTCCTGATCGCCATTGGTATCGCCGCCTTTATCATCCAGTTGGTAGTGAGCTTCCTGCGTCGCGAGAGCCTGCAGGATGAAACCGGTGATCCGTGGGATGGCCGTACCCTGGAGTGGTCTACCTCGTCGCCGCCGCCGCCGTACAACTTTGCGTTCACCCCGCAGGTGCACGATCTGGATGCCTGGTGGCAGATGAAGCAGCACGGCTTCCAGCGCCCTGAATCCGGCTTTATCCCGATTCACATGCCCAAGGGCACCTGGGCGGGTATCGTGCTCTCCGGTATCAGTGTGGTGGTTGGTTTTGCCCTGATCTGGCACATGTGGCTGCTGGCAGGGGTGTCCTTCGTGGCCCTGATCGGTACCGCGATCTACCACACCTTCGATTACGACCGTGACTACTACATTCCGGCGGAAGAAGTAGAGCGGATTGAAGCAGAACGTACACGGAAACTAGCCAATGTCTGATACCACTATGACGGCTGCTGCAACCGACAGCAGCCAGAACGGCCAGCTGGAGTTTCTGGTGAAGGGGGATCATCACCCCCAGAACGGCACCCTGCTGGGTTTCTGGATCTACCTGATGAGCGACTGTCTGATCTTCGCTTGTCTGTTCGCCACCTACGGTGTGCTCGGCCGCAGTTATGCGGGTGGGCCTACCGGAATGGAACTGTTCGATCTGAGCCTGATCGCCATCAACACCTCGTTGCTGTTGATCTCGTCCATCACCTATGGCTTTGCCATGCTGCAGATGCAGGCCAACAAGGTGAAAGGCACCATGTTCTGGCTGGCCGTGACCGGCCTGTTGGGCGCCGGCTTCCTGGGGCTGGAACTGTATGAGTTCCATCACCTGATTCACGTGGGCGCCGGCCCGCAGACCAGTGGCTTCTGGACCGCGTTCTTCGCGCTGGTCGGCACTCACGGCCTGCACGTATTCTTCGGCATTGTGTGGCTGGTGACCTTGTTGTTCCAGCTGAAGAAGCGCGGCTTGATTCCGGAAAACAAGCGCCGGGTATTCTGCCTGTCCATGTTCTGGCACTTCCTGGATGTGGTCTGGATCGGCGTCTTCACTTACGTTTATCTGATGGGAGTGCTGCCATGAGCGAGCATACACACGATCATGATCATCACGATGCAGACATTCCCCACGTTTCCCTGAAGGAATACCTGACGGGCTTCGTGCTGGCGGTGATTCTCACCGTGATCCCGTTCTGGTTGGTGATGGGCGGCGTGTTCGAGAGCTCTGCCACCACCGTCATGGTGATTCTGGGCTTTGCCCTGGTGCAGATTGTTGTGCACATGGTGTTCTTCCTGCACATGAACTTCCATTCGGAAGGCGGCTGGAACATGCTGGCCCTGATTTTCACGCTCATCCTGGTCTTCATTACCCTCGCCGGTTCCCTGTGGGTGATGCATAACCTGAACGTGAACATGATGCCGGGGATGATGGACTAAACCCGCAGCACGCAACACGCTTGCACGCATACACGCGTAGGGCGGAAATCGGCGTAGCCGATCTCCGCCACCTTCCTCCATCCCACGTTTGAAGGGCATGACCATGGCTCGTCGACGTCTTCTTGTTTTCCTGTTTCTGTTACTGACAGCGTTGGCCTTTGTCGGCTTTATGGCGTTGGGTGTCTGGCAGGTAAAACGGCTGGCCTGGAAGGAAGACCTGATCGCCCGCGTCGATGCCCGGGTGCATGCCGAGGCCGTTGAGGCGCCTGCCCGGAAGGCCTGGGCAGAGGTATCCGAAGAGCAGCATGAATACCTGCATGTGCAGTTGAGCGGGCAGTACCGCGCCCAGGCGGTTGCACTGGTGGCCGCTGCCACGCAGGAAGGGCAGGGCTATTGGGTGATGGCGCCACTGCAGCGCAATGACGGCAGCTGGGTGTATGTGAACCAGGGGTTTGTGCCCCAGGCAGAGCGCGAGGCCGCCAGCAAGGGCGCCTATACCCCGGCGGGGCCGGTCACGGTGAAGGGGCTGTTGCGCCTGAGTCATCCGGGTGGTGGCGTGCTACGCGACAATGTACCGGCGGAAAACCGCTGGTATTCCCGTGATGTGGACGCCATGGCGGCGCAACAGGGGCTGTCCCCGGTGGCGCCGTATTTTGTGGATGCCGAGGCCGCTGGCGCGGGCCTGCCCGTG
>Ga0310345_10000496_pt1 | contig 58077 bp, 47 predicted proteins | sample HC15DNA20500_MG_FD_204667 | JGI IMG/M metagenome (GOLD analysis project Ga0310345, IMG submission 204667) | Marine microbial communities from station ALOHA, North Pacific Subtropical Gyre - HC15-DNA-20-500_MG | ecosystem: Environmental > Aquatic > Marine > Oceanic | place: Pacific Ocean: North...
CGCTGCGCTGGGTGTCGAGAAGCTCGGTCAGGTCGGTCATACGGTGTCGCCCTTGCTCATGCGGGTCAGGAAATCTTCGGCCTCGGAGAGGACGGTACGGCGCTTGTCCGCGTCCATCCTGTCCCATGTCCTGTACATCTGGGCCATGCGGGGGTTGTTTTCAAAGCGGTCGCGGTGGCGGTCTAGGAAATGCCAGTAGAGCAGGTTGAAGGGGCAGGCCCCCTGCCCTGTCTTCCGGGTCACGGAATAATGGCAGGCGCCGCAGTAGTCGGACATCTTGTGGATGTAGTTGCCCGAGGAGGCGTAGGGCTTCGACGCGATCACCCCGCCATCGGCGAACTGGCTCATGCCGACGGTGTTGGGCGCCTCCACCCATTCATAGGCATCGGCGTAAACCTCCAGATACCAGAGATGCACCTGATAGGGGTCCGCGCCGATCAGCAGCGCGAAATTGCCGGTGATCATCAGCCGCTGGATGTGATGGGCATAGGCGTTGTCGAGCGTCTGCCCGATCGCCTGCGCCAGGCAATGCAGGTCGGTCTCGCCGGTCCAATACCAGCCCGGGAGCGGACGAGTCGCCTCCAGGAAGTTGCGGCGCGGATAATCCGGCCCCTCGCGCCAATAGATGCCGCGAACATATTCGCGCCAGCCGATGATCTGGCGGATGAAGCCTTCCGCCGAATTGAGCGGCACGCGGCCGGCGCGATATTCGGCCTCCACCGCGCGGCACAGCGCCAGCGGATCGAGCAGCCCGGCGTTGAGATAGGGCGAGAGGATCGAGTGCCACAGGAACGGCTCGTCGGTGAGCATCGCGTCCTGATAATCGCCGAAGCGCGGCAGGGCGTGGCGGAGGAAATACGCCTGCTGCCGGAGCGCGTCCTCGCGGGTGACGGCGAAATCGAACTTTTCGAGCCGGCCGGGATGATTGCCGAAATGCCGCTCGACCAGCGCCAGCACCTCTTGGGTGATCGCGTCGGGCGCGAAGCTTAGCGGGCGCGGCACCGTCAGATCGCGCTCGGCGGGCTTGCGATTCTCCTGATCGTAATTCCATTGGCCGCCTTCGGGCTCGCCGCCGGCCATCAGCAACCCGGTCTTGCGGCGCATCTCGCGGTAGAAATATTCCATGCGCAGCGCCTTGCGCCCGGCCGCCCAGGCGTCGAACTCGGCATGGCCGCACAGGAAGCGCGCGTCGGCGCGGACCTCGACCGGCAGGCCGAACAGCGTCTCCCATTGATCGAACATCGCCGCGACGCGCCACTCGCCCGCCTCGGTCACGACGATGCGCTCCGGGCGATGGCGATCGATCGCGCGGGCGACTTCGCCGGTGAAGCTGCCGGCATTGGCGGGATCGTCGAGCGTGACATAATCCACCCGCCAGCCCGCTTCGCGCAAAGCCGCCGCGTGGTGGCGCATCGCCGAGAAGAGATAAGCGATCTTGCGGCGGTGGTGGCGGACATAGCCCGCCTCCTCGGCCACCTCCATCATCAGCAGCACGTCGCGGGCCGGGTCCGCGCCTTCGAGCGCTGAAAGGTCCAGCGACAGCTGATCGCCCAGGATCGGGATCAGCGCGCGCTTCACATCATTCCCCAAGCGACTACATCGGCGGCCATGAGCCTTACCCCCAAATATCTCGGCCAATCGAGCGCGCTGCCCGCCTCGCCAGACGAAGCGGTGCTCGATTATGTTCCCAATCCGCGCCCCGGGCGCCTTTATCTGGTGCGCTTCGCGGCGCCCGAGTTCACCTCGCTCTGCCCGGTCACCGCGCAGCCCGATTTCGCGCATCTAGTGATCGATTACGTGCCGGGCGAGACCATCGTCGAATCGAAGTCGCTCAAGCTGTTCCTGGGTGCGTTTCGGAACCATCAGGCGTTCCACGAGGATTGCACTATTGGCATCGCCGAGCGGCTCGTCGCGGAAATGGCACCGCGCTGGCTGCGCATCGGCGGCTATTGGTACCCGCGCGGCGGCATCCCGATCGACGTCTTCTGGCAGACGGGGACGCCGCCCGAGGGGCTGTGGGTGCCGGATCAGGGCGTGCCCGGCTATCGCGGGCGGGGGTGAGTTTCGCGACCGGATAGCCCTACCCGTCATGCCGGACTTGTTCCGGCATCCACCGCCGTTCTCGCTTGGCGGCGGCAAAGCCTTGCGTGCCGGTGGACCCCGGAACAAGTCCGGGGTGACGGCGCTCGACGCATGAACGACATTGAACGCAAACGGGGCAGCTTTCGCTGGGGCGGCCGCCTTGGGGCCGCGATCGCCATTCGTCGCAAGAGTCCAGCGTTGTCAAACGCTTCGGCGCGTCTCGTTACCTTGCGGCGCACAATATCCGCAACCATCTCACCGCCCGACAGTTAGGAGTTCATAGCTCATTCAGGCTCGCTGGACCGCGCGCGTTTCGCGCGGGGAAGCGGGCTGCGGAGGTGACACATGACGCTCGCCCGAACCGAAACGATCACGCATCTCGCGCTGATCGGCAATTATCTGCCGCGCAAATGCGGCATCGCCACGTTCACCACCGATACCCACCGCGCCCTGCGCGCACGCTTCCCGGACGTTCGCGTCGATGTCTACGCGATGGACGACGCGCCGGGGCGCTACGCCTATCCGGGCGACGTGACGGCGACGATCCCGCAGCATGACCGTGCCGCCTATGTCGCCGCCGCGCGGGCGATCGAGGCATCGGGCGCCCAGGCGATCTGGGTGCAGCATGAATATGGCATTTTCGGCGGCGCGGCGGGCGAGCATCTGCTCGCGCTGCTCGATCGCACGTCGCTGCCGCTGATCGTGACGCTGCACACCGTGCTCGAACGCCCCAATGCCGATGAGCGGCGGGTGATGGAGCGGCTGCTCCGCCGCGCCGCGCGGGTGATCGTGATGGCCGAACGCGCGCGCGACATTCTGAAGCGCGTCCACGGCGTCAGCGGGCGCCAGGTGGTGATGATCCCGCACGGCGTGCCCGATCGCCCGTTCGCCGATACCGCCGCGTTCAAAGCGGGCTTCGGGTGGGAAGGGCGCCAGGTGATCCTCACTTTCGGCCTGCTCTCCCCCGGCAAGGGCATCGAGACGATGATCGAGGCGCTGCCGGCGATCGTCGCCGCCGAGCCGAGCGCGCTCTACGTGGTGCTGGGCGCGACGCATCCCAACCTCGTGGCGCAGGAAGGCGAGGCCTATCGTGATCGGCTGACCGCGCTCGCCGCCGCGCGCGGTGTCGCCGATCATCTCCAATTCGTCGATCGCTTCGTCGAGCAGGAGGAACTGCTCGATTATCTCCAGGCGGCGGACCTCTACGTCACGCCTTATGTGAACCCCGCGCAGATCACCTCGGGCACGCTCAGCTACGCGGTCGCGCTCGGCAAGCCCGTGGTCGCGACGCCCTATGTCCATGCGACCGAGATCCTTGCCGATGGACACGGCGTGCTGGTCGATTTCGGCGACGCCGCCGCCTTCGCGCGCGAGATCGGCGCGCTGCTTGGCTCGGACCGCAACCGGCTGAAGCTCGCCGAGCGGGCCTATGCGCGCGGGCGGACGATGCTCTGGTCGCGCGTCGCCGAGGCCGCGATGGGCGAGATCGCCGCCGCGATCGCCCAGCGTCCGGCGCGGCTGCCGAGCCCCGCCGCGCTCGCCCCGCTCGCGCCCGATTTCGCCGCGGTCGAGCGGATGAGCGACGCGACCGGGATGCTGCAGCACGCCATTTACTCGGTGCCCGATCGCCGCCACGGCTATTGCATCGATGATAATGCCCGCGCGCTGATGCTCGTCGCCAAGCTGCCCGAAATGGCGGCGGGCGCGCGCGACAAATGGCTGACGATCTACGCCGCGTTCGTCCAGCACGCCTGGAATCCCGAGGCGCGCCGCTTCCGCAACTTCATGCGCTTCGATCGCGCCTGGTGCGAGGAGGTGGGTTCGGAGGACTCGAACGGCCGCACGCTCTGGGCGCTCGGCGCCGTGTCGCGCCACGCGCCACTGCGCAAGCACCGCGAGTGGGCGACCCGGCTGTTCGACGAGACCGCCTCGCTCGCCTTCGAACTCGGCAGCCCCCGCGCGCAGGCCTTCGCGATGCTGGGCGCGGCGGAGATGCTCGCGACGCATCCCGGCCACGGCCTCGCCCGCCAGATCATCGAGCGGTTCAGCGCCGATCACCTCGCGCTGCTCGCCGAGGCGCGGCGGCCCGAATGGGAATGGTTCGAGATCGTCCTCGCTTACGACAATGCTCGCCTGCCCGAAGCGATGATCCGCGCCGGGCAAGCGCTCGGCCGGCAGGATCTGATCGACACCGGGCTCGCGACGCTCGGCTGGATCATCGCCTGCCAGACGAGCCCCGACGGCCGCTTCCGCGCGGTGGGCACCGAAAGCTTCGGTCGGGCTTATGCTCCACCGCTCGCCTTCGATCAGCAGCCGCTCGAAGCGCAGGCGACGATCGACGCCTGCGCCGCGGCGTTCGAGGCGACGGGCGATCCGCGCTGGGTGGAGGAAGCGCAGCGCGCCTATCGCTGGTTCCTGGGCGCGAACGACCTCGATCTCGCGCTCGCCAGCGCCGAGGATGGCGGCTGTTTCGATGGGCTGACGCCGAGCGGGGTGAACCGCAACCAGGGCGCCGAATCGATCCTGGCGCTGCAATTCGCCTCGATCGGAATCGCCGAGCTTTGTCAGCGGTTTGCCGCGGATAAGCGCACGCGCGCGGTTGCGTGAGCCGGGGTCGCTGAGTAAGTCGGGCGCCGCTTAATCCAGGGGAAGCGCGTGCTCGACGTTTACCACCACCCGCTGCGCCTGCGCGCGGACCCGGCGCGCGTCGTGGTGCGCCCGTTCCACCTCGCGATCCAGGCCAATGGCAGCGCGCCGAGCCGTACCGAGCGGCTGGTGCGCGAAGTGCTCGCCATGCCGGCGAACCAAGCCCGCGACGAGCTGGAACTCGTGCTCAAGGATTTCGAGGCGCGCCACTGGCAGACGCGGCGCATCTTCATGACGCGCTATCACGAGATCGCCGAGCAGCTGCAACTCGACAGCGCCGCGATCGACGACGAACATCGCCAGCTGATCGGCGCCTATTTCTGCCACGAATATAGCTATGCCGCCGCCGCGCTGATGAACCCCAGCGCGGTGCCGCACCCCGATCAATCGGGCATGTCGGGGGGATCGCTGCGCATCCTGATGTCGCTGCGCGCGGTGGGCGAAGGGCATATCAGCTCGGTCGCGTTTCGCGAGGGGATCATCACATCCGCCCATGAGCTGACACTCGCCCCCGAACCGCCCTTCGCCACCGCCACCGACGCGATCGGCCAGGATGACAGCCTGCGCCCGACGGGTCCGGTCACCGTCCACCGCCACCGCGATTCAACGCTGTCGGGCACGGTGATCTTCCCGATGACGGTCGCGCAATCCAAGGGGCTGGAGGATCTGCGCCTCGTCCGCTTCGATCATGGCGGCGGGGATCACGAATGGCTGGGCACCTACACCGCCTATAACGGATCGGCGATCCAGTCCGAGCTGCTGCGCACCCGCGATTTCCGGTCGTTCGATCTGGTGCCGATGAGCGGTTCGGCCGCGCGCAACAAGGGCATGGCGCTGTTCCCGCGCCAGATCGGCGGGCGTTATATGATGATCGGTCGGCAGGACGGGGAGAATCTCTACCTCATCGGCTCCGATCGCCTCACCCATTGGGACGAGGGCGAAAAGCTGCTCACGCCGCGCTTCTCATGGGAGCTGGTGCAGATCGGCAATTGCGGCCCGCCGATCGAGCTGGACGAGGGCTGGCTGCTGCTGACCCACGGCGTCGGCGCGATGCGCAAATATTCGATCGGCGCGGTGCTGCTCGACAAGGACGATCCCGCGCGCGTGCTCGCCCGGACGCCGGAGCCGATCCTGGCGGCGGCCGATCAGGACCGCGAGGGCTATGTTCCCAACGTCGTCTACACCTGCGGCGCGATCCGCCACGGCGATTGCCTGTTCCTGCCTTATGGCGTGGCGGACAGCTCGGTCGCCTTCGCGTTCGTCACGATCGCCGATCTGCTCGGCGCGATGCGGCGGGGTTGAGCCCGCCCGTTCAGCGCGGGTAAAAGCGCGGGCGGCTCTGCTCGCGCCATATGCCAAGGGAGATTAGCCGATGACCCGCACGCTTACCGCTTTGCTCGCCGCCAGCCTGGTTCTGCCCGGCGTCCCCGCCGCCGCGCAATCGCCGCAGGATGAGCAGCGCTTCCAGCAGGCGCAGCAGCGCTTCCAGAACGAGCTGAGCATCTTCCAGCAGGAGTTCGATCGCTATCAGCGCGCCCGCGCCAGCCGCCCGCCCTATGACCCGCGTTATGACGATCGCGGCGGGCCGGATGATGGCTATGACGCCGCGCAATATTACCGCCCCGGCCAGAGCGAGCGCGTGCTGGGGAGCGACGACCGCGTCTATCGCGGCTCGGACGGACGCTATTATTGCCGCCGCAATGACGGCACCACCGGCCTGATCGTCGGCGGCGCGGCCGGCGGCATCCTGGGCAACGCGATCGCCCCGCGCGGCTCGCGGACGCTGGGGAGCATTCTGGGCATCGTCGGCGGCGCGGCGCTGGGCGGCTCGATCGACCGCAACCGCGTGAGCTGCCGGTAGGGCCTATCAATCCTCCCCAAACTTGTTTGGGGAGGGGGACCACGCGAAGCGTGGTGGAGGGGCAAGCGACGGTTGCTCCCCGGGGCGGGCCCGCCACCACCCGCGTCGCCCGCGGTGCCCCACCCCAAGCAAGCGTGGGGAGGAGTTTTGGGTACCCCCAGAACAAACCGCCCCCCCCCCCCCCCCCCAACTGGGGGGGGGGGGGCGCCCCCCGCGCGGGGGGGGGGCGCCCCCCGCGACGGTTGCTCCCCGGGGCTGCCCCTCCACCACCGGCTTCGCCGGCGGTCCCCCTCCCCAAGCAAGCTTGGGGAGGATTTTTGGCTACCCCCTGAACAACCCGCCCAGCACGCCGCGCACCACTTCACCCAGCATCCCGCCCGAGCGGCCGCCACCCCGGCGGCTGCCGGTGCCAAGCACCTGCTTGGCGAACTCGTTCGCCACCTGACGCGTGATGGTGCTGGTCGCGGTGCGCGCGGCCGAGGTCGCGACCTTGTTCCACACCGAATTCTGCGCCGCGCGCGCCTGCTCCTTGGCGACGCGCGCGTCCTCCTTCGCCCGCACCGCCGCCGCCTTTTGCGCGTCGTCGGCCGCCTTGGCCTCGGCGGCGGCGGCCTGAGCCTCCTGCGCCTTGGCCGCCAGGATTTCCTCGGCCGATTCGCGATCGACGAGCGTATCGTATTTCGCGCCGACCGCGTCGGTCTCGATCAACACCTTGCGCTCCTCCGGTGTGATCGGGCCGACGCGCGAGGCGGGCGGGCGGATCAGCACCCGCTCGACCGGCGAGGGCGCGCCATCGGCCATCAGCAGCGAGACCAACGCCTCGCCCACCTTGAGCTCGGTGATCGCCGAAGCGACATCGACCGCCGGGTTGGGGCGGAACGTGGTCGCCGCCGCTTTCACCGCCGCCTGATCGCGCGGGGTGAACGCCCGCAGCGCGTGCTGCACGCGGTTGCCGAGCTGGCCCGCGACTTTGTCGGGAATGTCGATCGGGTTCTGGGTGATGAAATAGACGCCAACGCCCTTCGATCGGATCAGCCGCACCACCTGCTCGATCTTCTCGATCAAGGCTTCGGGCGCATCGTCGAACAGCAGATGCGCCTCGTCGAAGAAGAAGGCGAGCTTGGGCTTATCGGGATCGCCGACTTCCGGAAGCGTTTCGAACAGTTCGCTCATCAGCCACAGCAGGAACGTGGCGTAGAGCTTGGGCGAGGCCATCAGCTTGTCGGCCGCCAGGATGTTGACGATCCCCGCGCCGGCATCGTCCAGGCTGAGGAAGTCGTTCAGATCGAGCGCCGGCTCGCCGAAGAAATGCTCGCCGCCCTGCGAGCGGAGTTGCAGCAGCGCGCGCTGGATCGTGCCGACCGATTGCTTGGTGACGTTGCCGTAAGTCGTCGTCAGCTCGCTCGCGCGTTCGGCGCAGTGGGCGAGCAGCGCTTGCAGATCGTCGAGATCGAGCAGCAGCAGCCCTTCCTGATCGGCGACATGGAAGGCGATCGTCAGCACGCCTTCCTGCGTCTCGTTCAGCCCGAGCAGCCGCGCGAGCAGCAGCGGCCCCATTTCCGAGACGGTGGTGCGGATCGGGTGGCCCTGCTCGCCGAACAGGTCCCACAACTGCACCGGCACTGCGTGGTAAGACCAAGCGGTGTCGCCGATCTCCGCCGCGCGCGCGGTGAAGATCGCGTGCGTCTTGGCGGTGGCGCTGCCGGGCATGGCAAGCCCGGCGAGATCGCCCTTCACATCGGCGACGAAGCAGGGGATGCCGGCGGCGGAAAAGCCCTCGATCAGGCCCTGGACGGTCACCGTCTTGCCGGTGCCGGTCGCGCCGGCGATCAGCCCGTGGCGGTTGGCGCGCTTGAGTTCGATCGCCTGGGGATTGGCGCCCCCGCTCGCCGCCCCGATGAACACCGTCTCGCCCATGCCCGCCTCCCTAAGTCCCGCTTAGGATAAGCGGCGGGAGGCAAACGAAGGAAGCGAAATCAGCCGCGCTGGGCGAGCCGGCCGAGCACCGCGGTGCCCTTATGCGCGGCGACGCCCGGGCCGGCGGTCGCGGTCACCTCCTGCGGTGCCGGCATCGCGCCGCATTCGGTGCAGACCAGCCGCGCGGTCACCCGCCCGCCGCACCCCTGATGCTCGGCGCGGGTGGGCGGCCCCTCGGCGAGCGGTTGCCAGCGATCGCCCCAGTCCATCAGCGCGACCAGCGTGGTCAGGAAATCGGCGCCCTTCTCGGTCAGGCGATATTCGTGGCGGGTACGCCCCGTCTCGCGATAGGCGACGCGGGTGAGCACGCCATGCTCGACCAGCTTGGCCAGCCGCTCGGCGAGCACCTTGCGCGGAATGCCGAGATCGGCGGCGATCGCGTCGAACCGGGTCAGCCCCAGGAAGATGTCGCGCAGAATCAGCGGCGTCCACCACTCGCCCACCACGTCCATCGTGCGCGCCACCGAACAGGCGAAATCGGCGAAGGAGGTGCGGGCCATGACGCGACCGGCGTAGCTAAGTTCCTTGACGAAATCCAGCTTGCCGTGCTGAGTTCATCCAGGGAACTTCGAGTCGCCCCGCAATCGAGGAGATGCACGATGCCGATGATCGACATTTATCACCCCGAAAGCGCCTTCACGCCCGAGGCGCAGGCGCGATTGGGCGAAGCGCTCACCGCGCTGCTACTGAAGATGGAGGGCGCGCCGGATAACCCCGTGTCGCGCACGATCAGCTGGGCGTTCTTCCACCCGCTGCCCGCCGGCGCGATCTTCGTCGGCGGCAAGCCCGCGGCGGACAAGATCTACAAGATCGTCTTCTCGGTCCCGCAAGGAACCGCCAAGCTGCACGGCCCCGCGACGCTCGATCAGCGCGACGCGCTGGTGAAAGCGGCGACCGCTTTGGTGCTTGAGGCGGAGGGGAGCGAGCCCACGCCCGCCAATCAGGCGCGCGTCTGGACGTTCCTGCACGAAGTGCCGGAGGCGACCTGGGGCGGCCAAGGCCGGCTTGTCGGCATCCGCGACATCACGGCCTTCGTCACCGCGCCCGCGCCGGCGGCGGCGCGCGAACTGGCCACCGCCTGAACCTGACCGCCGCCCGCCCGATGGGACGGGCGGCGGATCGGCTTACTTCTTCAAGCGGATCGCGATGAAGCCGCCCGGGGTGCGGCCGCGCTGGACGAACAGCAGCAGCGCCTCGCGGCCCTGCGCCTTCGCCTGCGCCACCGCCTGAGCGAGCGCCGCGACGCTGTCGGTCGGCTGGCGGTTGACCGAGACGATCAGATCGCCGCGCTTCAGCCCCTTGGTCGCGGCGTCGCTCGACGGATCGACCGAGGTGATCACCACGCCCTTCGCGGTCGAATCGAGCCCCAGCGCGCGCTGGATCTGCGGGGTGAGATCAGTGACCGTCAGGCCCACCGAATTGCTCATCGCCTGATCGTTCTGGCCGGTGCCGGCGTCGGGCATCGCGTTGTCGTCATCGCCCTGCCCCGCCTGCGCGGCGAGTTCCTGCTGCGACGGGCGCGTGCCGGCGGTGACGGTGAGCGCGGTCGGCCGGCCATCCCGCAGAATGTCGAGCCGGATCGGGTCGCCCGGCTTGGTCTGGCCGACGAGATAGGTAAGCGACTGTTCGCTCGTCACGTCCTGGCCGTTCACTTTCAGCACCACGTCGCCCACGCGCACCCCGGCGCGGCCCGCGGGGGTGTCGGGCTCGACGCTGCGGATGATCTCGCCGCGGTTCTTCGCCACGCCCAGTGCCGCCGCCAGATCCTCGTCGATCGGCTGCGGGCCGACGCCGAGATAGCCGCGTTTCACCGCCTGGCCCTTCATCAACGTATCGATGATCGGCCGCGCCTGTTCGGCGGGGATGGCGAAGCCGATGCCGATATTGCCGCCCGAGGGGCTGAGGATCTGCGAGTTGATCCCGATCACCTCGCCGCGCAGATCGAACATCGGGCCGCCCGAATTGCCCTGGTTGATCGAGGCGTCGGTCTGGATGAAGCGGTCATAGGGTCCGAGCCCGGTGGTGCGGTGCAGCGCGGAGATGATCCCCGCCGTCACCGTGGAGCCGATGCCGAACGGGTTGCCGATCGCGACGATCCAATCGCCGACGCGCGCCTTGGTCGAATCGCCGAAGCGGACGAAGGGGAAGTTCGCGCCCTGGATCTTGAGCAGGGCAAGGTCCGAATCCTGATCGCGGCCGATCAGTTTCGCGGTATATTCCTTGCCGTCGGTGAGCGTGACGGTGATCGAATCGACCGTCGCGCCGCGCGCGCCGGGCGCGACGACGTGGTTGTTCGTCACCACATAGCCGTCAGGCGAGACGATGAAGCCCGAGCCGAGCGACTGCGCCTGGCGCGTCACCGGCTGGCCGTCACCCTGGCCGCCACCGCCGAATTGCTGGTTGAAGAAATCCTGGAAAGGCGTGCCCTGAAAGGGATTGGCCTGTTGCTGCACCTTGATCGATTGCTTGGTGGAGATGTTCACCACCGCCGGCTGCAGCCGCGCGACCAGATCGGCGAAGCTTACCGGCGCGCCGGCGCGGGGCGCGATCTGCGCCATCGCCTCGGGCGCGTTCTGCGCGGTTTGCCCCGCGCCCGCGGCGGGCGGGTTCAGCGCGAGCGAGGCGGTGGTCCCCGCCAGCAGCAACGCCCCGGTAATCGCATATGCGTAACGCACTTTCGGTCCCTTCCTATCGGCAATTTGGGGCGGCTTGTCGCCCAACCAGTCTGAACGCTTTTTGAATAGCCCAACGCCGCGTCAGCGCGCCGCGCTCCCGCCCCGGCCGCCGAACTGGCGAAGATACGCATCCCCCGGCGTCAGAACCACCTGCGTCTGGCCTTGCGCGAAGGTCGTCCGGTAGGACTGCATAGCACGGTAGAAATCGTAGAATTCCGGGTCCTTGCCAAAGCTTTCGGCATAGATGCGCGAGGCATCGGCATCGGCCTGGGCGCGGATGATCTGCGCTTGCTTCTGCCCTTCGGCGCGGATGGTCGTCGCTTGCTGCTGGCGGGCCGAGGCCATCCGATCGAGCGCGCTTTGCAGCGGGCTGCCATCGGGCAGATCGGCATGGCGGATGCGCACGTCGACGATCTCCACCCCATAGCTCTTCGCACGGCGCTGCAGCCCGGCCTGGATGTTGTTCATCACCGCGTCGCGCTCGGGGCTGAGCAGCGCCGCGAAGGGTCGCTTGCCGAGCTCGTTGCGCAGCGCCGAGCCGAGCAGCGGGCGCAAGCGATCGGCGACGATCTGCTCGGTGCTGCCGCCGCTGCCGGTGGTGACGACCGCCTTCAGCGGATCGACGATGCGGAACCGCGCGAAGGCATCCACCTCCAGCGGATATTGTTCGGTGGAAAGCACCGGCTGGTTGGACAGATCGACATCGAGCACGCGCTTGTCGACCCACACCACCTTGTCGAGGAACGGCACCTTGGCGACGATCCCCGCGCCGGTGCGGCCCAATTGTTCGTCATGCCGCCACACATTCACCGTGCGCACCGGCTCGCCGAAGCGCAAGATGACCGCCTGGCGCTTCTCATCGACCACGACGAAGGACGAAGCGAGGATGATCAGCGCGACCAGCACCGCGACGCCGATCGCCCAGGGGGAACGCCAGAAACTGGTCATCGGGCGCCTCCCGAACGCGGCGTGCTGGTCACCGCGGCCTCGTCGGGCGGCGGGGTGCGCGGGGTCACGGGCAGCGGCAGATAGGGCTGCACCCCCTGCGGCGTGCCGACAACGGTCTTATCGGCGCGCGAGAGCACCTGTTCCAGCGTTTCATAATACATGCGCCGCCGCGTCACGTCGGGCGCGAGGCGATATTGTTCATAAGCCAGATCGAACTCGCGCGCGGCGCCTTCCGCGCGGGCGACGACCTGTTGGGCATAGCCGCGCGCGTTGTTCATGTTCGATTGCGCTTCCTGCTGCGCCGCGCTCACTTCCTTGAACGCATCGCGCACCTTGGTCGGCGGATCGACGCGGCCGATATCGACGCCCTGCACGCTGATCCCGGCATGATATTGGTTGAGCAGCGCCTGCATCAACGCCTGGGTGCGCGCCGCGATCGAGGCCTTGCCGCCGGCGATCGCCTGATCGAGCGTCACCGTCGCCATCACCGCGCGCATCGAGGCTTCCGCCACCGCGCGCACGGTTTCCTCGGGATCCTTGATCTCGAACACATAATCCTGCGGGTTGGAGACGTTCCACGAGACGGTGTAGCTCAAGTCGACGATGTTCTGATCGCCGGTCAGCACCAGATTCTCGGCCCCGCCATTGCTGGGAAAGCCGATCGTGCGGACATTCTCGACATCGACGCGCTGGACCGCGGCGATCGGCGCCGGCCAGGTGGTGCTCCACCCCGGCCCCAGCGTTTCCGAATAGCGGCCCAGCACCGTCACCACGCCGCGCTGCTGCGGCGCCAGCACGTGGAAACTCGTCAGCCCGATCCACAGCAGCACCAGCAGCGCCACCGCCGCCAGCCACAGATTGCGCGCCTGCGCGCCGCCCGGCAGCCCGCCGAAACCGCCCCCGCCGCCGCCCGGCCCCTGCGGACCGCGCGCCCGGCGCAGAAACTCGTCGAGCGCGGTCGGCTTCGGACCGCCGGGGCGCGGGCGGCCACCGGGGGGCACCGCCCAGGGATTGCGATTGCCCTCGTCCCCGCCACCGCCGCCCCAGGGGCTGTTCTTGTCGCTCATGAAGAAAGGCAGGCGCCGCCACCAGGCCGGAGAGGTCGTCATAGCCGCCTTTATAGGTGCCCTATTGCAGAAAAACAGTGGCAACCGCGCCGCCGGCGCCTATCAGCCCGCAGATGGACGGTTTGACGGAGCTGATCGCCCGCGTCGCGCCCGGCCGCGCGCAGGGGCGGATCGAGGATGCGCGCGCCCGGATCGCGCTGGATGTCGGCGGGCTGGACGCGGCCGCCGCCGACGCGCTCGAGGTCGCGCTGCGCGATGCCGCCGGGGCGCTGCCCGGCGTGGCAAACGTGTCGGTGGTGCGCACCGCCGAGCGCCGCCGCCGCCGATCGATCGCGGTGGCAAGCGGCAAGGGCGGGGTCGGCAAATCGACCGTCGCCGCCAATCTCGCGGTCGCGCTGGCGCGCGCGGGGGGACGGGTCGGGCTGATCGACGCCGACATCTACGGCCCCTCCCAGCCGCGCCTGCTCGGCGTGGAGGCGAGCCGCGCCCAGGCGCGGGAGAAGCAGTTGCTGCCGGTGCCGACGCCGCACGGCGTCGCGCTGCTCTCGATGGGCCAGCTCGCCGCCGCCGACGCGGCGATCGCCTGGCGCGGACCGATGGCGGCGGGCGCCTTGCTTCAGCTGGCCGAGGCGGATTGGAGCGGCACCGACACGCTGATCCTCGATCTACCCCCCGGCACCGGCGACGTGCAGCTGACGATGGTGCAGCGGCACAAGCCCGATGGCGTCGTGATCGTCTCCACTCCGCAAGACCTCGCCTGGCTCGACGCGCGCCGGGCGATCGCCCTGTTTCAAAAGGCCGAAGTGCCGATCATCGGGCTGGTCGAGAACATGGCCGGTTATCAATGCCCTGATTGCGGCGCGATCTCCGATCCGTTCGGGCGCGGCGGCGCGGCGGCGGCGGCCGAGGCGCTCGGCATCCCGCTGCTCGCCAGGCTGCCGCTGGCGATGGCGATCCGCGAAGCATCGGACGCGGGCACGCCGCCCGCCGCCGGGAACGGCGCCGAGGCGGCGGCGTTTGCCGATCTTGCCGCGCGGGTCCAGACCTGGCTCGACGCGCGATAGGAGCTGCCCATGCCGCTGACGACCGACACCGAAATCCGCGCGCTGCTGGAGGCGGTGCGGACGATCGCCATGGTCGGCGCGTCGGACAAGCCCGATCGGCCGAGCTATGAGGTGATGGCCGCGCTCCAGACGCATGGCTACCGCGTGATCCCGGTGAACCCGGCGATCACCGGCGAGCATCTGCACGGCGAGTTCGTCTTCCGCGAGCTGGCGCAATTGGGCGATCCGATCGATCTGGTCGACATCTTCCGCAACTCCGACGCCGCCGGGGCGGTGGTGGACGAGGCGATTGCGATCGGCGCCAAGGCGGTGTGGATGCAATTGGGCGTGGTCAACGAAGCGGCCGCCGCCCGCGCAGAAGCCGCCGGACTGAAAGTGGTGATGGACCGCTGCCCGAAGATCGAGCTGCGCCGCATGGGCATACCGCCGCGCGCTTAGCCGCGTCGCGCGCTTGTCGAACGCCCTGTCCGCTGTCAGGCTGGTGCCATGCTCCTGCTCCTCCTCGCCCAGGCGGCCGCGCCGGTCACGACGATGAAGGGCACGCCGCCGCCCGAGAAATTCTCGATCCTGATGCCGGTGCCCAAGGAGCCGTGCCGGCCGGGCGCCGCCGACGGCGAGGTGCTGGTGTGCGGCAACACCCTCCCCAGCCAGCGCCTGCCTTATCCGGAAGAGGCCGGCCCCGCGCGGCCGCGGCCGAGCAATCCCGATCTCACCGGGCGTGGCGCGCTCGCGGCGCTGCCAACGCCCTGCGCGGCGCGGTCGGACAATTGCGCGGGCGGCGCTGGCATCCCAATCCTGCCCGCCGCGATCCTGCTCGGCAAAGCGCTGGTGAAAGCGGCCAAGCCCAAGCCCGATAAGAGCAAGCGCGTGCCGATCCCGCTCGATCCGCCGCCGGCGCGGGCGGAGTGAGACGCTATTCGAGAACGACGAGATGCGCGGTCGGCGGCTCGGGCTCGGCGAAGCGCGTGAGGAGGCTCGCGAGACTGTCGGCGGCGAGCGGCTCGGCGAAATAGCAGCCCGCCTGCTCACCCTTAACCCAGGCGACTGCGGCGGGGAGTGGCGGTTCGCCGGGAAGCGTGATCAGCACCGCGCGCCCGGGCGCGAGCTCGGTCTTGGTCTCGATCCGCACGCCCAGCGCCGAGAGATCGGCGACGCGGCAAACCGCGCCCCATACCGCGCCGTTGGTCATCCGCGCGGGGATGCGCACCGGCAGGCGCGGGGCGCGCCGGTGATCGGCGGCGGCATCGGGCGTGGCAACGATAGGGATCGTCTGAACCATGCGGCAGGCGTAACAAACCTATGTTAATCCACCGTTGACGCGGTCGCCGCCGCGACGGCGCGCTGCTCATAACGGGGCACCAGCCGAAACGCCGCGATCCCGGCGGCGAGCGCGATCGGCACCGTCGCCAACAAGCTGAGCACGCCGATCGACAGGCTGCCGCTCGCGCTGGAAATGCGCCCGGCGAGATAGGGGCCGAGCGCGAGGCCGAGCAGCGTGGTGCCGATCAGGAACGTCGCGGTGGCGGTGCCGCGCATCCGGGGCAGCACCAGATCCTGGGTCGTCGCCGCCGCCGCGCCCAGCGCGCAGCTGCCCAGCGCGGTCATCGGCACCACCATCGCATAGAAAATCGTCGGCGAACGCGTGGTGAACGCGGTTGCGATGAACGGCAGCGGGGCGAGCGCGCCGAAGATCACCACCATCACCCGGCCGGAAGGGTGGCGCAGCCGCAGCCGATCGGCGACCGTGCCGCCGATCGTGGTTCCGAGGAAACCGCCCAGCGCGGCGGAGCTGCCGATGATCAGCCCGGCGGTCGTCTTCGCCTCGCCCAACACCCGCTCGGCATAGGGCGCGAGCCACAGGCTGGTCGAATAGCCGAGAAAGGCGTTGAGCCCATAGGCGACCAGCACCGCGATGAAGGCGGGATTGGCGACGATCAGGCGGAACGCCTCCGGATCGCGGTGGCGCAGCGCGCTCGCCCAGGAGAAGACGGCATAGATGCCCAGCCCCCAGGCGCTCCACTGCGCGGCCGGCTCGCCGAGCCGCGTCACCGCCCAGACGAAGCCGATCAGCAGCGCGACCGCCGCCAGATTGCCGAGCAGCGCCCGCGTCCCGCGTCGCGCCGCGCCGATCAGCGTCAGTGGCGGCAGGATCGTCAGCAATTCGGCGATGAAGCCGGCGAAGGGCGCCGCGGGGCGCGCGCCCGGCCGCGCGGGTTCACGCAGCGTGACCACCCAAAGCGCGAGCAGCAACCCCGGCGCGCCGACGATCAGGAACGCCGCCTGCCAGCCATGCAAGCCAAAGGGCGGATCGGTGGGGTAAGCCGCGTTCCAGCGCTGCACGATCAACGCGCCGATGCCGAGCGACACGCCGCCGCCGATGTAAAGCCCGGCCGAATAGATGGCGAGCGCCGTCGCGCGCAGATGCTTGGGAAACCAATCCGAGATCAGCGAATAGGCGGAAGGCGCCGCGCTCGCCTCCCCCACCCCCACGCCCACCCGCGCGGCGGCGAGCATGCCGCCACCCCGCGCGAGCCCCGAGACCATCGTCATCGCGGACCACAGCGCAAGCCCGCTCGCCAGCAGCCGGACGCGGTGCCAGTTATCCGCCAGCCGCCCGAGCGGGATGCCGAACAGCGCGTAGAACACCCCGAAGGCGGTGCCGTAGAGGAAGCCCAGATCCTCGTCGCGCATATGCAGATCGCGCTTGATGTCCTCGGCTAGGATCGAGATCAGCTGGCGATCAATGAAGTTCAGGATGTAGACCAGCACCAGGATGCCGAGCACATACCAGGCATAGCCCGGCGTCCTGCCGCGCGCTTCGTCCATCCTCGCCTCTCCCTCGTCCCTTGTTCACGGGGGCTAGCAAGCCGGGGGAGCAGCGTCGAGCGCCCAGCGCGCGACCGCTTCGTAATGCGCGCCCTCCCGCCCCAGCCGGCTTTCGTAGAGGATCATCGCGTCGAGCGTGAAGCCGTCGCTCGCGAGCCCCGCATGGCGCGCCAGGAACGCGGCGACGGCCGGTTCGGGCGCACGGCGCGGCAGGCGGGCGAGGGTGATGTGCGGCAGATAGGCACGCCCCTCGCGCGGCAGGCCGATCCGCGCGAGCGCCTGATCGAGCTTCTTGTGGAGCGCAGCGAGCGGCGCGGCCGGCGCGACGCCCGCCCAGAGCGTATCGCCGCCGCGCTCGCCGCCAAAGCGCCCGACCCCATTGAGCGCCACGGTCGGCGTGGGCGCACGCAGGCCGTTCACCGCCAGCACCACTTCATCGGCGGCGCGCGCGTCCACCTCGCCGATATAGCGCAGCGTCAGATGGAGCTGGTCGTCGCTCTGCCAGCGCGCCTCGGGGATGCCGGCCATCAGCCCGAGCAGCGCGGCGCGAATCGCCGGCGGCGGGCGTAAGGCAATGAAAAGTCGGTACATCGCGCCAGACTGGCGGGCAGCCGGGCGACTGTCCACAACCGATACATTCATCCGAGGTTAAGCCGCCAAAAACGCGGCGGAATGTTCACCGGCACGACTTTGCGCAAGCGCGGGTTTTGCTTGAAAGCACCCAAGGAAGCGACGATATTCGCTCCCATCCGGGAAGTCTGTTTTTCCGGGCAAAGGAGTTGGTAATGGCAAACTGGTCTGATCCCCGGGCGGGCTCCGCTTTCGCGGCGCGCGCGGGTCTGCGCGGTGCCGCGTATGACGCGGGGCTGCGGTCCTACATGCTGTCGGTCTACAACTACATGCTCTCGGGCGTGCTGCTCACCGCGATCGTGGCGCTCGGCTTCGTGGTCAGCGGCGCCGCGGCCCAGACCTTCGTCGCGGGCGGCGTCCTGAAATGGGTGATCACCTTCGCCCCGCTCGGCATCATCTTCGCGATGAGCTTCGGCCAGGCGCGGATGAGCACGGCCACGCTGCAGGCACTGTTCTGGGGCTTCGCGGTGGCGATGGGCCTGTCGCTGTCGACCATCTTCCTGGTCTATTCGCCGCTCTCGATCGCGCAGGCGTTCTTCGCGACCGCGGCGGGCTTCGCGGGTCTCAGCCTGTGGGGCTACACGACCAAGAAGGACCTGTCGGCGATGGGCACCTTCCTGATCATGGGCCTGGTCGGGCTGATCGTGGCGAGCCTGATCAATCTGTTCGTCCAGTCGGGGCCGCTCTCGCTGGTGATCTCGGCGGTGGGCGTGCTGATCTTCGCCGGCCTCACCGCTTATGATACGCAGCGGACCAAGGCGCTCTACGCCGAAGTCGCGGGCACCGACTATGAAGGTCGCGCGGTGATCATGTCGGCGCTGAACCTGTACCTCGATTTCATCAACATGTTCCTCTACATCCTGCGCCTGTTCGGCAGCCGGGACAACTAAGGGACGGTTGAAACCAAATCGGGCGCGGCGGGGGCGACTCCGCCGCGCTTTTTCGTGTCCCCCAGCGCTCGCCCCGCTTCGGAACGCGGGCACCGCGCCGCACGTTCTTCCACCACCTGGTTGGGAGAGATGCCATGGACGACAAGGACAAGCTCGCGCCGCAAACCGCGCTCGATGCGATGGCGGTGGCGCCCCCGCCCGATCCCGCGCCGGGCGACGAGGATCACGCCGGGCGGGACCCCGCGATCGATCGGCGGTTGCAGGACGCGCCCCGCGACGAGGATGCGCGGCTCGACGAGGCGCTCGACGAGACGATGGACGCTTCCGACCCGCCGTCGATCACCCAGCCGCGCAAGCATTCGCCCTTGCCCGATCCCTCGGCCGCGGAGCGCAGCGGCTGAACCGTCGTTCATCCGGTTTCACAAGTTACAATGTAACTTTTCCACAGCGTTCGCACGTAATCTAATTGCATTGTGCAGCGCGATATGATTGCTTTGGGAAAGTTACGGTGCCGAGTGTTAGGGCGCCATTAACCATCCCAGGCGCAGCTTGACGCAGCCAGAGGAGACAGGACGAAGAGCGATGAGTTCCCGAATGAAGCCCGCCGCCGGCGCGATGACGCTCGCCGAAATGAAAGAATTCGCGACTTTCGCCGCCGCGACCCAGCGCTATGTGCGCCGTTCGCTCGATGTCGGCCTCGAACGCGACGACGCGCTCAACCGCTGGTCGCGCGACGTGGTGGAGGCGGCGAGCATCCGGGCGCAATATCGCCTGTACGAACGCCTGCCCGATCTGCGCGCGACGGTGCCCGACGATGCCGGCATCGACGGCGTCGATGCCTTTCTCGGCCAACTGGTCTCGCTGTCGGCGTTCGATCTGGGCCAGGGGCGGCTGACAAGCTTTTCGGCTTATCGCTTCCTCTACGAACGCCTGCTCGGCGCCGCCGCGCGGCCCTGGCTGCCCGCCGCCTTCTGCGCCGCCGCCGCGCTGCCGCATCTCCACCCGGATATGCGCCGCCGGCTGCTGCAATCGATCAGCGAAGCCGCCGCGACCGCCGCCGGCTGGTCGACCCGCGAGCCTAGCTTCTTCCCTTATTGGGTGGAGAAGGTGGAGGCCGGCGCGCTGCCGAATTGAGGGGAAGGCGGCGGGCGTTGCGCGCCGCTTCGACCCACCCCAACCCCTCCCTTTCAGGGAGGGGCTTAGCAAGATAGGGATCGGCCACTCCCCTCCCTGGAAGGGAGGGACTTAGCAAAACAAGAAACGGCAACACCCCTCCCTGGAAGGGAGGGGTTGGGGGTGGGTCCTCATCCGGGCGCCACCGTCGCTACCGCCCTACCGCCCCACCCAATCCGCCACCTGCACCGCCACATCGTTCGCCGCACGGTTGAGCGAAGCCGCCGCGCTCGCCGGCGTCACCGTCCCGCCCAGCGGGGCGCGCGCCTCGAAGCGGCGCTTGTCGAAGCTCTTGGCGTTTTCGCGCATCAGCGTCGCGTCATAAGTCACCACCGCCTCGCCGCGCGTCGCATCGATGGTGAAGCTGCGCAGCTCACCCGTCAGCCGCGCGCCCGGATCGGCGAAGCTCTGCGCGTTGGAGAGCACCACCCGCCCCGTTCGCGCGGTCAACGTATCGGCCAGCAGCCGGGCGAATTGGCGCGCCGGCGCCTCGCTCCAGAAACCGCCCTTTACATAAGCGAGCGATGTCGCCCCGGTCGCGACCGCCACGCGGTTGGTCGCGATCGCCGCCGGAGTCGCCGGCACCAACACGGTGATCGTCTTCGCGCTCGCCGAATCGAGTTCCTGCCCCGGCGCCGGGGCGCTGGTGGCGCTCAACGTGAGCAGCGCCTGGGGCGGGCGCGGGGCAAGGCTGATGCAACCGCCCAGCAAGAGCGCGGCGGCGATCGGGGAAGCGAGCAGGGCTGGCGAGCGCATGGGCGGCCTCATTTCTTGGGCTTGTAATCGGGCAGGCCGGGTTGGCCGAACAGCGCGCCGGCACCGCCCTGATCGATCTTCTCGGCGACATTGGTGAGCGCCGCCGCCATGATCCGCAGATCGCGGACCAGCTGGCCGAGCTCGGGCACGGTCTGCTTGCTGAACGCCTGCACCCCGGGCTTCGCCTCGGCGAGCGTTTCGTTGAGCGTGTCGAAGGTCTTCTGCGCGGCTTCCACCGTCTTGCTCAGCTTGGCGGCGGCGGGCTTCAGATCCTCGCGCGCGATGCCGTCGGTCGTCTCGGCGAGCGCGCCGATCTGCTCGGCGGCGACGCCCACCTTCTGCAGCGTCAGCTTGGTCTCGTCGAGCGTCTGGCCCAGCTTGGGCGACTGATCCGCCAGCGCCTTGGTCAGGCGGTTGGTGTTCGCCAGGATGCCGGCGATGGACTGCTGGTTCTTGTCATCGAGCACTTCGGTCAGCCGCTGGGCGAGCGTCGACAGCCGCTCGAGCAATTGCGGCGCGGAGGAAAGCAGCGCGCCGAACCCGCCCTGGCGCGGCGGGATCACCGGCACGCCGAAGGGGCAATCGTTGCGCGGCGATATCTTGTCGCAGCTGAGCGGCGGCGCGCCCTTCTTGCCGCCATCGAGCAGGATCTCGCTCACCCCGGTGAAGCCGACGCCCTGGATCGTCGCGGTGGTGCCCTCGATCACCGGCGTATCGGCGTTCAGGCTGATCCGGACGCGGACGAACTCCGGGTCCTCCTTCCACAGCGCGATGTCCTTCACCTGGCCCGAAGGAACGCCCGAATAGGACACGTTCGATCCCTTGGCGATGCCGGTGACCGATTGCTTGAAGAAGATATCATATTCGTGATCGGCGGTGCTGCCGAGCCGGGCGAGCCAGACGAAGAACAGCGCCAGCATCAGCAGCAGGATCAGGACGACCGAGCCGACCAGCACATGGTTGGAGCGCGTTTCCATTCAGGCGGTCCCCTGTCCTCTTGCGTGCCGTTCGACCGTGGCGGTCGCGGCGCGGCCGCGCGGGCCGTTGAAATATTCCTGAATCCACGGATGGTCGAGCGCGAGCAGCTCGGGGATCGTTCCCACCGCGATCACGCGCTTGTCGGCGAGCACCGCCACCCGGTCGCAGATCGCGTAGAGCGTGTCGAGATCATGGGTGATCAGGAAAACGGTGAGGCCCAAGGTTTGCTGCAGCGCGCGGGTGAGTTCGTCGAACGCGGCGGCGCCGATGGGGTCAAGCCCAGCGGTCGGCTCGTCCAGGAACAGCAGCTCGGGATCGAGCGCGAGCGCGCGGGCGAGCCCGGCGCGCTTCTTCATCCCGCCCGAAAGCTCGGACGGATATTTGGGTCCAGCCTCGGGCGGCAACCCGGTCATCGTCACCTTATAGGCGGCGATCTCGTCGAGCAGGCCCTGATCGATGTCCGGATAGAATTCGCGCAACGGCACCTGGACATTCTCGGCGACGGTGAGCGTGGAGAACAGCGCGCCGCCCTGAAACAGCACGCCCCAGCGGCGGCGGAAGGCGGCGGTGTCGAACTCGTCGCGCCCCACCGTATCCTCGCCGAACACATGCACCTCGCCCTCATCGGGGGTCTGCAGCCCGATGATCGAGCGCATCAGCACCGATTTGCCCGTGCCCGAGCCGCCGACGACGCCCAGAATTTCGCCCCGGCAAACGTCGAGATCGAGATTCTCGTGCACCACCTGTTCGTTGAAGCTGTTGCGCAAACCGCGCACCTTGATGATCGGCTCGGCCATCAGATCCACCCGAGCCAGGTGAAAAACACCGCGAAAAACGCGTCGAGCACGATCACCAGGAAAATCGCCTGCACCACCGCGGAGGTGGTGCGGCTGCCCACCTGCTCGGCGTCGCTTTCCACCTGCATCCCCTGGAAACAGCCGGCGATCGCGATGATCGCGCCGAACACCGGCGCCTTGAGCATCCCGACATAAACGTCGGTGATCGGCACCACTTCGCGCAGCCGCTGGATGAAAGTGGGCGGCGGGATATCGAGCGCCGCCCAGCAGAGCAGCCCGCCGCCGATGATCGCGCACATCGAGGCGTAGAAGCCAAGCAGCACCATCATCAGCACCGCCGCCAGCACCCGCGGCAGCACCAGCGCCTCCATCGGCGAGACGCCGATCGTGCGCATCGCGTCGATTTCCTCGGTAAGCTTCATCGTGCCGAGCTGCGCGGCAAAAGCGGAGCCTGAGCGACCGGCGACCATGATCGCGGTCATCAACACACCCAGCTCGCGGAAGGTGATCCGTCCAACGAGGTTGATGGTGAAAATCTCCGCGCCGAACTGGCGCAGCTGCACCGATCCCTGCTGCGCGATCACCACCCCGATCAAGACGCTCATCAGCCCGATGATCGGCAGCGCCGAGACGCCGACCACCTCGAAGCGGTGGACGGTCGCGTTGAAGCGGAAGCGGCTGGGGTGCCGCAGCACGGTGAGGAAAGCGATCACCGTCGCGCCGAAAAAGCCGAGCAGCCCTCTAAGGGTATGGAGCAGCGCCAGCGTCGCCGCGCCCAGTTTGGCGACCACGCGCAGCACCTGGCTGTCCTTGGGCGGCCGCATCGCGACCGGCCGATCGGCGGCGGCGACCTGATCGAGCAGGTGATGCGCCTCGGGCGAAAGGCCTTCGATGCGCGACTCATGCTCGATCGCGAAGCGGTGGATCAACCACGCGCCGACGGTATCGATCCGCTCGATCCCGGACAGGTCGAGCGTGTCGATCCGGCCCTGGAAGCTGCGCAGCCGTTCCGGAAAATCGCCGAGGCACGAAAGCGACAGCCGTCCGCTGAAGCGGAGCACTTCGGCGCCGCCCCTATTCTCATGGCGAAAATCGGCCTTACCGTTCATGCGCGCTCTGTTTGGGGGAAACTGGCTGGATCGGCAAGCCGAACCGCGCCAAATTCGATGCGATGCACAAAATCGCTTTTTATGACTTGGATAAGACAATCACGGCGCGCCCGACCTGGACGCCGTTCCTGATCGCCGCCGCGCGCGCCCGGGCGCCGTGGCGGCTGGGGCTGCTGCCGGTGGCGGGGGGTTGGGGCGCCGCCCATAAGCTGGGCGTGGCGAGCCGGGCGAGCGTGAAGGCGCGCGCGCAGCGGCTGCTGATCGGCCGCGCGCTGCCCGATGCCGCGCGCCGCCAGCTCGCCGAGCGCTTCGCCGCCCGCGTCGCGCTTCGTCCGGGCGCGCTGGAGCGGATCGCGGCGGACCGGGCCGAGGGGTTCACGCTGGTGCTGGCGACCGCCTCGTTCGGCTATTACGCCGCCGCGATCGCCACGCGGCTGGGCTTCGACGCGGTGATCGCGACCGAGGCAGCGCGCGCCGCCGACGGGGCCTGGGCGCCGCGCGTGGCGGGGGAGAATTGCTATGGCGCCGCCAAGCTGGCGATGATCACCGCGTGGCTCGCCGATCGGGGCATCGATCGTGGCGGCGCGCGGCTGCGCTTCTATTCGGACCATGTGTCCGACGCGCCGACGCTCGGCTGGGTGGATGAGGCCTTCGCGGTCAATCCCGATCGCCGCCTGCGCCGGCTGGCCAAGGCCAAGGGCTGGCCGGTGCTCGACTGGCGGTGAAGGCCGAGCCTCAGTGGGCCGCCCTCCTCGTCACCCCGGACTTGTTCCGGGGTCTACCGTGCCGCCAAGCCCGAGGGTGCAAAGCCCGGCGCCACGGTGGATGCCGGAACAAGTCCGGCATGACGAAAAAGAAGGACACGGGCCCGTCTCCCTCACAACACCACATCGATTCCGTGCAGCACCAGCCCCACCAGCCCGCCGACGATGGTGCCGTTGATCCGGATATATTGCAGATCGCGCCCCACGGCGTTTTCCAGCCGCTGGGTCACCGTCTGGGTGTCCCAGCCGCGCACCGTCTCGGACACCAGCCGCACCACGCCGTCGCCATAATCCGCCGCGAAGCCCACCGCCGCGCGGCGGGTGAAACGATTGACCGCCGCCGCCAGCCGAGGCTCGCGCTGCAACGTCTCACCCAATTGGCGCAGCGCCTCGCCCAGCCGCCCCTGGCGCACCCCGCCGGGCGCCCGTGCCAGGCGGAGCAGCGCGTGGCGGCCGCTTTCCCACAGCCCGTCGAGCCAGGCCTGCATCGCCGGATTGTCGATGATCTCATGCTTCAACTGATCGACCCGCGCGCGCATCTCCGGTTTATGCTGGAGATCGTCGGCAAGCTGGGCGAGCGCTTCCTCGATCCGCGCGCGCATCGGATGGGCGCGGTCCTCGCCCATCTGGACGAGCAGCTGCTGCAAGCCGTCGATGATCTTGTTGGCGAGCGTTTCGTCGAGCCCCGTCCAGCGCATCAGCGATCCGGCGCGTTCGTGCACCACCGCGCGGATCAGCGCCTCGTTGCCTTCCAGCGTGCGGCCCGCCCAATGAACGATGCCGGCGATCAGCGGCAAATGCCGGTCCTTGGCGATCGCCGCCGCCAAGGCTTGGCCGATCAACGGCGCGATATCGAGCGCGCGGAGGCGATTGCCGATCGTCTGCTTCACCATCCCGCCCAGCCGCGGCTGATCGAGCGATTCGAGCAGATCGGCGATCAGCCGGCCCGCCCCGGCGCGCAGCCGGCTGTCGCGCGTTTCGGGCTGCGCCAGCCAGCGGCCGAGCGCGCCGGCGACATCGGCGCGCCGCATCCGCCGCGCGACGACCGCCGGCACCAGGAAATTGGCGCGCAGGAAGCTGGCGAGCGTGTCGCCGATCCGGTCCTTGTTGCGCGGCACGATCGCGGTGTGGGGGATGGGCAGCCCGAGCGGATGGCGGAACAAGGCGGTCACCGCGAACCAATCGGCGAGCCCGCCCACCATCGCCGCCTCGGCGAAAGCGCGGACGAAGCCGATCGCGGGATGCACCGGGCCCAGCCAGCGACACGCGAGGAATATCGCCGCCATCAGCAACAGCAGCGCGCCGGCCACCAGCCGCATCCGCACCAGGCCCGGCGGCGGCGGCAATCGGGCGGGGCGATCGAGCGCGGGCATTGCGCTGCCACAATCCCCCAGCCGGGGGAATGTTCAAGCCCTTATTCGGCCGGCTGGATCGCGCCGCCGCCGCGATAGTCGATCGGCGGGCGCCCGGCGGGGCCGTCGATCACGCGGCTGCCATCGTCGCCCGGCTGGTAGGTGAGCAGCCGTCGCGACAGGCGCGGCGCGATCCACGCCTCGATCCCGATCGCGAGCGAGAAGCCCGCGGGCACGATCAGCAGCGTCAGCACGGTGGAGAGCGTCAGCCCGCCGATCACCGTCACGCCCATCGGCGCGCGCCAGCTGCCATCGCCGGTCAGCGAGAGCGCGACCGGCACCATGCCGGCGACCATCGCCACCGTGGTCATCACGATCGGCTGGGCGCGCTTGTGCCCGGCATCCAGGATCGCGTCGAGCACCGGCACGCCCTTGGCCATCTCCTCCAGCGCGAAGTCGATCAGCAGGATCGAGTTCTTGGCGACGATGCCGAACAGCATCAGCAGCCCGATGAACACCGGCATCGACACCGCGTCGCCCGTCATCCTGAGCGCGATCGCTGAACCCAGCGGGGCGAGCAGCAGCGACGCCAGGTTCACCAGCGGCGGCATCAGCCGCTTGTAGAGCAGCACCAGCACCGCGAAGACGAGCAGAATGCCGGAGATCACGGCAATCACGAAGTTCAGGATCAGCTCGGCCTGCCACTTGGCCTCGCCCAGCTTCAGCTGGGTCACGCCCACCGGCAGGTTCTTCAGCGCGGGCAGCGCCTGGATCTTGGGCATCGCGTCGCCCGTCACCTTGCCGGGCGCGAGATCGGCGCCGATCGTGATCCGCCGCGTCAGGTTGGCGCGCTGGATCAGCGTCGGCCCCGCGCCGAAGCCGATATCGGCGACCGATTTGAGCGGCACCGAACCGCCCGTCGCGGTCGGCACCGGCAGATTCTCGATCGTCGAGAGCGTGCGGCGCGAGCTTTCGCTGAGCGCGACGCGGATCGGGATCTGGCGATCGGACAGCGAGAATTTGGCCGCGTTCTGATCGATGTCGCCCAGCGTTGCGATGCGGATCGACTGGCTGAGCGCGGCGGTGCTCACCCCCAGATCGGCGGCGAGGTCGAGCCGGGGCCGGATCGTGATCTCCGGCCGCTGCAGATCGCCGACCACGCGCGGCGCGCGCAATTCGGGGATCTCGGCCATCTGTTCGACCAGCTTGTTGGCGCTCTGCTTCAGCAATTCCGGATCGCTGCCGCCAAGCGTGATCGTGATGTCGCGGCCCGAGGAGCCGCCGCCGCCCTGCGACTGGAAGAACACGCGCGCGTCGGGGATCGCGGCGAGTTCGGGGGCATAAGCGCGTTCGAACTGGGTCGAGGTGCGCTGCCGATCGCGGTTCAGCGTCAGGAACACGCTGGCGCTCGCGGGATCGACGTTGATGAAGCCAGACTTCACCTCCGGCGCGCTCGCCACCACCGCCATCGCGCGCTCGGCGGTGCGCCGGGTCTGCTCGATCGTGGTGCCGGGCGCCATGGTGATCTGGATCTGGCTGTAATCATTGTTCAGCTTCGGCTGGAACGCGGTCGGGATCGGCGCGAGCAGGCCGGGCACGCCCGCGAACAGGCCGATCATCGCGACGAACGACAGGCCACCGATCGCCACGGTTTTCCAGCGGTTGCGCATCGTCCAGCGCAGCGCCGCCATATAGACGTCCATCAGCCAGCCCTCGCCGTGTCCGGCATGGCCCTTGGCCTTTAGGAAGTAAGCGGCGACCATCGGCGTGATCATCCGCGCGACGCCCAGGCTCAGCAGCACCGCGACGACGACGGTGAGGCCGAAATTCTTGAAGAACTGCCCCGAAATCCCCGGCATCAGCGCGACCGGCAGGAACACCGCGACGATCGACATGGTGGTGGCGAGCACCGCCAGGCCGATCTCGTCGGCGGCGTCGATCGAGGCCTGATAGGCGCTTTTGCCCATGCGCATGTGGCGCACGATATTCTCGATCTCGACGATCGCGTCGTCCACCAGCACGCCCGCGACCAGGCTCAGTGCGAGCAGGCTGAGGAAGTTCAGCGTGAAGCCCATCAGGTCCATGAACCAGAAGGCGGGGATCGCCGAGAGCGGGATCGCGATCGAGGAGATCACCGTCGCCCGCCAATCGCGCAGGAAGACGAGCACCACCAGCACCGCGAGCACCGCGCCTTCGATCATTGCTTCGATCGCCGAGTGATATTGCGTCTCGGTCTGGTGCGCGGAGGTCCACAGCTCGGTGAACTTCACCTTGGGATTGGTCTTCTCCAGCTCCTTCAGCGCCTTGATCGCTTCCTTGTAGACGCTCAGGTCCGAAGCGCCCTTGGCGCGCTTGATGTCGAAGGCGAGCACCTGGTGCCCGTTCATCATCGCGAGCGAGCGCTGCTCGCCGTAAAGGTCCTTCACATCGGCGATGTCGGACAATTTCACCCGCCGGCCATTGCCTAGCGCGATCTCGGTATCGGCGAGCGTCGCGGCGCTGCGCGCATTGGCGAGCACCCGCACCGATTGCTCGGCGCCCGCGATCTCGGCGCGGCCGCCGGCGGCGTTAAGGTTCATCGCGCGCAGCTGCTGGTTCACCTGCACCGCGGTCAGCCCCAGCGACTGGAGCTTGAGCGGATCGAGGATCACCCGGATCTCGCGGTTCACGCCGCCGTTGCGCTTCACCTCGGCCAGGCCGCTGATCGCGCGCAATTTCTTGGAGACGGTATCGTCGACATACCAGCTCAGCTGCTCGAGCGTCATGTCGGTGCCTTCGGCGGAGAAGAAGGCGAGCGAATCATTGCCCGCGTCCACCCGCGTCACCTGCGGCTCCAGGATGCCGTCGGGCAGCTCGCCGCGGATCTGGGCGACGGCATTGCGCACATCGTTCACCGCGCGATCGACCGGGGTGCCGATCTTGAAGGTCACGAAAGTGCGGCTGAAGCCCTCGCCGATCGACGAGTTCAGATCCTCGATGCCGTTGATGTTGCGCACCGCGGTCTCGATCTTGCGCGTCACCTGGTTCTCGAGCTCGGTCGGGGCAGCGCCCGGCTGACTGATCTCGATGAAGGCGGCGGGGAAATCGATGTCGGGATTGTCCGCCACCGTCATCCGCGAGAAGCTCACCAGCCCCGCGATCAGCAGCGCCGCGAACAGGACGAGCGACGGCACCGGGTTGCGGATCGACCAGGCAGAGATATTGCGGAAGCTCATGACATCAATCCTGGCTCAATTGGCCGGTTTGGCGGCGACGGGGACGACCTTCTGCCCCGGATTGAGGAACGCGCCGGCAGAGGCCACCACGCGTTCGTCACCCGCCAGCCCGCTGACGATCGCGACGCCCGCGTCGGACACCGCGCCAATCTTCACCGCGCGCCGTTCTACTTTGTTTTGGGCGCCGACGACATAGACATAATTGCCTTTGTCATCGCTCTGCAGCGCGCTTTGCGGCAGCAGCGGCGCGCTGGAATTGCCCGCGACGATCGACGCGCCGGCGAAGCCGCCCGGGCGCAGCGCGGGATCATAGCCGAGCGCGATGCGCGCCATGCCGAGCCGGGTCTGCGGATCGATCACCGGCGAGATCTGCCAGATGCGCCCGGCGAAGCTGCGGTTGAGCCCCACCGGGGTCACTTCCGCGCTCGCGCCAAGACGCATCTGCGCGAGATCGGCCTCGGCGAGGGTCGCGCGCAGCTCCAACTCGCCGCCCTTCGCCAGGCGGAACAAGGTGCCTGAAGCGGGGCCGACCACCTGGCCGGGCTCGACCGCGCGGGTCAGCACCAGCCCCGCCGCCGGCGCGCGCACCAAAAGCCGGCCGGTGCGCGCCCGCGTCTCGCTCAGCTGCGCCTGCGCCACTTTCACCCGGGCGAGCGCCGCGTCGCGCGTCGCGGTGCGGCGATCAAGATCGGCCTTGGAGATGAAGCCGCGCGCGACCAGCGTCTGCGCGCGATCAAGCTCCGATTGCGCCAGCCGCGCATCGGCCTGGGCGACGGCGATGCTGGCCGCCTGCTGCGCCTGGGTTTCGACCTGCACCGATCGGTCGATCGTCGCGAGCACCTGGCCCGCGCGCACCCAATCGCCCGGCTGCACGAGCACCGCGTTGACCAGCCCGCCCTCGCCCGCCACGCCAACCGGCATGTCGACGCGCGCGGCGAGCGTGCCGTTCGCCGTCACCTCGCGGGCGACCTGCTGGCGGCCGGGGACGATCACCGTCACGCTCGGCACCTGTTGCTTGGCGTTCGCGCCGAGATCGGCGGCGGGCTTGCGCGTGCCGTACCAAAGGGCGATCGCCGCGACGATCGCGACGGCGACCAGCGCGTAGATCCACCAGCGGCGCGGCTTCGCCGTGGGGCGCGTTTCATCCGTCAACACATGCGCGTCCATCAGCTTGCCCGGCTCACAATTCATGCCCACGCCCTTCCAGCGTCTCCCCGGCGCGCCACGGTTCAGCGCGCAATCGTATTGCTGTATTATAGGATTAAATCACTTGGCTCAAGAGCCCATGTAGGGGCGCCCCATTGGCTATTTTTCGCGGATTTTGCAAGCTAATTGACCAAGATGGCGCGGCCGGTACGCCCGCCGTCCGTTCAGCTTCGCGCGAGGCGGCGACGGGCAGAACAAGCGCGTCGGCGATTCGGTGCCGGCCTTTCGGTGGGAGGAAGATGTGCGACAAATCGGATTGATCGGGCTGGCGCTGGCGATGGCGGCGCTGCCGTCGGGGCCGGCGATGGCGCAGGTTCCGCCCGGGGCGGCGGTGCCGCTCGACGGCACCTTGCTCGACGTGCAGGCCGAAGGGCGGGTGCGGCGCGAGCCCGATCTGGCTCTCGTCACGGCGGGCGTCGTCGCCCAGGCGCCGAGCGCGGCGGCGGCGATGCGCGCGCAGGCGCAAGGTGTCAGCCGTGTCCTCGCCGCGCTCGACAAGGCGGGGATCGCCGCGCGGGACGTGCAGACGACGCGCGTCTCGCTGCAGCCGCAATATCGCTACGCGCAGAACGAGCCGCCAGCGATCACCGGCTATCAGGCGGCGAACAGCGTGAGCGTGCGCTTCCGAGACATCGCGCGTGCGGGCGCGGTGCTCGACGCGCTCGTGGCGGCGGGCGCGAACCAGATCGAGGGGCCGAGCTTGACCTTCGCCGATCCCGACCAAGCGCTCGACGATGCCCGCCGCGAGGCGATGGCGCGCGCGCGGGCGCGGGCCGAGCTCTATGCCAAGGCGGCGGGGCTGCGGGTTGATCGCATCGTCGCGATCAGCGAGGGCGGCGCGCTCGCCGGGCCGCCGCAGCCGATGGTCTATGCGCTGGCGCGCAAGGCGGAAGCCGATACGCCGATCCGACCGGGCGAGAGCGAGGTGAGCGCCACGCTTTCGGTGCGCTTTCTGCTGAAATGACGAAAAAAGGGCCGGCGTCGCCGCCGGCCCCAAGCCTGTCTGGGAGCGGTTAGGCGCTTCAGCGCACCGCGCCGCGCCGCACCAGATTGACCAGCGCGAGCAAGATGATCGCCCCGACCAGCGAGGTGATGAAAGAATAGACCGTGATCCCGTCGTTGATCGAACCACGGAACAACAGTCCACCGATGAACGCACCGATGATACCGACCACGATATTCAGCACGAGACCTTGCTGCGCATCGGTGCGCATGACCAGGCTCGCCAGCCAGCCGACAACACCGCCAACCACGAGCCACACGATAAGGCCGATGAGATCCATGACGTTTCGCCTCCACTGCCACGCCCGGACGTGGCCGGGCAGATGCGGTAGAGACGCATGGAGAACGAGCGGGTTCCCTCTTGAGCCAAAGTCCGGATATGGCGCAAGCATTCGGGAATAACCTTCCCCGGCGGAGGCCGGGGCCCCGTCGCCAGCGCCCGCAGGCGAATCGCGCCGTATCAAGCGACGCGCGCGGGGCCCCGGCCTTCGCCGGGGAAGGGAGCCGAACTGATGCGCTTAAAGCGAATTACGCTCAATATTTCTGCTGGCGTTCGTAGAGCGAGCGGTAATGCTGGATGCGCGTCACCCGCAGGCCCGGCATCCCCGAACGATCGATCGCGCGCTGCCAGCCGGCGAATTCCTCGACCGAAAGATTGTAGCGCGCGCATACTTCGTCGACCGTGAGCAGACCGCCGTTCACGGCGGCGACCACTTCGGCCTTGCGCCGCACCACCCAACGCGTGGTGCTGGGCGGGGGCAGCGAGTCGAGCGTCAGCGGCTCGCCGAGCGGCCCGATCACCTTCGCCGGGCGGATCTTCTGGTTCTCGATCATTCCAAAACCTCGTCAGGGCGGGGGGAGCCCCTCCAGCTCATGGGCCGGGTATAGCAGCGCGGATTGAACAGCTGCTGAAACGGCTGGGTAAACAAGCTTTTCATGTGTCTTGCCAGGCCATTAGCGCACGCGCCGTGGCGGGGTTGAACGCCCCCGGCAGAGTGCCGAGAAACGCGGCGCGCGGGGCGTGCGCGCGGCCTGCCACGGCACAGCGCGCGGTGCGCGAAGCGGCCTGCCGCGCGCCGACGCCGGCGAGCAGCATCGCGAGCGGCAAGACGGTGCGCAGCGGCTCGGCATCGTCGAATCGATTGAAGCTTAAATCCACTTGTCCTTCCTTCAGCCGCCAGCACTTAGCCCGGCCAGTCTGAAGGAGCGGTAAAGCCTTTGCGCGCTTGGCCCCGGCACCCTATCTGCGCCGGCGCGATGGATGTGGATTTTCAGCTGGGCGCGCTTGCCGGCAAGCGGATCGTGGTGGCGATGTCGGGCGGGGTGGACAGCTCGGTCGTCGCCGCGCTCGCCGCGCGCACGGGGGCGGAGACGATCGGGATCACGCTTCAGCTCTATGATCATGGCGAGGCGGTGGGCCGCGCGGGCAGCTGCTGCGCCGGGCGCGACATTCGCGACGCGCGCGCGGTGTGCGACAAGCTCGGCATCGCCCATTATGTGTTCGATCACGAAAGCGCTTTCCGATCGGCGGTGATCGACGATTTCGCCGACGAATATCTCGCCGGGCGCACCCCGATTCCCTGCATCAAGTGCAATATGGGGCCGAAATTCACCGATCTGCTCAGCCTGGCGCGCGAGCTGGGCGGCGATTGCCTCGCGACCGGCCATTATGTCCGCCGGGTGATGGGGCCGGACGGCGCCGAGCTGCACCGCGCGCTCGATCCGGCGCGCGACCAAAGCTATTTCCTGTTCGCGACGACGCGCGCGCAGCTCGATTATCTGCGCTTTCCCTTGGGCGGCCTGCCCAAACCACGCGTGCGCGAGATCGCCGCCGAGCTCGGCTTGGGCGTGGCGGCCAAGCCAGACAGCCAGGACATCTGCTTCGTTCCCGATGGCGATTATGCGTCGCTGGTGAAGAAGCTGCGGCCCGAGGCGAGCGACGGCGGCGAGATCGTCGATCAGGCGGGCCGCGTGCTCGGGCGGCACAAGGGGCTGATCCATTACACCGTCGGCCAGCGGCGCGGGCTGGAAATCGGTGGCACGCCCGAGCCGCTCTACGTGCTGCGCCTGGAAGCGGCGACGCAGCGCGTGGTGGTGGGCCCGCGCGCGGCGCTCGGGGTCCGCGCGGCGCGGCTGACGGGGATGAACTGGCTGGGCGGGGATTTCGCCGCGCCGCTCACCGCCAAGGTTCGCTCGCTGGCGAAGCCGGTGCCGGCGCGGCTGGAGGGGGCGCGGTTGGTGTTCGAGGCGCCCGAATATGGCGTCGCGCCCGGGCAGGCGGCGGTGCTCTACGCGGGCGATCGGGTGCTGGGCGGCGGGTGGATCGCGCAGACCGAGGCGGCGGAGGCGGTTCCGGAGCGACACTCGGAAGAGAAGATCTAGCCCTCTCCCCTTCAGGGGAGAGGGTTGGGTGAGGGGTCGCGCCAGGAGCGGCGGTAAGGCTCTTTAGCGCCCTCACCCAACCCTCTCCCGCAAGCGGGAGAGGGCTTAAGCTTCCTTCGTCAGCCGCACCAATTTCAAGCCGGCGCCACCCGCCCGGTCCGCTCCAGCTTGCCCCAACCGACCGACCAGCCCGCCACCGCCGATCGGATCGCGCGCAGCACCACCCAGTACATCAGCTGGCGATAGGCGAAGCGCTGGGCGATCAGCAGCAGCGCCGGATAACGCGGTTCGCGCGCGTCGAGCCGGTAGGCGACCCAACCGCACATCACGTCGATCGCGGTGAACACCAGCCAGAAGCCGGCCATCGTCAGCACGTCGCTCTGCGTCTGCGCCCAGCCATGCTGGCCGATCCGGATCGCGGTATCGATCACCGAGATCACCAGCGCCAGATCGATGAGCGGCGAGACGGCGGCGAAGAAGATCTGGAAGGTCCAGGCCTGGGGCATGCCGATCCAGGCGAGCCCGCGCGGCCGCCCGGTGCCGATCACCCGCGCGTGCTTCCACAAGCACTGCAGCGTGCCGAACGCCCAGCGGTAACGCTGCTTGGAAAGCGCGCGGAAGGTTTCGGGCGCTTCGGTCCAGGCGACCGCGTCGGTATCATAGGCCACGCGCCAGCCGGCGCGCTGGATCGCGATCGTCAGGTCCTGATCCTCGGCGAGCGTATCCTCGGGATAGCCGCCGACCTGATCGAGCGCGCTCTTGCGCCACGCGCCGACCGCGCCCGGCACGACCATCATCGCATCGAACCGAGCGAGCGCGCGGCGTTCCAGATTCTGCGCGGTCACATATTCCACCGCCTGCCAGCGGGTGACGAGATTGTGCCGGTTGCCCACCTTCGCATTGCCCGCGACCGCGCCGATCGCGGGATCGCTGAACCAGCGGGCGAGCTTGGCGATCGTATCGGGCTCGAACTGGGTGTCGGCGTCGAGCGCGATGATCACCTCGCCCTGCGCCTCGCGCAGCGCGCGGTTGAGCGCGCTGGCCTTGCCGCCGTTCGCCAGCGTCAGCAGCGTCACGCGCGGATCGTCGCCGAACGCGCGGCGGACGATCGCGCTCGTCTCGTCCTTCGAACCGTCGTCGGCGACGATCAGCTGCAGCGCGGGATAATCGCTCGCCAGCACGCGCCGCACCGAGGCCTCGATCACCCGCGCCTCGTTATAAGCTGGGATGATCACCGACAGCGTGGGGCGATAGTCCGGGTCGGCGGGCGTCTGGCGGCGGCCGGTGAGCGCGAGCCCCGCGATCAGCAGCGCGCGGGCGATGCCGAAGCCGATCGCCAGGAAGAAGATCCAGCGCAGCCCCAGCTGCAGCACGGCGAGCGCGATGAAGATGCCGACATCGGCGCGCACCAGCAGCAGATCCTCGCCCTTCACCCGCGGCATCACCGCGTCGGTCGACAGCCCCGCCAGCGTCGAGACCGGCACGAAACGGTATCCCCGCGCGTGGAGTTCGTCGATGATGCGGGGGAGCGCGTCGACCGTCTGCTGCCGCTCGCCGCCGCCATCGTGGAGCAGGACGATGTTCTGCGAATGATCGGGCTTGGGGTGCGTCACTTCGTCCACCGTGCGCTGGACGATCGCATCGACCCCCGGGCGCTGCCAGTCATCGGGATCGGTATGGAGGCCGACCACGGTATAGCCCTGCTGCTGCGCGATCAACGCGGGGCCGAGTTCGTCGGCGGTGGTCGGCTCGGCGTCGCCGAAATAAGGCGCGCGGAACAGCCGGGTCGAGCGGCCGATATAGGCCTGGATCAGCCGCTGGGTCGCGTTCATTTCGATCCGGCTGCCGCTGTCGCTCTCCAGCGCGAGATTGGGGTGGGTATAGGTGTGGTTGCCCAGCTCATTGCCCTCCGCCACGATCCGGCGGAGCAGCCCGGGATGTTCGAGCGCGTTCTCGCCGATCACGAAGAACGTGGCCGGCACATGCTTAGCCTGAAGCACGTCGAGAATCCGGGGCGTCCAGGTCGAATCGGGCCCGTCGTCGAACGTGAGCGCGACCAGCTTGTCCCGCGCGCCGGTGCGCTCCACCACATAAGGCGTCGGCAGGCGTTCATAGGCCTCGTCGCGGATCAGGCCCCGGGGATCGTATTGCAGCGCGCGGGTGCCGCTTTGCGGGGTGGCGGTGATGCGCAAAATCTCGCCGCTGCCTTCGACATCGACATTGGCGAGTTCGTTGATCTGGCGCAGGTCCGGCTGCTGACCGCTCCGGAAATTCTTGAGCACGCGCCAGAAATCGGGGTCCTCACTGCCCAGCCGCCACAGAGCGACGCCGCTCACCCCCATCGCCCGCACCGCGCGCAGCTGATTCCAGGCGGTGGCGGCGTCGAGCAGCCACACATCGTGATGCTTGCCGTCCTCGTCCTCATAGCCGAAGCCGGGATTGCCGCTCGCTTTGTCGAATAGGATCTTGCCGCCGCTGTCATGCGCGTCGAGCCAGGCCTCCTCGATCGATTCGGCGTCCGCCGCGCCGCCCTTGGGCCAGTCATAGGCATAGGAGCCGACCGCGACGATCAGCCGGTCCGCGCCGATCTGCGTGACCGCCTGGCGCAGCTGATCGACGAACCAGGGTTGCGAGGCGATCGGCCCGGGCTCGCCGGTCTGCCAATGCTCGTCGTAATTCATCAGGATCACCCGATCGGCGACGCGGGCGAAGTCCTTCAGATGCCAGTCGGGATCGCCCGCCGGCACCGTCACCGCGACCAGCCGCCGCCCGGCGGGGAGCAGCGCGCGGGTCTGCACGATCAGCCGGCGGTAGTTGGCGAGCGATTCGGGGGGCAGCGATTCGAGATCGAACACGATCCCCTGCCCACGCTGCGCCGCGATCGCCGCCGCCAGCCCCTGGGCCAGCTTCGTCCGCAGCGCCGGGCGCGCGAGCAGCCGGGCCGCGCTCTCCCCGTCCCACGCGCCGCCCGAGGCGTTCTGCACCATCGGCAGCAGCACCGGGCGGCGCGCCGCGCCCGCGAGCACGCGCGCGAGCTTGGCATCGGGCAGCTGGGCCAAGGTGCCGCCCGTCCCCGCGATGCTGAGCGTGGCCGGCGCGAGCCAATCGAGCTGATCGAGATGCGCCTGGAGCGAGGAAAGGCTCGACGGGTCCCAGGGCACGTAGAAGCCCAGATTGATCGCCTCGCCCCTTGCTGCCCTGTCGCGCGCGGGTAGCCAGCCCATCTGCCGCGCGTCCGCCCGCAACCGCCGGCCGACGCGGCCGAGCTGCTTGCTCAAGGGCGCGGCCTGCAATCGTTCGAGCCCCAGCGGCAATTCGGCCTGGGCGGAGACCTGGATCAGCGTGAAGGCGAAGAACAGCGCGGCGCCCAACACCAGCAGCGCGAGCGCGGCGACGGTGCGTTGCGACCAGCGTTTGCGCCCGCCGCTGGGATCGAAGAAGACTGGCTTGGTCATGGCATCTCTACTGGCCCGGGCGCGGGCGACGCGATGCCGCATCGCCTAACCAAGCGGGCGTTGCCTTGGCATGGGCTCGGCCTTACCGATTTGTCATCAAGCGCGCGAAACGGCGGCGTTGGCGGATGTACGCCCCGCGCGCGGCGGCACAGGCGGGCAAGGCGCGAGCAGGGTGACAAAGTGACCGGCAAGATTCTGCTGATCGAGGATGACGATGCGACCGCGGGCTATATCGCCAAGGGACTGAGCGAGGCGGGCTTCACCGTCGATCGGGCGACGAACGGTCGGGACGGGCTGTTCCTGGGCAGCGACGCCAGCTTCGATGCGATCGTGCTCGATCGGATGCTGCCGGGGATGGAGGGGATGGCGGTGCTCGGCGCGCTGCGCGCGGCCGGCATCGCGACGCCGGTGCTGATCCTCTCCGCGCTCGGCACGCCCGAGGATCGGGTGCGCGGGCTCACCTCCGGCGCTGACGACTATCTGGTGAAGCCCTTCACTTTCGCGGAGCTGCTCGCCCGGCTGAACCTGCTGCTGCGCCGCGCCGGGCGCGCGGGGCCGGCGCCCGTCACCCGGCTGAGCGCGGGCGACCTGGAGATGGACCTGCTCGCCCGGAAGGTGCGCCGCGCCGGCAAGACGATCGATCTGCAGCCGCGTGAGTTCCGCCTGCTCGAATATCTGCTGCGCCACGCCGATCAGGTCGTCACCCGCACCATGCTGCTCGAAGGCGTGTGGGACTATCATTTCGATCCCGGCACCAACGTGATCGACGTCCACATCAGCCGGCTGCGCAAGAAGATCGACGAGGGGTTCGATCGGCCGATGCTCCACACCGTGCGCGGCGCGGGCTATCGCCTGGGCGCGGAGGGCTGAGCGCTGGGCGCCTGGATCCGATCGCGCATCGCCCGCTTCGTGCTGCTCGCCTTCGGCTTCCAGCTGGCGGTGTTCGGCGGGGTGCTGCTGTTCGTCTGGCAGGCGAGCGACGCGGCGATCCGCGCCGACCAGCGCGAGCGGGTCGACGGGCTGCGGCGCGAGCTGATGACGCATTTCTTCGATGGCGGCCTGCCCGCGCTCGCCCGCGCGGTGACCGATCAGAGCCGCACCGCCGGGCGCGAGGGGGCGGCGCTGCTGCTGCTCGATGCGCGGGGGCAGCGGCTGGCGGGCAACCTCGCCGCCTGGCCACCGCAAGTGCCGCCGCGCGCGCCGTGGCGCATCGTTACCTTGCCGATGGCGGCCGGCAAGGAGCCGATGGCGGTCGCCAGCTGGGAGATTCCGGGCGGCCGGCTGCTCGTCGCGCGCTCGGTCGCCGCGAGCACGCAATTGGCGCTCACCGCCGAGGAAGCGGCGGCGACGGGGCTGCTGATCGGGCTGATGCTCGCGCTGGCGAGCGCGCTGATCCTGGGGCGGCTGCTCGCCGGGCAGATCGAGGCGCTGGTCGATACCGCCGAGGAAGTGGCCGCCGGTCGGCTCGCCAGCCGCGTGCCGACCGATCAAAGCGGCGACGCCTTCGATCGTCTGGGACAGGCGATCAACGCGATGCTCGATCGGATCGAGCGGCTCGTCTCGCAGCTGCGGATGATGACCGACGGGCTGGCGCATGATTTCCGCGCGCCCGTCACCCGGCTGCGCGCGGTGGTCGATCAGGCGGCGGGCGCGACCAGCGATCCCGCCGCGCGCGCCGCGCTCGATCGCGCGATGGCGGAGGCCGACGCGCTGCTCGCGATGCTTTCGACCGCGCTGCTGATCAGCCGCGCCGAGGCGGGCATCGGCCGCGATCAGTTCGAGCCCGGCGATCTGGTGGGCCTGCTCGACGATCTGGCAGAGGTCTATGGCCCGCTCGCCGAGGAGCGCGGCTTCGCGATCCGGGTCGCCGCGCCTGCGGTAGTGCGGGCGCCGGTCCATCGCCAGTTGATGCTGCAGGCGCTCGGCAATCTGATAGAGAATGCGACGCTCTATGCCGAGGGCGGGACCACGATCGAGCTCGGCGTGGCGGCGGTGGAAGGCGGCGCGGCGCTGTGGGTGGCGGATGACGGCCGGGGCATCGCCCCCGAACAGCGCGGCAAGGCGATGGAGCGCTTCGGCCGGCTCGATCCCGCGCGCCGGCCGGGCGGGTCGGGCCTCGGACTTTCCCTAGTTGAAGCGGTAGCGCATTTGCACGAAGGAAGCTTGCAGCTGCTCGACAACGCGCCGGGGCTGAGGGCGCTGGTGACGGTTCGCAGCTGATCCGGGACGCGGGCGCGGGGGTGCCCGTGTGGGGACCGCGAGAGCGGGGGAACCCGAGGCGCCGGCCATTTGGGGGAGTGGCCGGCGCTGAGGGTGCGAAGGGCGGCGTCCAGATCAGGGGGAGCTACCGGACGCCGCCGCACAAGGTCGCCGGAAGGGGGCAGTTCCAGCGACCCCACCAAGATAGGAAGCCGCGCGTGGCTTACGAGTGGGGGCGCGGTGAAATTTCGTTCATCATTGTGATTGGCGGACTCGATCAAGCGAAACGCGTCACGCCGCCCTACCGCCCGACCAGTCGCCGAGTCGCGCCGATCAGCCGGGCGCTGAGCAGCGCGTCGATCCCGGCATAGCCGAGCCCTAGATGATCGGGCCGCACCGCGACGACGTCCGCCAGACCGAGCCGGCCCGAGCGCAACCCCGCCCGGCCGATCTTCGCCCAGAGCCGCGCGGTCTGCCAGCGGATCAGCTTGCGATCCTCCCGGCTCGGCCGCTGCTCGGCGATGAAGGCAGCTTGCAACGCCGTGAGCGTCTGCCCGAGCGCGTTCAGCGCCAGCCGATCGGGCACCGGCAGGCCGTGCATCACATGCCGCACCAGCCGATCGGCATGAAGCTCGGCTGCGGCGCCGAACAGCGCGGCGTGGCGCTCCGCCAGCACCCGCGTCGCGCTCGCGCGCATCGTATCGGTATAGCGCTGCGAGGCGCCGCCGGCGTGGCGGCGATAATGGAGCAGCGGCGTGTCGATCCGCGCGATCCGGCCATGCGCGCTCAGCCGGTGATACAAGTCGAAATCCTCGGCATAGAGGATTTCGGGCCGAGTGAAGGGATCAAGCCGCCGCGCGACTTCCCCGCGCACCATCACGCTCGACCAGACGAGCGGGTTGCACACCCACAGCATCCATTCGACCAGCGCCGGCGTCGTCACCGCCGGCAGCGCGGAGGGGTAGAGCGAGCCATCCTCCAGCACGTCCGCCGCCGCCGCCACCATCGCCACGTCGCGGTGCGCCTCCAGATAGGCCACCTGGGTCGCGAGCCGATCGGGGGTGCACAGATCGTCCTGGTCGAGCGCGGCGATGTAACGCCCCCGCGCCGCCGCCACCGCGCGGTTGCGGGTGCGCACCGGGCCTTGGTTCGACTCGGCCTCGATCACGCAGAAGCGCGGATCGCCGATCGCGCGCAGCACATCCCGCGTCTCGTCGGTCGAGCAATCATCGACGATCACCGCTTCGAAATCGGTGAGCGTCTGCGCCTTCAGGCTGTCGATCGTCGCGCCGATCAGCGCCGCGCCATTATAGGCCGCGATGATGACGCTGACGGTGGGGCTCACGCGACCGCCCGCGCGCCTTGGGCGAGCAATTGCTCGACGATCATCATGCCGACATCATTCTGCCACAGCCACAGGCCGTTCGCCTGGCCCCGAAAGCTCGCCTCACCGCCCAATTTGCCCCAGGGCACGAAGCCGGCGGCAAGGCCGATGCCGTAGACGCCGGGCACCGGGGTGCCGTCCGCCGCGATCACCCGGCAATGCTGATCGACCAGCGGCGCGCCGCCCTCGGCCGCGAGCCGGATCGGCCGGCCGGCATAGTCGCTCAAAGGCAGCGCGTGCGGGCGATAGCCGAGCGCGCCCACCACCAGATCGGCCTCGCGCAGCACCGCCTGGGCGCCCGTTTCGTCGGCATCGATGCGGTGGAGCGCGACGCGCGGATCGGGCACCCGCCCGCCCACGCCGAGCATCCGCAGCACCAGCTCGCGCGCCTCCAGCCGGAAGCCCGCCAGCCGGTAGACGAAGCCCGAGACCGGGCAGATATCGTCCGGCCCGAAATCGGTGAAGCCATCGGCGTGCGCCGCTTCGGCGCTATGGTAGAAGGGGCGCAAGGGGCGCCGATGCAGCAGCGTGATCGCGCCGGCGCCGAAAGGCAAAGCGGGGATCGTCTTCAGCAGCAGCGCGACGGTCGCGAGCGCGCTGGTCGAACCGCCGACCACCGCCACCTTGGGCGCGCGCTTGGCCGAAAGCCGATCGACCAGCCGCGCCATGCCGCCGAGCGCCAGGACATCATCGGACCGCATCAGCCGCTCACCCGCCAGCGCCGCCAAGGGCGCGCCGGCGACAGTCGCGCGCGCGATCGGCTCGATCGGCTGGTGGCCGCCCGTCGCGATCACCAGATTATGCGTCAGCTGCTCGAATTCGCGGCCCGAGGCGCGCACGCGCAACCGCACCCGCCACGGGCCGTCGGGGGTGCGCTCGGCGCCGAGCACTTCATGGCCGGTCAGCACCGATCCGCCATGCTTGGCGACCAAATCGGCGAGCCGCTCGCCGGTGACGCGCAGCAGCGGGCCGACATCGACCAGCGGCACGCCGAGCGCGTCGGTGAAATTGCCCACCGTCCGCGCGACCGGATGTTCCTCCAGCGCCGCCAATTCGGGCAGCGGATTGTCCTTCACCGCCGTCAGGAAAGTCTGCGCGGTGCTGTCTGACGTGATCGCATAATCGCCGAGCCGGCCGCGCCCCACCGCGTCGTCGCGGTCGACCAGCACCAGCCCCTGCGCGAGCTGGGGCAGGACGCCGTTCTTGGCGGCGGCGGTGAGCAGCGCGGTGCCGGCGGGGCCGGCGCCGACGACCATCGTCCGCGCCACCTCGAAGCGCCGCGCGCGCGCCGGGAATTGCGTCACCTTCGGCATCGCCGTGCAGGCCGCGCGGAAGCGTTCGGCGACGATGCGCGCGTCCTCGGGCGTCATCGCGTCGGTGATCGGCAGCGATACGATACGGCTCGCGACGCGATCGGCGACCGGCGTCGGCTCGATCACCGCGCTCGCCTTGAAGAAAGGCTGCTCGGCGAGGTGCGGGCTGAAATATTGCCCGGCCTGCACCCCGGCCTCGGCCAGCGCCGCGAGCACCAGCGGCCGGCGGCGGGCGGCGGCTTCGGGGAGCAGCACCGGCATGAATTGTTGCGCCCGTCGGCGCCCACGCGGCGCCTGGCAGGTGAAATCGGCCAGCTCCTCGCGGTAAGCAGCCTCGATCGCGGCGCGGTTGGCGGCCACTTCCTCGAACTCGTCGAGCTTCAGCCGCGCGGCGAGCGCGAGCAGCTCGGGAAGCTTGGCGTTCATGCCCGGCATCGCGGCGCTGCGGCTGCCCGCGAAGCCGAAATTGGCCATCGCGCGCAACGTCTCGATCAGCGCGACATTGCCCGAATGGATCAGCCCGCCCTCGGCGACGGCGAAGGTCTTGGTCGCGTGCATCGAATGGACGACCGCGAAGGGCGCGTCGGCGCCGAAGCCCTTGCCCGCATCGTCGCGCGTGCCGAGCGAGGCGGCGGCATCGATCACCACGCCGATATTGCGCCGCTGCAGCGCGGCGTAGCGATCGAGATCGATCGCGGTGCCGAAGGTGGCATAGGGCACGATCACGGCGATGCGTTTGCCGTAGCGCGCGATCAGCCGGTCTTCCTCGGCGGCGCTGGCGGTCCAATCCTCGGGATCGATGTCGCAGATCAGCGGGGTGAGCCCCGCCCAGAGCGCGGCGTGCGCGGTGGCGGCGAAGGTGAAGCTCGGCATCAGCGCCAGCGCGCCGGGCTCCGGCAGCCAGCCGGCCGCCTGGCGGATCGCGATCATCAGCCCGAGCGTCGCGTTGGCGACGGCGAGGCTCGCGCCCTGCCCGTCGAACAGCTTGGCGGTCGCCTCGGCCTCGAACGCCTGGACCTCGGGGCCATTATTGCTGAACTGGCCCGATGCCTCGAGCCGGGCGAGCGCTTCGGGGTGCGCGCTCAGCCGCGGCGGGCGCGGCGCGATCAGCGGATAGTGACGCATGCATAGCCTCCTGGAGCCTGGGGCTTAGGCGCGCGGGGGCTAAGATCGGGTTAGTGCGGGGCGGGTGGAAGATTGTGGTTTGCCAATGATAGGGCTTGGCGGTTTTGGTTGACGCGGAGACGCGGAGATTTCGGGTTCAAGCGCGGTTCTCGCAGCTATGGGGTTTGCGCAGAGGCGCAGAGATCGCAGAGAGGACGCTGAGACCGAAGCCGGCGCGAAGGGAAGAGGTGACGCCCTCCGCGTCCCTCCTCTGCGTCCTCCGCGCCTCTGCGCGAACCAAAAACTCAAAGCTCGATCGCCGCCGCCGACGGCGCGCCCGCATCGCTCGGCGGCGGGGTGCCCGGCACGATCCAGGCGGCATGGGCATGGCTATGCGCGATGATCTCGCGCTCGCCCGGTCCCGGCCAGGCCCGAACCGAGACCAGCATATGCGCGAACGCCCGGTTGGGCTCCATCGCGACCCAGGCGAGCGGACGCGCCGCGCTCGCCCGCGCCCCCGCCGCCGCCATCGCCGCGCGGATGCGCGCCGCGACCGGATCGGGCAGATATTGCCAGACGACCGAATGCATCAGCACCCGCGTCACCCCCTCTTCCTGCGGCTCGGCGAGGCGCGCCTCGAGCCAATCGGCGGCATCGGCACGGACCAGATCGACCGGCCGTTCGCGCACCATCGCGATCGCCCGCTCCAGCCGCGCCAGTCGCTCGGGCGTCTCCGCCCAGACATAGGCGGCGAGCCGCGCGGCGACCGCCGGATCGGTCACGTCGAGCGGGTTCACGTCGCAGCCCTTGGTCGAGACGATCGCGAACGGCACCGGCTGCGGCGGGTCCCCGCGCCATTCGGGTGTGATCGTCACCGGGCTATCAGCCGGCCCGATCTCGAGCCCGCCCAGCCAGAAGCGGTAGCGATCGATCAGCAGGTTCAGCCCGCCGCTCGAACCGATCTCGAGCACCTCGAGCCGCGCCGTGGCGCGCCGGGCGGCTTCGCTCAACCCCAGGATCAGCGCCGCCGAGCGGCCGGGCTCGTTGGTCTGCGGCGGCCCGTCGAGCCAGGGATCGAGCGCGGCGTGATGCTCGGCGCACACCCGGTTCACCACGTCCGCGATCGCCGCCTCGTCGGTGATTTCGCCGGCGAACACCCGCGCCAATTCGGCATCCGCCCCGGCCCGCACCAGCGCGTGCAGCCCGCCGATGAAGCGCAGGGGGAGCGCGTCCTTGGTCGGCTCGCCCGGCCAATCGAGCAGGCGCGCGCCGATCGCGCTCTCGCGCGTCAGCCCGCGCTCGATCGCCGTGCACAGCCGCGCGTAAATGGGCGCGTCCATCGTCCGGCAATAATATTCCTGGATCGCGAAGGCGCCGCGATTGTTCCCTTCGTCCGCCATGGCACCTCCGTTCCGCGCGCAGGTTGCACCCTCATGACGCGCTAAGTAAAGCGCGCCTTCCATGAACGAGCCGCTGATCCTCGCCGTGCCCAAGGGCCGCATCCTGGCCGAAGCCGTGCCGCTGCTCGCCCGCGCCGGGATCGAGCCCGAGCCCGCTTTCGCCGACGAGAGCTCGCGCGCGCTGCGCTTCAAGACCAATGTCGCCGGGATCGAGCTGATCCGCGTCCGCGCGTTCGATGTCGCGACCTTCGTCGCGCATGGGGCCGCGCAGCTGGGCATCGTCGGTTCGGACGTGCTGCTGGAGTTCGCTTATCCCGAACTCTACGCGCCGGTGGACCTGGGGATCGGCCCGTGCCGGCTGTCGGTCGCCGAGCCGGCGGCGCTCGCCGCTGGCGACGATCCGCGCGGCTGGAGCCATGTGCGCATCGCGACCAAATATCCGCACGTCACCAAGACGCATTTCGCCGCGCGCGGCGTGCAGGCGGAGTGCGTGAAATTGAACGGCGCGATGGAGTTGGCGCCGGTGCTGGGCCTCGCACCGCGCATCGTCGATCTGGTGAGTTCCGGGCGGACGCTGAAGGAGAACGGGCTGGTCGAGGTGGAAGTGATCGCCGAGGTGACCAGCCGCCTGATCGTCAACCGCGCCGCGTTCAAGACCCGCGCCGAACTGGTGCCGCTGGTCGAGGCGTTTCGGAGGGCGGTGGGGTGAGGGTCGGCATGACAAATCCTCCCCAAGCTCGCTTGGGGAGGGGGACCATTGGCGCAGCCAATGGTGGAGGGGCCGACGACGGTTGCTCCCGGGCAGCCCCTCCACCACGCTTCGCGCGGTCCCCCTCCCCAAACAAGTTTGGGGAGGATTTAAGGTAGCGTCATGATCTATCTCACCCACACCGACCCCGATTTCCCCGCCCGCTTCGCCGCGCTGGTCAACGCCCGGCGCGAGGCGGACGCGGATGTCTCGCGCGATGTCGCGGCGATCATCGCCCGCGTCCGCGACGAGGGCGACGCGGCGCTCCGGGCGCTCACCCGGCAATTCGACGGGCACGACCTGGACGAAAGCGGCTGGCGGATCGATCCAGTCGATTGGCGCGCCGCCTATCACGCGCTCGCCCCGGAACTGCGCCAGGCGCTCGATCTCGCCGCGGAGCGCATCCGGGCTTATCACGCGCGGCAAAAGCCCGAGGATGCGCGCTACGCCGAGCCCGGCATCCGGCTCGGCGCGCGCTGGCGGCCGGTCGAGGCGGCGGGGGTTTATGTGCCGGGCGGGCGCGCGGCCTATCCCAGCTCGGTGCTGATGAACGCGCTGCCGGCCAAGGTCGCGGGCGTCGAGCGGCTGGTGATGGTGACGCCAACGCCCCGGGGGGAGGTCAACCCGCTGGTGCTCGCGGCCGCGCATGTCGCCGGGGTGGACGAGCTGTGGCGCGTGGGCGGCGCCCAGGCGATCGCGGCGCTCGCCTTCGGCACCGAACGTATCGCAGCCGTGGACGTGATCACCGGCCCCGGCAATGCCTGGGTGGCGGAGGCCAAGCGCCAGCTCTACGGCGTCGTGGGCATCGACATGGTCGCGGGACCGAGCGAGATTGTGTTGGTGGCGGACGGCGCCAATGATCCCGCGCTCACCGCCGCCGACCTGCTCAGCCAGGCCGAGCATGACCCGACCAGCCAATCGATCCTGTTCACCGACGATGCCGATTTCGCCGAGGCGGTCGCGCGGGAAGTGGAAGCGCATCTGGCGACGCTTTCGACCGGCGCGGTAGCGCGCGCTTCGTGGGAGGCGCATGGCGCGATCATCGTCGCGCCGCTGGCGGAAGTGCCGCCCTTGGTCGATGCGCTCGCGCCCGAGCATCTCCAGCTCGCGGTGGACGAGCCGGACGCGCTGTTCGATCGCGTGCGCCATGCCGGCTCGGTCTTCCTCGGTCGCCACACCCCCGAGGCGATCGGCGATTATGTCGCCGGGCCCAACCATGTGCTGCCGACCGGCCGCCGGGCGCGCTTCTCGTCGGGGCTGTCGGTGCTCGATTTCATGAAGCGCACCAGCTTCCTTGCGCTGGAGCGCGAAGGGCTCGCCGAGATCGGCCCGGCGGCGGTGGCGCTAGCGGAAGCGGAGGGGCTGCCGGCGCATGCGCGATCCGTGGCGCTGCGGTTGAATCGGGGTTGATCAAACAACCGTCGCCCCGGCCTTGAGCCGGCTGATGTTGATCAACGCAGCAAAAGCACCTCCCCTGCAAGGGGAGGGGGACCAGCCGCAGGCTGGTGGAGGGGTATCGCCCTAGAACAGCGGGCAATACCCCTCCGTCAGCGCTTCGCGCTGCCACCTCCCCTTGCAGGGGAGGAACTGATTGCTGCCGACGGCAAGCTGCAACCATAGTCGGTTGACCGCCTTTACTCCGCCGCGATCGCCGCCGGCTCCTCCAGCGGATATGCCAAGCGCTCCAGCATTTCCTTCGGCACCACCTGCCAGAAATCGCCCACCACCCGCGGCCATTCCTCCAGCAGCGCGGCGGACCATTTGCTGTCGGTCGTCTCGGCATGGGCCTCGATCAGCGCGCGCAACACGCCGTCCCAATGCGCCGTCGCGACGCGCTGCCAGATGATCGTCTCGCCATTGGCGCGCGCCGGGAAATTCCCCGCCGGATCATAAACGAACGCCATCCCGCCAGACATGCCCGCGCCGAAATTGGCGCCGACTTCGCCGAGCAGCACCGCCACTCCCCCGGTCATATATTCGCAGCCATTGGCGCCGCAGCCTTCGACCACGACCTCGGCGCCCGAATTGCGCACCGCGAAGCGCTCGCCCGCCTGGCCCGCCGCGAACAGCCGGCCGCTGGTCGCGCCGTAAAGCACGGTGTTGCCGATGATCACATTGTCCTGGCTGGCGAGCGGCGAGCTCACCGCCGGGCGCACGATGATCGTCCCGCCCGACAGCCCCTTGCCGACATAGTCGTTGGCGTCGCCGAACACCTCGAGCGTGATCCCCTGGCAGAGGAACGCGCCGAGCGACTGCCCCGCCGAGCCGCGCAGCCGGACATGGACATGGCCGGGGTTCAACTTCTTCATCCCGAAGGCGCGGGTGATCTCGCCGGAAAGCCGCGTCCCCACCGCGCGGTGGGTGTTGCGCACCGAATAGGTGAGCTGCATCTTCTCGCCCCGGCTGAACACCGGTGCTGCATCTTGCAGGATCTGCGCGTCGAGACTGTCCGGCACGTTGTTGCGGAACGTCGACAGCGAGAAGCGCCGCTCATCGTCGCGCGCATCGACCTTGGCGAGGATCGGGTTCAGATCGAGATCGTCGAGATGCTCGGCCCCGCGCGACACCTGGCGGAGCAGTTCGGTGCGGCCGATCACCTCGTCCAGGCTCTTGCAGCCGAGCCGGGCGAGAATGTCGCGCACTTCCTCGGCGATGAAGGTCATCAGGTTGATCACCTTCTCCGGGCTGCCGCCGAATTTCTCGCGCAGGCGCGCGTCCTGGGTGCAAACGCCGACCGGGCAGGTGTTCGAATGGCATTGCCGCACCATGATGCAGCCCATCGCGACCAGGCTAAGCGTGCCGATGCCGAACTCCTCGGCCCCCAGGATCGCGGCGATCACGATGTCGCGCCCGGTGCGCAGGCCGCCATCGACGCGCAATTTCACCCGGTGCCTGAGCCCGTTCAAGGTGAGCACCTGATTGACCTCGCTCAGCCCCATTTCCCAGGGCGTGCCGGCATATTTGATGCTCGATTGCGGGCTCGCGCCGGTGCCGCCGACATGGCCGGAGATGAGGATCACATCGGCATGAGCCTTGGCGACCCCCGCCGCGACCGTGCCGATGCCGGCGGACGACACCAGTTTCACGCAGACGCGCGCGCGCGGGTTCACCTGCTTCAGATCGTAGATCAGCTGCGCCAGATCCTCGATCGAGTAGATATCGTGATGCGGCGGCGGCGAGATCAGGGTCACGCCCGGAGTCGCGTGGCGCAGCTTCGCGATCAGCTCGGTCACCTTGAAGCCGGGCAGCTGCCCGCCCTCGCCCGGCTTGGCGCCCTGCGCCACCTTGATCTCGATCTCCTCACAGGCGGAGAGATATTCGGCCGTCACCCCGAAGCGACCGCTCGCCACCTGCTTGATCACCGAATTGGCGTTGTCGCCATTGTCATAGGGCGTGTAGCGGCTGGCATCCTCGCCGCCTTCGCCCGAGACGGCCTTGGCGCCGATGCGGTTCATCGCGATGGCGAGCGTCTCATGCGCTTCGGGGCTCAGCGCCCCCAGGCTCATCCCAGGCGTCACGAAGCGCTTGCGGATCGCGGTGATCGCTTCCACCTGCTCCACCGGCAAGCCTTGTTCGGGCTGGTTGAGCTGGAGCAGATCGCGCAGATAGATGGGCGGCAAGTCCGCCACGCCGCGCGAAAACTGCAGATAAGTGGAATAGCTGTCCTTGGCGACCGCGCTTTGCAGCAGATGCATCAGCGGCGCCGAATAGGCATGCGCCTCGCCGCCCATGCGCTGGCGATAATAGCCGCCGATCGGCAGCGTGCCGGCGGGCGTGCGATAGGCCGCCTCGTGCCGCATCCGCGCCGAGAGATGGAGCGACTTATAGCCCTCGCCCGAAATCTTGGCCGGCATACCGGGGAAGAGATCGTTGACCAGCGATCGGCTGAGGCCCACCGCCTCGAAATTATAGCCGCCGCGATAGCTGGAGATCACCGCGATCCCCATCTTGCTCATGATCTTGAGCAGCCCCTCGTCGAGCGCGTGGCGATAGCGCGCGAGCGCCTGCTCGAGGCTCAGCCCCGGCAGCAGCCCGCGCGCATGGCGATCGGCGATCGCGGCCTCCGCCAGATACGCGTTCACCGTCGTCGCCCCCACGCCGATCAGCACGGCGTGATAATGCGTGTCGAGGCACTCGGCCGCGCGGACGTTGATGCTGGCATAAGCCCGCAGCCCCTTGCGGACGAGGTGCGTATGCACCGCCGCCGCCGCGAGCACGCCGGCGATCGCCACCCGATCGGGGCCAACGCCCTCGTCGGTCAGGAACAATTCGCCGCGCCCCTCGCGCACGGCCTGTTCCGCCTCGTACCGGATGCGCAGGATCGCGCCGCGCAAAGCCTCCGGCCCCTGGCCCGCTTCGAAGGTGCAGTCGATCCGCGCGGCCTGGCCTCCGAAAAACGTCTGGAGCCGCGCCCAATCCGCGCTCGAGAGGATCGGCGAGTCGAGCACCAGCACCCGGCTCTGCGCCTGCGCCGGATCGAGCACGTTCGCCAGATTGCCGAAGCGCGTCTTCAGCGTCATCACTCGCCGCTCGCGCAACGGATCGATCGGCGGGTTGGTCACCTGGCTGAAATTCTGGCGGAAGAACTGGCTGATCGAGCGCGGCTTGCTCGAGATCACCGCGAGCGGCGTATCGTCGCCCATCGAGCCGACCGCTTCCTTGCCCGTCTCCACCATCGGCGCCAGGATCAGCTCCATCTCCTCCAGCGTCTGCCCGGCGGCGATCTGGCGGCGGATCAGCTCGGCGCGGTCATAGCCCGGCCGCGCCTCGGCCGGCGCGGGGGGCAGATCGGCCTCCGTCAGGAAGCCGGCGGCGAGCGCGCCATAATCGGCCTCACCCGCCACGCGGTCCTTGATCGCGCGGTCATGGTAGAAGCGCCCCTCCTCCAGATCGAGCGCGATCATCTGCCCGGGCCCCAGCCGCCCCTTCTCGACGATCGCGCTTTCGGGGAGCACCACCATCCCCGCCTCCGAACCGACGACGAGCAGCCCGTCCTCGGTTCGCGCATAGCGCAAGGGGCGCAAAGCGTTGCGATCGACGCCGGCCACCACCCAGCGGCCATCGGTCATCGCGAGCGCGGCGGGGCCGTCCCACGGCTCCATCACGCTCGCCAGATATTGATACATGGCGAGGTGCGCGGGCGGCATCTCGGCGTCCTCGCCCCAGGCTTCGGGCACCAGCATCAGCTTGGCGGTGGGCGCGTCGCGGCCCGATCGGCAGATCGCCTCGAACACCGCGTCGAGCGCGGCGGTGTCGCTCGCCCCCGCCGGGATGATCGGCTTGATGTCCTCGGCATCGGCGCCGAAGCCGGTCGCCGCCATTTTAATCTCGTGGCTCAGCATCCAGTTCTTGTTGCCGCGCACCGTGTTGATCTCGCCGTTATGCGCCAGGCAGCGGAACGGCTGGGCGAGCCACCATTGCGGGAAGGTGTTGGTCGAATAACGCTGGTGGAAGATCGCGACGCGGCTTTCGAAGCGCGGATCGCGCAGGTCCGGGTAGAAGACCGAGAGGCTCTCGGCCAGGAACAGCCCCTTGTAGATGATCGATCGGCACGAGAGCGAGCAGATGTAGAAACCCTGGATCTGCGCCGCGATCACCCGCTTTTCGATCCGCCGACGGATCACATAGAGCGTCTTCTCGAACTCGGCCGCGCTCACGTCGCGGGGATCGGGGCCGGCGATCATGATCTGCTCGATTTCGGGCCGCGTCGCCTGCGCCTTGGCGCCGATCACCGAGACGTCGACCGGCACCTGGCGCCAGCCATAGATGCTGTAGCCCGCCTCGATGATCGCCGATTCGACGATCGTCCGGCACGCCTCCTGCGCCGAAAGGTCGACGCGCGGCAGGAACACCATCCCCACCCCGAGCCGGCCGGGCAGCGGCTTGTGGCCCGACAGCAGGATCGCTTCCTCGAAGAAGGCGCGCGGCAGATCGAGGTGGAGGCCGGCGCCGTCCCCGGTCTTGCCATCGGCGTCCACCGCGCCGCGGTGCCACACCGCGCGCAGCGCCTCGATCGCCGATTGCACGACGCGCCGGCTCGGCTTGCCCTCGATCGAGGCGACGAGGCCGACACCGCAGGCATCGCTCTCGAAATCGGGGCGGTACATGCCGTGGGTGGCGAGATAGTCCTTGGGGCTCATGCCGCGCGCTCCAACGGGGCCTGCGCCGCGAGCCACGCGTTCATCTTCGCCGCCACATCCCGCCCGTCGCGGATCGCCCACACGACGAGGCTCGCGCCACGCACGATATCGCCAGCGGCGAACACGCCGGGCAGGCTGGTCATCATCGTCGCGGGCTCGACGATCAGCGTGCCCCAGCGCGTCACGCGCAGTTCGGACGCGCCGAAGGCATAAGGCAGGTCCTCGGGATCGAAGCCCAGCGCCTGGATCACCAGATCGGCCTCCAGCGTGAAATCGCCATCGGGCGCGGGTTCCGCGCGGCGGCGGCCGCTCGCATCGGGGCTGCCGAGCCGCATCGCGCGGCCATGGACCGCGCACACCGGATCGCCCTCGAACCGCGCGGGCGCGGCGAGCCAGACGAATTCGACGCCCTCCTCCTCGGCATTGGCCACTTCGCGCTGGCTGCCCGGCATATTAGCCCGATCGCGCCGGTAAAGGCATTGGACCGAGGTCGCGCCTTGGCGGACGGCGGTGCGCACGCAATCCATCGCGGTGTCGCCGCCGCCGATCACCACCACCCGCTTGCCCGCCGCGTCGAACGTCGCCGGCAGCGCCTCGCCGAAATCGGCGCGGTTGGAGGCGATGAGATAATCGAGCGCGGCGACCACCCCCTGCGCGTCGCTGCCCGGCACCGCGCCGTCCTTGGCGCGATAGACGCCGGTCGCGATCAGCAGCGCCGCGTGGCGCGCGCGCAGTTCGGCGAGGCTCGCGTCGCGGCCCACGTCGAACCCCTGATGGAAGACGATCCCGGCCGCCGCCAGCCGATCGATGCGGCGCATCACCACCGGCTTTTCCAGCTTGAAGCCGGGGATGCCATAGGTCAGCAGGCCGCCGGCGCGGTCATGCCGATCATAGACATGCACCTCATGCCCCGCCGCGCGGAGATATTCGGCCGCCGTCAGCCCCGCCGGCCCCGCGCCGATGATGCCGATCGATTGACCGGTCGGCGCGCCGGGGGTGAGCGGCGTCACCCAGCCCTGTTCCCAGGCGCTATCGGTGATGAACTTCTCCACCGCGCCGATCGTCACCGCGCCGTGGCCGGAAAATTCGATCACGCAATTGCCTTCGCACAACCGGTCCTGCGGGCAGATACGACCGCAAATCTCGGGCATGGTCGAGGTGGCGTTGGAGAGCTCATAGGCCTCGCGCAGCCGGCCCTCCGCGGCCAGGCGGAGCCAATCGGGGATGTGATTGTGCAGCGGGCAATGCACCGCGCAATAAGGCACGCCGCATTGCGAGCAGCGCGCGGCCTGGTCGGCGCTCGATTCGGGCGCGAAGGGCGCGGCGATCTCGCGGAAATCGCGCGCGCGGGCGTCGGCGGCGCGCTTGGGTGGATAGGCCTGCGGACGGATAACAAATTCGAGCATGACGCAGCTTTACGCGCGCCACTGCCCAGAGTCACGAAAGAATATTGCGTTAAGTCAGGATCGCTTACCTTATTCCAGCGCTTTTACGCTTCGCTTCGCCGATAGGCTGGAAAAGTTCAGCGAATTGACCGCGATCTCATGGCCGATCCGGACCTATTTGAAAAACAGCCAGGCCAAGGCGCCTCCGCCCAACGCGATGCGATACCAGGCGAACGGCGCGAAGCCGCGCTTACCCACGATGCCGATGAACCAGCGGACGACCACCACCGCGACGACGAACGCCACCGCCGCGCCGATCGCGATGCCGCCCAGCCCGACGCCCTGCCCGCTCGCCAGCGCGTCGCGGTGCTTGTAGAGTTGATAGACGGTCGCCCCCGTCAGCGTCGGCAGGCCGAGGAAGAAGCTGAACTCCGCCGCAGTCCGCCGCTCCACGCCCAGCAGCAGCCCGCCCAGGATGGTCGAGGCCGAACGGCTCACCCCCGGGATCAGCGCCAGGCACTGGATCGCGCCGATGCCGGCCGCCGTGCCGAGCGGGATTTCGGCGATGCCGCGTATCGAACCCTCCTTCGCCACCCGTTCGACCGCCAGGATCGCGATGCCGCCGATCAGCAGCGCCGCCGCCGCCGTCTCCGCGCTGCCGAGCAGCGCCTCGATCCGATCGTGCAGCACCACGCCCAGCGCCGCCGCTGGCAGGAACGCCACCACCACGTTGCGCACGAAGCGCCACGCGCCCGCGTCGCCGCGCAGCATCCCGCTCAGCACGGTCAGGCAGGTGCGCCAGTAAAGCGCGACGATCGCCAGGATCGCGCCCGGCTGGATCGCGATGTTGAACAGCTCCCAATAGGTCGGGTCATAGCCCAGGAAGCGCGAGGCGAGGATCAAATGGCCGGTGGAGGATACCGGCAGAAACTCGGTCACCCCCTCGACGATGCCGAGGATGATGATGGCGATCAATTCAGACACAAGGGCTCCTAGGCTTGCACGGGGGTGAAGCGGCCGTGGCGGCGGAAGCGGACCAGCCAGGCCGGGGCGACCGTCGCGAGCGGGGTCGGCGCGATGCCCAGCGCCGCCAGGCCCGCCGCGTCGGGGCCGACGAGATTATCCTGTTGCAGCATCAGCCACTGGTCCCAGGTGATCGGCGCGCCCGGCAGGAACCCCGCGCGCGCGATCATCGCGGCGACCGCGTCGGGCAGTTCGACGAAGCGCGGCTTGGCGCCGATCGCCTTGGCGATCCAGCGCTGCAGCCCGCCCATGGTGATGACGTCCGGCCCGCCCAGCTCATAGGTCCGCCCGCCATGCGCCGCCGGATCGTCCAGCACCCGCGCGACCGCTTCGGCGACATCGGTGACATAGACCGGCTGGAACTTCACCCCGGGCCGCACGATCGGCACGACCGGCGCCGACGCGATCATCCCGGCGAAGCGGTTGACGAAATTATCCTCGCGCCCGAACACGATCGACGGGCGCAGGATGGTGGCGTCCGGAAAGCCCTCCCGCACCGCCGCCTCGCCCAGGCCCTTCGAGCGGCCATAAGCCGATGCCGAGCCGGGGTCCGCGCCGATCGCCGAGACATGGACCAGCGCCGCGACCCCAGCCTCGGCGCAGGCGCGTGCCAGATGGCGCGGGCCAGTGACGTGGAACGCCTCGAAATCGCCGTTCAGCACGCCGACCAGATTGACCACCGCGTCGGCGCCCGTGATCGCCGCCGCGAGCGTCTCCGGCCGGCGGATGTCGGCGGCGACGAACTGGGTCTGGCCGAGCGGCCCCAGCGTCCGGATGAAATAGGCTTCCTTCGGATCGCGTTGCGCGATTCGCACCCGCGCTTCGCGCTTCAGCAGCTCCTGCGCGACATAGCGCCCGAGGAACCCGCCGCCGCCGATCAGCGTCACCAGCTTGCCCTGCATCATCAGCCTCATGCCTTGCGGAGAATGAGCGCGCTCCATGCCGCGCCGGGCGGTTCGGGGCAAGCCGGCGCGGGGCACGATCGACCACGCTTTGCCCGCTTGACAAGCGCCGCCGCCATTCCCTAGAGCGCGCGGCCTACCCCGTGCCCAGATGGCGGAATTGGTAGACGCACCAGCTTCAGGTGCTGGCGCTCGCAAGGGCGTGGAGGTTCGAGTCCTCTTCTGGGCACCATTTGTTCTTCCGGGGTCGTCCGAGGACGCCCCTAAAGTGGCAGAAATCCTCGACTTTTTGTGCTATAAGCGTCCGGCGAAATCCGGGCGGATACGGCACCAATCGAGAACAATTCGGGTATCTCGTGAGGTATCGTTCTCCTCCCCTTTTTGGAGGCGATACCTCAGATGGGCACCCTTTTCGCCACGACCGTGGCCAACGCGAAGCCTGCCAAAAAGGACTATAAGCTCAGCGACGGCGCCGGGCTATATCTGCTCGTTCGACCAAACCGGTCGAAACTCTGGCGTTTCAACTATGTCCACTGCGACAAGCACCGCACCCTCGCCTTCGGCGCCTGGCCCGACGTCGGGCTCGCCGATGCACGCTGCAAGCGGGACGAAGCTCGCAGGCTGATCGCGGCCGACCTCGACCCTTCGCAGGAGGAAAAGATCGCGCGGGCCAAGGCGCTCATTGCGAAACACGACACCTTCAAGACAGTCGCCATGGAATGGGTCGCGAAGCTTGAGCGTGAAAACATGGCCGAGATCACGCTCAGCAAGATCCGCTGGCTGCTCGACATGGCCTACCCTTGGGAGCCCGGAGAAGAGTGCGGTGACCTGATTGCTCAGCCAGTCGATGCCCCAGCCCGACGAGGTCGGCGGCGTAGCATCGGCGGCAAGTGCCGCATCGAGCGACGGGTCATGATAGAAGAACTGCTTATCCCGGTTGACGTCGAGATGGCGGCCGCTGCCATGCTCACTTACCAGCCGCGCGCGCACCGTCTTGCCTTCGTCGGGCTGGCCGGGGGCCATCGTTCCAGTCACCCATTGCTCATCGTCGGGCGCGATCAGATAGCGCAGCCGATTGCCGTTCGCGTCGCGCGGCAAACCTGGCGCGCGGCTTGGGGACGCGCCTGACCGCCCGCGCCGGGTGATCGCGCCGGCAATCCGATCTCCCACCGTGCTCGCGATCACGTCGGGGAGCGCACGGAGGACGTTGTCGCCGAAGCTCGTCCCCTGGATCAGGCTGCGCGCGGCGGCGTTGGCGATGCCGCCGGCGGTGTTGGCGGCGAGGCTCTCGCCGAAGCTGAGCCCGTTGGCACCGAACGCGCTTTTCAGCCCGCCGCGCAAGGCGCCGTTGACCACCTGGCTCAACAGGCCGCTCTTGATCCCCTTGACGATCTCGCCGCCGCCCACCGCGCCGCCGATGCCGCCAGCGAGCGCCGCCATGCCGACCGCGCCCCAGCTGAACTTATCCTGGATGCCGGTCGCGAGACCCACGCCCTGGCTCACCGCCGAGCCCGCTGTGCCCGCGATCGCGCCGCCCAGCGCCATCGCGCCGGGGCTCAACGGGCTGACCCCACCCAGCAGCGAGGCCGCGAAGTTGGTCGCGGCCCCTTTGGTCACGATGACCACCGCGACCGCGACCACCGCGAGCAATATCGCCCCGAAGATGCCGCACTTGTTGCGCCTGGCCTGGGGCGCGGGGGTGGTGGGGCTGGTGTCGCCGACGATGCTCGCGGGGTCGTAGGGGTTGAGCGTCGCGGCGTTGAACGTCGCGCGCTGGACGCCCGAGGGGAGCGTGAGCCGGGTGCCGGCGGCGAGCACCGCGCCCGGCGCGAGCCCGTTGGCCTGGGCGAGCTTGTACCAGAGCGACGCGTCGCCCCAGAGTTGCAGCGCGATGCTCTGCAAGCTGTCACCGGCGCGCGCGACATAGGTGCCGGCGTCCGAGCCCTGGTCGTAGCTGGTGATCGACGTGATGCCCGACTGGTCGAAGTCGGCATAGGCGGTCCCCGAGGTCGCGCCGCTGCGGAACGCGCCGCTCCCCGGCGCCGTCGTGCGCAGCTCGACCGAGCGGGCGTAACTCCCCTCGAGCGTGCCGTTATTGCCGGTATAGCCGAGCTGCTTGCCGCCGAAGCGGTAATAGAGCTCGACCGGGTCGCCCTGATTGGGGTTCTGGTCGCGCTCGCGGCGGCGCAGGATCTGGCCCGACCGGTCGAGATCGAAGTTCACGGTGCGCGGCCGCCCGTCGACGATCCCGACCCCGGTCAGCACCCCGTCGCTGGTGTAAGTGTAGGTGCTGGTGCGGTTCGCCTGGCCGCTCTGGGCGTAGGTCACCTGGCGCTGCACCGCGCCCGCGAAGTAAGCATAAGCGGTCGTGGTGGTCGCGCTATTCGCTGATCACGATGTCCATGCCGCGCAGCTTTTCTCGAACGATCTCGGTTCGACTAGGCGTTACTGACCATAGCCAGAGATCGTTCGCCAAAGGCTGAAGAGAGCTGTCAGGATCGCCTTCTATGAACGCTCGTAAGCTTCGGCCATTGGACAAGGTGTGAACAAGATGGCCTTCGCCGATCATATTATAAGGGAAGATGTCTCGAACACGTGTGCGGCGGACCTCGGGCTGATAGGTAGCATACCACTTCTCGATCCGGCGCTGCTCTTCAGCCGTTTCCGTTCCAGAAAGGGCAGCTCCGAGGTATATAACGGGCATCTTGCTGCTATCCCGCTGTAATCCGAAGCCATAATCCCATCGCCATAGCGATGCCAGCTTGGAGATTACCATCTCAGCCGAACGGCCCAACATTAAGGCTGGCCCCTGGATGGCAACATCTACCGTGACATCGCCGCTGACAGGGTTAAAGAGGAACCCGGCTTCGGCTGGCTTGTCACGAGCTGGATATCTGCCCTCGGCGGCCGCTACACAAAGTCCGATATTCTCGTAGCCCTCTCCGCCAGATTGCAGGAACTTCTTGTGCGCAGCTCCGCCGAACTTCCCCCACTTTCCCCTGCCGAAACTGACATCCGCACTGAACCAGGATGGCTCGAAGCCTCGATCGTGGATCAAGTGCTCCAGTGCCTCGTATACACGCATTAAATCCGGCGATGTCGGCATCCGTGATGCATGACTGAAAAAACCAATGGCAATCGTATCGGTCATTCTTACATCCCCCTCCTATCGCACCCTCGGCGAGATAACCCGCGGTGGCAAGGGACTGAAGTTGTTATTTCTGAGTTGGACGTTGACAGCAATGTTACGGTCAATCAGATCTTGTGCACGATCCCCTGCCGACATTACTTCTGTCCTGGCAACGCGCCCGTCGAAATACACAGCCCCCACATCAGGTCTCACATTCGGCGAGATGGTGCCCGGCTCAAGGCGCAGCAAGCGGTTGTAACCTGCGTTCATGGTAACGCGCTCAACCTCAGGATCAAGCGCGAGCCGATAAGCTTCTCTACGTGAGGCAAAGCTATGCCCTGGCGTAGTTGCCTGAGCTGCGGGACTATCAACGAACTTCGCCCGCACATCCATTCGCCTGCCTGAATAGCGCATGGCGTTCGCCGCAACGCCCTCCGCCGCCCCAAAGCTCTTCCCCACCACAGGCGCGAACCGGGAGGCGACGAAGGCGTCGG
>Ga0310345_10000497_pt1 | contig 57992 bp, 41 predicted proteins | sample HC15DNA20500_MG_FD_204667 | JGI IMG/M metagenome (GOLD analysis project Ga0310345, IMG submission 204667) | Marine microbial communities from station ALOHA, North Pacific Subtropical Gyre - HC15-DNA-20-500_MG | ecosystem: Environmental > Aquatic > Marine > Oceanic | place: Pacific Ocean: North...
GTCTCGCCTGGATGGCGGCAAATGGCCTCATAGAGCCGCTCGCTGAGCGCCTCGATCTCATCCGACGTGCGGCGGCGCGACGGTGAGCTCCGCGGCGCTCGCTTCGTGCGCTTCGACGGCCGCGCCGATCCGGCGCTCGCCCGGCGGAAGCCGGCGTGAACCGCAGCCACCGCTGCGGCCTCGCACTGCGCCAGGTGCTCCCGCAACACGTCCTCCACCACCCTCGCGAGTTTCTGCTCCAGGGAGTCTGTCGTCGTCGCCATGGACGCCGAATCTCACGGCCAGACCACCTCTCAAAGTACCGGCCTGAACGGTTACTCGCCGGGTAGCGCTTCGCCGGCAAACTTGTCTCTCGCAGAGGCGCAGAGGCGCAGAGGCGCAGAGGCGCAGAGGCGGCCACTGGTCCTGCATCCGCTGGCCCACCGCCATCCCGCGGCCACCCCGCCCTCTTTGCGTCTTTGCGTCTTTGCGTGAAATTACTTGTCACCGAAGCGCTCCCCGAGGCCATGGGTCACGGGTCATGTCCCCGGCGGCCAACCGCCATCCCGCGGCCACGACACGCTCTTGGCGGCTTCGCGGCTTTGCGAGAGCCAACTCTCTCCGAGATCACCGGCACGAACGGGCGTCTCTGCCAGAGACGTTCCGGCACCGAGACTCGCAGAGCGGCCTCGGGACCACGGGTCCTGCATCCGCTGGCCCACCGCCATCCCGCGGCCACCCCGCCCTCTTTGCGTCTTTTGCGTCTTTGCGTGAAATTATTTGTCACCGAGGCGCTTCGACGACGCAGCACGGATCCGGACGCGTCAGCAGTCGATTCGGCAGAGATCCGGGATCTCCGGCGGGACGAGGAAGAAGACGGTGCGGGCGTCGAGGGGGGAGCCGTCGCCGCTGACCGTGAGGCGCGCGCGGAAGACCTGCGGCTCGGTGGTCGGCATCACGGTGGTGTTGTCCCGCGGGACGACGTCCCAGCAGACCGGCGTGCCGGGCAGGAGCGACGGGAAGGCGTCCGGGCGGCCGTCGTCGTCGGTGTCCTGCACCGGGCTGACCGCGCTGCACGCGCCGCCCGAGGTGTTCACCTCGAGGTAGTCGATGAACTGGAGCGCGTCGCCCGCGTCTCCCGGCTCGTCGGTCGCCTCGATGGTCACCCGGAGCGGAACGCCCTCCACGATCTCGTTGATCGCCGAGGTGACGACCGGCACGACGCCGGCGCCGGTGCCGTCGAAGACCAGCGGTGAGCCGCCGCGGTCCACCGAGTTGGTGAGGCGCGCCACCTCGACGAGGTCGTTGCGCGAGGTCGAGCCGGCCGAGCCGGCCCAGACGCCGATGAAGGTGATCCCGGCCGCGTCGAGCGCGTCGGCCGCCTGCATCGCGGTCTCGGAGCCGTCGTTGTCTTCGTCGGTGAAGGTCACGAGGATCTTCACCGCCTCCTCGCGGAACGCCGGGCAGCCCACCCGACCCATCATCGGCGGGGCACACATCTCCTCGGCGCCGGGCGCCGCGGCCGGGTTGGCCACGCCCCAGATCGCGCGGTTCATCTGCTCGGTGCCGCCGAAGGTCGAGAACGACAGCGCCGCCGACGTCATGCCCGGGTCGGGCTGGAGCGACAGCAGGTTGCGGTACTCGGTCTCGTAGTACGCCGCGCCCGTCCACGCGGAGGCGACGCAGTTGCTCATCGAGGGGTCCTCGATGCAGTCGCCGGTGAGGCTGCAGACCTCGCCGATCGTGCAGTCGGAGTCGGTCCGGCACGTCGTCCCCGACGAGGCGCAGGTGAGGTCGCTCATGATCGAGCCGACCGCCCCGCGCAGCGCGTCGATGGACGTGCTCATCGAGCCCGAGGCGTCGAACATGAAGTAGATGTCGGCGAACTGGATGCTCGTCCGGAACTCGAGCGTGTCGCGCCGGGGCGCCGCCGGCTCCTCGTAGTCGACGACGAAGACGAAGTCGCCGCGGGTGCGCGGGCTGACCGTGTTGTCGTTCGGGTCGGTGCCCGCCGCGAGCTCGATGAGATCGGTGACGCCGTCGCCGTCCGAGTCGGCGAGGCGCGGGTTGCTGCCCAGCTCGAGCTCGTTCGCGTCGGACAGGCCATCGTTGTCGCTGTCGAGGTCGCGGAAGTCCGGGATCTCGTCACCGTCCGAGTCGATCGGCGGCGAGAAGACGTCGGCGTCGCCCGCCTCGATCTCGTCCGGGATCCCGTCGCCGTCGGTGTCGAGGTCCTCGTGATCGAGGAGACCGTCGCCGTCGGTGTCGGCGCCGAACTCGTCGCCGTCCATGATCAGGTCGTTGTCGCTGTCGGGATCGCGGTAGTTCGGGCGGCCGTCGCCGTCGGTGTCGATCGGCGGATCGAGCACGCCGCCCAGCTCCTCCCGGTCGCGCGCGAGGTCGTTGTCGTCGTCGAGGTCCCGGTAGTTCGGGATGCCGTCGAGATCGAAGTCACCCACCCCCTCGACGCCGTCCGGGTAGCCGTTGTTGTCCGAGTCCGTGTCCCGGTAGTCGGGCGCGCCGTCGAGGTCGGAGTCGATCGGCGGCGTGTCGAGCCGGAGATCACCCGCCTCGTCGATGTCGAGGATCCCGTCTCCATCGGAGTCCTCGTCGCGCCAGTCCTCGATTCCGTCGCCGTCGGTGTCGATGCGGTCGGCGCGGAGCTCGTCGACGTCGCTGATGGTGTCGCCGTCGAAGTCGGCGCCCTGGGCGACGTCGGCGTCACCCAGCCCCGCGTCGGGGTCGTCGCCTCCGGTCTCGCAGCCGAGGAGCGTGAACAGCGGCAAGATGAGCCACACGGACGGTCGTCGTCGAGTCATGAGCTGTAGAGGCATCTCGCGCCCCGCTCTGGCTCACATTCGTCGTCCACGAGGCTACCGAGTTGGATCTGGCGCGCGGGGCTCGGTACTGTGAAGCCATGTCGAGCACGACGCATGGCTGGCTGCTGGCGGTCCTGGTGACGGGGTGTGTCCCCGCTGCGTCGACGAGCACGCCGCTCGAGGTGAGCTACCGGGAGGTGGGCAGCAGCGACGGCGTGGTCGTCCTCGTGGAGAGCCGCCCCGACCGGGGCCGCGAATACCTCGTCCTCTGCGACGCGACCCGCAGCCCGCCCTGCGTGCGCGTCCCGGCGGAGACGCTCAGCGGAGAGGACCTGGACGCGTGGCGACGCCCCGCCCCCGCGGTGGCCTCGCCCCTGCCGGTCGCGCCCACCGCGCCCCGGCCGCCGGCCGAATGCGAGGGAGACCGCTGCGGTCAGCTCCGCCTCGTGGCCCATCCCTGGTGTGAGCTCGAGATCGACGGGACCGTGCTCGGGCACACCCCGATCCTCGATCGATGGCTCCCCGCCGGGACGTACGAGGCTCGCTGCCACAACCCCGAGACCGGTCAGGTGGAGGTGTTCGGCGTGCGCATCGAGCCCTCTCGCCGCACCACCCTCAACGTCGGCATCGGCCGCCTGTAGCTCGGGGCCCGCCCCCAAGAGAAACGCCGCGAGCCCGAAGGCTCGCGGCGTCTCCGTTTCAGGCGCGCTCGCTCAGCTCACCCCTCAGCTCACTCGGGGCCGCCGGGCAGCTCGATGGTCGGCGGGATGAGGAAGAACACGATGCGGGCGTCGAGGGGCGAGCCGTCGCCGCTGACCGTGAGGCGCGCGCGGAAGACCTGCGGCTCGGTGGTCGGCATGACGGTGGTGTTGTCCTGCGGGACGACGTCCCAGCAGACCGGCGTGCCGGGCAGGAGCGACGGGAAGGCGTCCGGGCGGCCGTCGTCGTCGGTGTCCTGCACCGGGCTGACCGCGCTGCACGCGCCACCCGAGGTGTTCACCTCGAGGTAGTCGATGAACTGGAGCGCGTCGCCCGCGTCCCCCGGCTCGTCGGTCGCCTCGATGGTCACGCGGAGCGGCACGCCCTCCACGATCTCGTTGATGGCCGCGGTCACCGCCGGCACGACGCCGGCGCCGTCGCCGTCGAAGACCAGCGGCGCCCCGGTGCGGTCCACCGAGTTGCTCAGCCGCGCCACCTCGACCATGTCGTTGCGCGAGGTCGAGCCGGCCGTGCCGCTCCAGACGCCGATGAAGGTGATGCCGGCCGCGGTGAGCGCGTCGGCCGCCTGCATCGCGGTCTCGGAGCCGTCGTTGTCCTCGTCGGTGAAGGTCACGAGGATCTTCACCGCCTCCTCGCGGAACGCCGGGCAGCCCACCCGGCCCATCATCGGCGGGGCGCACATCTCCTCGGCGCCGGGCGCGGCGCCCGGGTTGGCCACGCCCCAGATCGCGCGGTTCATCTGCTCGGTGCCGCCGAAGGTCGAGAACGACAGCGCCGCCGACGTCATGCCCGGGTCGGGCTGGAGCGACAGCAGGTTGCGGTACTCGGTCTCGTAGTACGCCGCGCCGGTCCAGGGCGAGGCGAGGCAGTTGCTCATCGAGGGGTCCTCGATGCAGTCGCCGGTGAGGCTGCAGACCTCGCCGACCGTGCAGTCGGAGTCCGTGCGGCAGGTCGCGCCGGAGGCCGCGCAGGTGAGGTCGCTCATGATGGAGCCGACCGCGCCGCGCAGCGCGTCGATCTCGGTGCTCATCGAGCCCGAGGCGTCGAACATGAAGTAGATGTCGGCGAACTGGATGCTCGTCCGGAACTCGAGCGTGTCGCGGTTGGGCGTCGCCGCCTCCTCGAAGGGCACGAGGAAGACGAAGTCGCCGCGGGTCCGCGGGCTGACGGTGTTGTCGTTCGGGTCGGTGCCCGCCGCGAGCTCGATGAGATCGGTGACGCCGTCACCGTCCGAGTCGGCGAGGCGCGGGTTGCTGCCCAGCTCGCGCTCGTTCGCGTCGGACAGGCCGTCGTTGTCGCTGTCGGGGTCACGGAAGTCGGGGATGGTGTCGCCGTCCGAGTCGATCGGCGGCGAGAACACGTCGGCGTCGCCCGCCTCCTCCTCGTCGAGCAGCCCGTCGCCGTCCGAGTCGAGGTCCTCCTGGTCGAAGAGGCCGTCGCGGTCGGTGTCGGCGCCGAACTCGTCGCCGTCCATGATCAGGTCGTTGTCGCTGTCGGGATCGCGGTAGTTCGGCCGGCCGTCGCCGTCGGTGTCGATCGGCGGGTCGAGCACGCCGGCCAGCTCGTCGCGGTCGCGCGCGAGGTCGTTGTCGTCGTCGAGGTCCCGGTAGTTCGGGATGCCGTCGAGATCGAAGTCACCCACCCCCTCGACGCCGTCCGGGTAGCCGTTGTTGTCCGAGTCGGTGTCCCGGTAGTCGGGCGCGCCGTCGAGGTCGGAGTCGATCGGCGGCGTGTCGAGCCGGAGGTCACCCGCCTCGTCGATGTCGAGCAGGCCGTCGCCGTCCGAGTCGGTGTCGCGCCAGTCCTCGATGCCGTCGCCGTCGGTGTCGATGCGGTCGGCGCGGAGCTCGTCGTCGTCGCTGATGGTGTCTTCGTCGAAGTCACCGCCCGACGGCACGTCGGCGTCGCCGGCGCCCGAGTCCGGCCGGTCACCGCCGGTGTCGCAGCCGGCCACGCCGAAGCCCGCGAGCGCGAGGCAGAGAAGCCAGGGGAGAGAGCGAGAGTGGGTCATGAGAGCGAGAGTCACGGTGGCCTCCGAGGTGGCTCAGATTAATGCCTACGCATTCCCATCACCCCCCAAGCTCCGGGGAACCCCGTGGGTCCGTGCGCGTCGGAGGGGTCATGGGAGAGTGGACGACGCGGGCGGCCTGGTTCTCGATCTTCTTCATGATTGCGGGCGGTTGCGCGGGCGGAAGCGCCCCGCGCCCGGGCCGGTCGGCGGCGGAGGATCCCGAGCCGGAGCGGACCGAGCGCGCGCGCAGTCGTGTGCTTTCACTCACGGTCGAAGACGCGATCGAGGTCGCCGAGGAGGTCGCGGCGCTGCGCGGGGCGGCCACCGCGGCGCTCGAGGCCGAGGTCCCCGCGGACACCCTCGCCCTCGCCTCGCGCCTGACCCCGCGCCCGCTCCCGGCGCCCTCGGCCCGCCCGGGCATGACCGAGGCCTTCACCTTCGACGGCTACCGGCGGGGCTGGGTGGCGCGGCTGCCGGCGGCCCACGCGCTGCTGACGCCCGCGTACGCGGACGGCAAGATCTACCTCGGCGGCGGCTTCTCGAGCTCGGCGTTCTTCGCCTACGACGCCCGGAGCGGCCAGCCGCTCTGGAGCGTGGCCGCGCCAGCGGGAGGCCCGAGCGCCGCGGTCATCGACGACGACAAGGTCGTCTTCAACACCGAGAGCTGCACGATCTACGCGATCGACGCGCACACCGGCCGGCGGCTCTGGGAGCGCTGGCTCGGCGACCCGCTCATGAGCCAGCCCGCCGTGTACGACGGCATGGTCTACAGCGGACACGTCATCGACGGCCGCTCCCCCGGACGCATCCGCCCCGGGTCGACCGGCTGGGGCACGGGCGGAGGACGCCGCTACGGCTTCACCGCGCTCCGGCTGCGCGACGGCGCCCCGCGCTGGACCCGACGCATCAGCGCCGACGTCATGAACGCGCCGGTGGTCCAGGGCCGCTCGGTGTTCTTCAGCACCATGGACGGCGGCCTCTATCACCTCGACCGGCGCAACGGGCGGGTGCGCTGGCACGAGGCGATCGGCGCCACCAGCGCGCCCTGGCTTCACGACGGCGAGGTGATGGTCACCGTGGGCGAGCGCGACGCCGGCCGGCGAGAGCGCACGGTGGTGCTCGACCAGCGGCGCGGGGAGGTCCTCCGCCACCTCGAGGCCGTCGACGCGCCCTTCTTGAACGAGCGCGCCGATCACGGCGGCGTGCGCGGCGGCTGGTCCTACGAGGGCTCGCGCCCGACGGTCGCGCGCGGCCGCATGTACCAGACCATCGGCAACGAGGTGCAGGCCCGCGACGACCGCGGCCGGCTGCTCTGGCGCCGCGCCTACACGGAGGACGCGTCCACCCGACCGGCGAGCTCTCCGGCGGTGGTCGGCAGCCAGCTCGTGTTCGGGACGCGCCAGGGCCACCTCTACGGCCTCGACGTCGACACCGGGATGACCGCCTGGGCGTGGGACGTCGGCGAGCCGATCGCGGCCCAGCCCACCGTCGCCCACGGCTGGGTCTACGCGTCCACCGAGCAGGGCGGCGTCTTCGCCATCGAGGCGGCGGATCCGACGCTGGACGGCTGGCACATGTGGGGAGGCAGCGCGAGCCACGACGGCCTGACCACCGGGACCGCCGCGCCCCTCGAGTACACCGGCCGCCCGAGCGAGGGCACCCTGCGGCTCGACGACGAGCCGAACCAGGGCGAGCTGGGCGGCTTCCCGATCCAGGGCACGGACGTGCACGTCTCGCTGACCGGGTTCGTGGCCCACGTGCGAGTGCAGCAGACCTTCGGCAACCCCTACCAGCGCCCGGTGGAGGGGACCTACCTCTTCCCGGTGCCCGAGGGCGCGGCGGTGGACGGCATGCAGATCCGATCGGGCGATCGGGTGGTCCGGGCGGAGATCCAGCCGCGCCGCGCCCGGACGGAGGAGACGGCGCGCGCCGTGCTGGTGCAGGAGCGGCCCGACGTCTTTCGCCAGACGGTGCGCGGCATCCCGCCGGCGGACGAGGTGCGCATCACGCTGGAGTACACCCAGGTGCTCCGCTACGAGGACGGCGCCTACCACTTCTCGTTCCCACTGCGCGCGGGGCCGCGCTACCGACGCGCCGGCGCCGGTGAGATCAACCCGCCGGGCACGCCGCTCGAGGAGGAGCTGGGCGCCGACGACGCGCGGCCCGACACCGTGCGCCTCACCGTCGACGCGGAGCTCGGGACCGAGATCGGCGAGCTCGACGCGCCCCATCACGAGGTGGACGTGGCGCGCGACGGCAGCCGGGCCCGGGTCTCGCTGGCCGAGCGACCCCGGCCGGACGTGGACTTCACGCTCCGCGTCGGCGTCGGGAGCGAGCGCCCCGAGGTCGCGCTGGTCGCGAGCCCGCCGGGGACCGACGAGGGCCACTTCGCGCTCGCGCTGCACCCGCTGCGCGGCCCGGTGGCGGACGCGCGCGCCCCGCGAGAGATGGTGGTCGTGCTCGACACCTCGCCCAGCATGGAGGGCCTGCCCCTCGAGCGCGCCCGCGCCGCGATCACCCGGGCGCTGACCACGCTGGAGGAGGGCGACACCCTGCGGGTGCTGACCCTCGACGGGCGGCTGACGACGGAGGTGCTGCCGGCCACCCGTGGCAACGTGGCCCAGGCGATCCGCGCGCTGCAGCGCGCCGGGACGTCCGCCGAGCTGGCGAGCCTCGAGGGCCTCCGGGTCGCGCTCGAGACGCCCGACGCCGGCCCGCGGCTGCGGCAGCTCCTGCTCTTCACCGACGGCTTCGTGGGCAGCGAGCGCGACGTCCTCGCGCTGGTGCGACCGCGGCTCGGCGCCGCGCGGGTGTACGCGTTCGGGGTGGGCGCGACCGTGAACCGCTACCTCCTCGGTCGCCTCGCCGAGCTGGGCGCGGGGGCCTTCGAGGAGGTGCGCCTCGACGAGACGCCCGAAGACGCGGCGAGCCGGTTCGTGGCCCACGTCGCGCGGCCGCAGCTCACCGATCTCTCGATCGACTGGGGAGACCTCGACGTCTCCGGCGTCTACCCGCGCCGGGTGCCCGACGTCTTCGCGAACCGACCGGTGGTGGTGCACGGGCGCTACCGCGAAGGCGGCGAGGGCGTGATCACGATCCGAGGCCGGCTCGGCGGGCGGCGCTTCGTGCAGCGCGTCGAGGTCGCGCTCCCGGAGACCGGTGAGGCGCACCCGGAGCTCGCGTCGATGTGGGCCCAGACCCGGATCCGAGACCTCTCGGCCGCGATGGCGCTCCGGCCCGACCCCGCCCTTGAGGCGCAGGTGAGGGAGCTGGCGCTGTCGCACCACCTGTTGACGCCCTACACGACCTTCGTCGCGGTCGACACGGTCCGAGACCGCCGCCCGCGCCCGAGCCGCGAGGCGACGGCCGAAGAGACGGCGCCCTCGACGCGCCCGGAGCAGGACACGAGCGGCCCGGTCCTCGCCTGCTACGCCGCGGCCCGCGACGACGAAGGCGTGGTCGACCCCGAGGCGCTCGCGGACTGCCTCGCGGCGGAGTGATCGGTCATTCGACGCCGCAGGCGGCGCGGTAGCCGGTCTCGCACGCGCGGCTGAACGCGTCGGCGGCGCGGGGCTCCTCGGCCTCACCGAACACGCGCTCGCGACGCAGGACGCCGAGCGCGAAGCAAGGGAAGCCGCCGAGCGACGAGCACGACGACTCGAGGAGGCCGCGGGAGCGCTCGACCCCGGGCTCGACCCCGGCGCCGCGGGCGAGCGCGAAGCCGAACATGCCGCAGCCGAGCCGATGCTCCGCGTCGCACGCGCGCTCGAAGACCCGGGCCGCGCACGCGAGCCCCGCCTCGTCCTCGTCGCCCCGGCGGCTCCGGGCCGCGACCGCCCACTGCACGCAGGCGTCGTGATCGCCGCCGGCGCAGCCCTGGCGCTGGAGCCGTCGGGCGCGCGCCGGATCGGTCTCGGTCAGCGCGTGCGCCGCCACCGTGCAGCTGGGCCCGCCGCCGGCGGCGCAGTCGGCGAGGCACTCCGGCGTCGCCCCCATGGCGCAGCGTGGGTGCGGGCTCGACTCCTTGGCCGGCTTGTCGGGCATCACCTCGGCGAGGCACTCCCCGAGCCGATCGTCCTCGTCCGCGCGATCGTCCGCCTCGCGGGCGGCGTCGAGCATGCGGACCACCAGCGCCGCGATCGTCTCCGGCTCGAGCGCGGGCGCCTCGGCGGATCCGGTCGTGATGCGCGGGGGCACCGCCTCGCAGGTGCCGAGCGCGAGCAGGGTGCCGTCGATCAGCGTCAGCCGGACGTCCGCGCGCTCGGTCCGGACGATCGCGCCGTCCCGCTCGTACACCCCGGCGGTGGGCGCGCGCCGCACGAAGGCGACCCACTGCACGTCGCGGCGGAGCTCGGCGCGGACCGGATCGGGCAGCTCGAGGTGCGACGGCGAGAGCGACAGCCCGCCGCCCACGCGCTCCATCAGGGCCCCCTTCGCCGTCGGGCCGAAGCTCCGCGGCGCCGCCCGCTGCGCGTCGACCGCCATCCACGGGGTCGACGACTCCTCCCAGCCGGGCGGCGGGGTCACCAGCGGGATCGGCGAGACGCCGCGCGACGAGAAGCCCTGCTCCCTCTCGAGCAGCGTCCAGGTCTCGTCGCCCACGTCGATGGCCTCGCTCAGCTCCGCCAGCCGGGCGTGCCGCCGCTCCAGCAGCTCCTTGCCCACATACGCGACGGCCATCACCGCCGCGATCACCCCCACGGCCGCCAGCGCGACGCCGGTGTGCTCGGGGAGTCGACGGCCCTCTTCCGCCATGGCGACAGTCTACCCCGCCCTCGCCAGGCTGCGGACGGCCTCGATCGCGGCGCCGACCCGATCCGGATGCTCGTCCGCGACCTCCAGGTACCGCGCGGGGGTCAGCCCCCGGTCCTGCAGGAGCCGCTCGAAGATCGCGATCGCGTCGGACTTCGCGGTCAGCTCGTCGGCGAGCGAGAGGGAGAGGACCTCGGCGACGACCCCGAGGGCGTCGATCACCAGCGCGCTCTCGACGTCGTCGAGGTCGGGCAGGCGCGCGATCTCGGGCTCGAGCGAGGGGAAGAGGCGGTCGAAGCGGCGGCGGAGCGAGCGCAGATCCCGGCGGCTCGCCTCGAGCTTGGCGCGGGTGCCCTCCTCGAGCGCCGACTCCTCGAGGCCGACCTCGGCGTAGGCCTCGGCGAGCGCCTCGGGCGCGAGGTCGAGCGGGCGGGCGGCCCCCGAGATCGCGGCCAGCTCGTCGAGCGCGGCGTCGACGTCCTCGGGCGCGACCTCCGCCGCGCGGAAGCTCGGCCACGCGGCCTCCTGGCCCTCCGACTCCCACGCCTCCAGGCGCGCGTCGGGCACGTGCTGATAGAGCACCCGCAGCCCCGCCTGACGCTGCTCGAGGGCGAGCGCGCGCAGCGCGGGGCTCTCGTCTCCGAGCACCAGCGCGCTGACCCGGACGGGGATCGCGAGCCGCTCCTGCACGCCCCGGATCATCGCGGGGTCGACCGCAGCGAGCCCGTCGGTCACCAGCACGATCTGGGCGCGCGACAGCTCGACGTCGTCGTCGCGGTTCTGCTCGATGAGCTCGAGCGAGTCGAGCAACGCGCCCTCGATGTCGGTGCCGCCGGTGCGCGAGGCGCCGAGCACCTCCTCGATCGCCTGGAGCGCCTCGGGGACGCTGGCGACCCGGCGGGTGACCTCCGCCGCGGAGTTGAAGTAGCGGTAGTAGAGCAGGCTCCGGATGCGCGCGCCGGGGCGCTCGAGGCGGGACACCAGCGAGGCGAGCTCGGCGACCAGGATCGCGTCGCGCATCCGCGCCCGCGCCCCCCGCATCGAGGTGGAGCCGTCGAGGAGGTAGAAGCGCACGGCCGCGCGGACCCCGCTGCGGTGCCGGCGGGCCAGGCCGCGGCGCACGTAGCGGCGGACGAGCAGGCGCCGGGTCGCGAGGTGATGCAGCAGCAGGCGCGGGTCGGAGATGATGGCGTCGCGCACGTCGCCCGGGCCGGTGGCCTCGTCGAGCTGCAGCTCCTGGGTGGGGAAGGGCACGAGCTGCGCGATCGGCGAGACCTCCTCCACCCGCTCGCGCTCGAGCCCGCCGCCCACGTCGAAGACGCCGTCGACCCCGAGCGCCATCCGCAGGAGCGAGAGGTGTGCGTCGCCGGCGAGGTGGGCGCGACGGCGACGGAGCGCGAGGGCCTCGGCCGCCCCGGCGCTGGCGAGCGCGCGCTCGTTCGCCTCCCGGGCGCGCCGGTAGCCCCGCTCCACGGCGGCGCCGACCGCGTCGGGGATGGGGCCGTCGAAGGACTCGACGTCCGCCAGCGCGCTGGCCAGGCCGGAGACCGCCGCCGGGACGACCCCCGCGCGGAGATAGGCGATCGCGGCGCACGCGGTGGCCGCGTCGGCCCTCCGGTGGCGCAGCCGCGCGACCAGCTGATGGGAGACGGGGACCTCGGCCCGGACGCCCGCCGCCTCGATGCGCCCGAGCTGCAGCAGCTCCTCGGCGACCAGCGCGCGACGCGCCGCGAAGGGCGCGGGGCTCGGCGCCGCCGCCTCCGCGTCGAGCAACACCCGGCGCGCCGCCTCGAGCAGCCGCCGGCGACGGCCCAGCCGCTCCTTCTCCTGCGCCGCCTCGGCGAGGAGCGCGTCCACCCCGGCGAGCGCGAGGGTCTCGCCCGGGTCGTCGCTGTCGATCGGGCCGAGGAGCGCGCGGCTCGCGAGCCCCCGCGTCACCGCCAGCCGGGCGTGCCGCGAGGGCCCGGCCTGGGCCGCGTCCATCGAGGCGATCCAGCGGCGTACGTCGAAGAGCCAGGTGAGGAGCGCGCTCGGCGCCTCCCCGTCGACCCGCGCGGCCCGCTCGAGCCGCTCCACGTTCTCCTCCAGCTCGCGCACGATCGGATCGCGGTGCTCGGCCCAGCGCGCGAGGCTCGGCGGCCCCTCGGCCCAGGCGCGCAGCCGCTCGGACACGAAGCGCTCCCCCCGCCCCGCGCCCGCGAGCCGCAGCCACGCGCGCCGGAACCAGCCCGCGCTCCGGAGCAGCGCCTCCGGATCCGACCAGAGCGTCGCGAGCCGCGCCTCGATCGCGTCGAGCTCGCTCACGGCTCTGCGAGCGCGGCCCAGCGCGCCTCGATGGCCCGCCGCCGCTCCGACTCGAGGTCCTCGCGCAGCGCATCGGCCAGGCCTCGGAAGCGCTCCGAGAGGGCGTCTGCGCGGGTCGCGTAGGCCGGCAGGAGCGCGGCGACGAGGCGGTTCTCGAGCGCGAAGCGGAGCGCGGCGCCCTCCTCGAAGCAGACCGTGAGCAGCGCCTCCGGCTCGACGCCGCTGGCGCGCCAGGCGTCGAAGAGGTCCGCGGCCCGCTCGGCGCGATCGAGGTCGAGGCTCGCGAGCCGACGCCGCAGATCGTCCGGCAGCCGCGCGATGACCGCCGCCATCCCATCGAGCCCGGGCGCGAGCTCGGTGACGCCGCGGGCGGCGAGCCGGACGAGCAGCTCCGCGAGGGCGAAGACGATCGGGGTCCGGTCCTCGGCCCCGCGCAGCGCCCGGTAGCCCTCGTGGCCGGGCTCGGGCCGCGTCGACGGCGGCTCGGGCTCGCCGCGCACCAGGGCCTCCGCGATCCAGGTGAGGTGCTCCTCCACCGGGACCGCGGCCCCGAGCCCGAGCCCGCCGAGCCGCTCCATCGCCGCGTCCACGTGGCTCGCCACCGAGCGCCGGTCGGGACGCTCCAGGCTCGCGTAGGTGGCCCGCAGCGAGGGCGCGATCCGGCGCCCGAGCACCAGCGCGCTGGGCGGCGGATCGGTGGGTCCGCCGAGCGCGGCCAGCCGCCGATCGAGCTCGCGGAGCGACGCGAGGAGAGGCTCGAGCGCCCCCAGCACCGCGCCCAGCCGCCCGACCTCCGCCACCGCCAGGCCCTCCGCGACCGCGTCGTGGGCGAGCCGGTCCGCGGCCAGCTCCAGGTGCCGCGTGAGGTGCACCACCCCCTTGGCCCACCGCTCGTCGGCGGCCGCGCGGTCCACGCCCCGCGCCTCCCCGGCGAGCAGGGCCTCCCGGAGCGCCGCCGCCTCCTCCATCGCCGCGAGGTGGGCCAGCGCCGCCGGTCGGCTCGGGTCCGCGTCGCCGCCGAGCGCGCCCATGCCCACCGCCTCGCACAGGGCGTCGAGCGCCTGCCCGCGCGCCTGCGCCGCCGCCTCCCGCTGCGAGGGCCGGGCCGCCTCGAGCGCGGCCGCCGCCGCCCGGACCCGCTCGAGGCGAGCGAGATCGTGGCCGAGCGCGAGCCCCATCACCGCGTCGGCGAGGACGCGCTCCTCGTCCGTCCGCGGGGGCTCGACGGAGCTCACCGGCGCCGCGCCTTCGGGAGGCGCCACGGGCGCCGCCTCCTCGACCGGCGCCTCGACCTCGATGCGACCGAGGCACTCGCGGAAGAGCTCGAGCTCCTCGCGCATGATCGACAGCTGACGCCGCTCCCGGGGGTCGGTCTCGTGCTCGAGCAGCGCCTCGAGGTGATCGGGATCCGGGCCCGCGAGCATCATCGCGAGCCGGAGCGGGCCGAGGTCGTCGGTGGCCGCGGTGAGCGCGCGGTCCGGGCGCGCCGTCGCCTTGTCGAAGATCACGATCGCCCGCAGCAGCTCGGCGAGCCGGATGAACGCGCGGGTCGAGAAGTAGCGCGTGGCGGTGAAGGCGGGATCGGAGCGCTCGAGCTGCCCGGCGCGCTCCTCGAAGTCCCGGGCCAGGGCGACGACCGCGCGGGCGACGGCCTCGGGCACGCGCACCTCGGCCACCATCTCCTGGAGGACGTCGACGTCCTCGACCGTGAGTCGCCCGTCGAGCCGGAGGCCGCGCTCGAGCACCGACTCGACCACGCGCTCGAGGTGCGCCGGCTCCGCGAAGCCGCGCGGGATGAAGGACACGAACGCGATGCGATCGACGAACGCGAGCAGGGTCTGCCGGCTGTCCTCGAGCACCTCGGTGAGGTAGCGGTTGCTCGTCATCACCGCGCACTCGATGCGGCCCGGTGTGATCTTCGTCCCCTGCTTGAGCTCGCGCTCCTCGAGGATGTTGAGCGTCGAGCGGAGGAGCATGTCGCGCCCGTCGAGCACCTCGTCGAGGAACGCGTGCACCGCGCCGAGCATGCCCTCGTCGGTGAAGTGCTCGGTGCGCCCCGTCTCGGTCAGGGTGCGGAAGTCGACCGGTCCGATGAGCTCGGTCTGCACGGTGCTCTCCGTGAACTGCTTGGCGAAGAGGCTCGGCGCGCCCGTGTCCGCGTGCACCACCCGCCCGACCACCGACGACGCGAGGCGGCTCTTGCCGGTCCCGGGCGGCCCGGTGATGAGCACGTGCTCCTTCGACAGGAGCGCGAGCGCCATCTGGGTGAGCACGTCGTCCCGCTCGACGAACACCTCGCGGAGCTCGTCGAAGAACGACGCGAAGCGCTGCAGCGCGGCTTGCCGCCGCTCCACCGACCGGTGCCCCGACACCGCTGCAGACTAGAGCGGCGAACATGCGCGCGCACGTTCGCGCGCGTGTGCGCACAGGGTGAGCGGCGCGCGGAGCCGGCCACCGCCTCGGCGGGGGGCGCGGGCACACCGGTTGCGACGCGTGCCGGCCGGGCCGCCTCGCATCCGGCGGCGCGGAGGAACGAAGGAATGAAGAGACTGCTCACCCGATGGAGCCCGCTGTGGCTCGCGCTCGGCTTGATGGCTTGCGACGGCGGCGACGGCGGCGACCCCGACGGGGGCTCGCCCCCGCGCGATGGGCGGACCCCGCCCCCGGACTCCAGCCCGCCGCCGGGCGGCGAGGCCTCGCTGGCCTTCTCCCCGACGTGGGGCGGCGCCGACGCGCAGTTCCAGGGGCTGAACTGGCAAGCGATGCTGGACCTGAACATCTTCCAGCCGGCGCTCGAGGCGCTCCGGGACACCCGCGTGGTGATCCTGCTCTGCGAGCCGAGCGACGCGACCTGTGAGCGGCCGGTGCTGGTGCGCGAGGTCGCCGAGGGGGAGACCGACGGCGATCCCATCCAGGACAATTTCGGCCCCGAGATCACGGTGACCGGGCTCCCGGCCGGGGACTACGCGCTGATGATCTTCGCCGACACCGGGGTGAGCCGCTACCACGGGCTCGGCTGGGACGACGGCTTCGAGACCTCGGAGACCGCCTGGGGCGGCGTGGTGAGCGAGCTCGACGTGATGCTGAGCGAGGAGCCCGTGCGCCCCGGCTTCACGCCCCCGCCGGCGACGATGGCGATCACCCTGACCGACGGGGAGACCACCGACCTCGGCGAGCTGACGCTGCAGCACGTTCACGAGCGCGACATCTCGCCTGCGCCGAACGCAGAGAGCGGCGTCATCGCGGTCGCGGTGGGCGAGGGCGTGCGCGTCGTCGATCTGAGCACCCACACCGTCGAGGAGATCGAGCCCGGGAGCGGCTTCTACACCCACCAGATGGTCGACGCGCGCGGCACCCCCTTCGCCGGGACCGTGTGCGGCATGGTCGACGGCCCCGACGACACGGTGTTCCTGCTCTACCGCGATCGCGGCGTGGGCGCGGGCTTCGCCGTGCAGTTCGACGTGGCCTCGCGCAGCCAGCTGCACGGGGGCGCGCGCGTGCTCTTCGAGGACGGCGGCATGCCCTGCCGCGGACGCTTCGCGAGCGGGCGGCTCTTCGTGACCAACGCGTCCGGCGCGCGGGGCAACGTGTCCGAGGCGAGCGCCGGCGAGAACCTCTGGGTGGCGAGCGTGGCCGGCCTCGCGTCGGGCGACGTGACCGCCCGGCTGCACGACCGGAGCCACGATCCGATCCTGCAGCACGGCGTCGACGACATCGCGATCGACGGCGACGACGTCTACCTCACCATCAACGGCGACAGCACGCTCGGCGGCCTCCCGCGCGAGTGCACCCGGTCGTACTGCGTCTTCCGCGCCTCGATGAACCGCGCCGGGCAGCTCCAGCTCGCGCCCCTCGGCGGGAGCTACGAGTACTGGGTCGGCCCCGAGATCGGCGAGAGCTACCCGACCGCGCGCGGCGAGGTGACCTGCGCGGAGGAGGCGTCTCCCTGGGCGGCGATCGAGGTCGCGTCCTTCCACGACGGCCGCACGCTGCTGTTCCTGGGCGCGTGCCTCGAGGTCGCCGTGTTCGACACCGCCGACGGACGGGAGCTGGACTTCAGCGCCGCGCCGGGCGTGCAGGGGCTGGACGGCACGCTCTTCGGGCACGCGTTCAACGCGTTCGCGCTGTCGCCCGACGGCTCCACGCTCTGGGCGCTGCCCCAGAAGAAGAGCCCCGTGCACTTCAACTTCGAGAACCCGCTCGACGGCTCGCGCACGACGTTCAACCGCTACATGGCGCTGCCCATCCAGCTCTCGAGCGGAGACGCCCCGGCGCTGCACCCCGACTTCGAGGGGGAGGACATCGACGGGTGGGAGGGCACCACCGGCATCGGCCCCAACGCCACGCCCGCCGTCGATCCGGGGCTCGACATCAACCTGGCCTACTACACCGAGTACCGGGAGCGCCTGCTTCCCTCGACGCCCGGGTTCCAGCCGGCGGCGATCCCCAACGGGCCGAGCCTGGTCGTGACCGGGGACTCGCTCTGGGTCCGCGGCTCCGGCAACGCCGAGGCGGGCGCGAGCGGGCTCGGCAAGAGCGGCAACCTCGCGGTCTACGACCTGGCCACGCGCCGCATGATCCTCTTCCCCTACGACGACGCCGGCTACTACCGCTTCTGGCACGGGGGCGCCGAGGGGACGCCGAACATGGGCTTCGATCTCCGCCCCGAGTCGGACGACCCGATGGCCACCTTCGGGATGCGCTTCGTCCCCGAGTGAGCGTCGTCAGCCCGGCCGGCAGTAGCCCCACTGCCGGTCGGCGCGCCGGCCGAGGAGCGCCTCCTCGTGGAACACGCACGTCTCTCCGGGCTCGCAGTGCGATGGCTCCTGGCACCAGCGGTGGCAGCGGTCCTCCCAGCAGCCGTAGCCGATGGGGCAGTCGGAATCCCAGGTGCACGACTCGAGCGGCCCGGCGGTGTTCGCGTGCGAGAAGCAGTCGGTCGTGTTCCAGGGCCGGGGGTTGTGAATGGCGAGCATGCAGATCGCGCCCTCACCGCAGCCCTCGCTCGTGCGGAGGTCGCAAGGAACGGTGCAGTGGCGCGCGTAGACCGGGCCCCCGCGATAGCGAACGAACCCGTACTCGCAGAGCCCCGAGCCCGGGCACTGCGAGTGATAGTCGCACTGCTCCCGGCAGATGGCGCCCCCGTGGGTCAGCGAGAGGCAGTCGAAGCCCGCGCGGCACCACTCGCCGTCGCCGCAGACGCCCCCGGCGCCCGACTCGCCCTCCGCGTAGCACTGGAGGATCCCTCGCGACGCGTAGCAGCCCTCGCCTTCGTCGCAGCCGCCCTGCGGGACGATCTCGCAGCGATCGTCGAAGGCGCCCGCGTCGGGCCCGCCGGCGTCGGCCGGTCCGGCGTCCACCGCTCCCGCGTCCGGCGCTCCCGCGTCGAGAGCGCCCGCGTCCGGCGGCCCGGCGTCGCCCTCCCCGCAGCCGCCGCCGTCGCGCACCGGCCCTCCGTCACACCGCGCGAACTCGGGCGCGGTGCAGCCGAGCACGAAGACCGCCAGCAGGATCGCTCCACGCACCTCTCAGCCCTCCCTCTCGACGCCGAGCTTCTTCATCAGCCGGATGAGCACGTGCCGGTTCTTGAGGCCGAGCTCCCGGTAGGCGTGGGACACGACCCAGTCGGTGGCCTCGAGCGCCTCGCGGACCCGGCGCGCGTCGAGCGCGTCTCCGGCGACCGGGGGATCCGAGCGCCGCTCCAGCTCGCGCTCGAGCCCGGGATCGAGGGCGATCCAGTCCCCGGTGCTCTTCTGGACGCAGCGCCAGAGGGCCGCGCTCAGGCCCCGGACGCCCCCCTCGAGCGGCGCCTGGGTCAGCGTCGCGACGACCTCGGGCGCCACGCGCGGCGTGCGGTCGTCGAAGAAGCGCGACCGGAGCTCTCCGTCTCCCTCCGCCGCCCGGCGCAGCAGGTGACGGATCAGCAGCGGCACGTCCGCCCTCCGCTCGGCGAGCGGCGGGAGCGAGACGCGGAGCGGCAGTCGCGCGAGCAGATCGTGCTTCAGCGCGTCCTCGGGGCGGTTGGTCGCCCCCACCAGCCGGAAGCGCGAGCGGCGCGCCCGCGCCTCGCCGAGCCGGTGGTACTCCCCGTCCCCGTCGAGCACCCGGAGGAGGTGCGCCTGCAGCGCCTCGGGCAGCTCCCCGATCTCGTCGAGGAAGAGCGTCGATCCGTCGGCGGCGCCGATCAGCCCCTCGCGCGCTCGCATGCCCGCGTTCGGGTAGTCGGCGACGTTGCCGAAGAGCTCGGCGTCGAGCAGCCCCTCGGGCAGGGTCGCCGCGTTGCGCGCCACCAGCGCCCGGTCGGCGTCGTGCAGGCCGTGAATGGCGCGCGCGGCGAGCTCCTTGCCGCTGCCGGTGGGCCCCGTCAGGAGCACGTGCATCCCGCGGGCGGCGCAGAAGGCGAGCTCGTCGCGCAGCGCCCAGGCTTCGGGGGACTCACCGACCATGCCGAAGGGATCGGCCTCGCCGAAGGGGACGCGCGCCGCGCTCGGCCAGGCGCGCGACGGCGGCAGCGCGACCGGTCGGCGGTCGAGCAGGAGCACGAGCTCGTCCTCGAGGGTCACCGTCTCGCCGAAGCGCACGGTCGCGCGATCCACCCGCCGCCCGCGATGCCAGAGCGGTCGCCGCCCCACGCAGGTCACCTCGACCGCGTCGCCGCCGGGGCGCGCGACGAGCTGCGCGCGGGAGATGGCCGGGCTCTCGAGCGGGCCGGTGGGCGTGTTGTCGCCGGGGCGCTGACGGAGCCAGGACACCCGCGGGGCGGCGTCGTCCGGGCGCGCGTCGCCCCGACCGATCAGCCCTTCGCCCCGCAGGGGGCCGACCTCGCCCACGCGGTGGGCCTCGGAGCGGCTCCACGCGATGATCCACGCGGGGTGCAGCGGTCGCTCCCGGGCGCGGTCGGCGCCGAGCGCGCCGGGATCGAGGGTGGTGTCGTCGGGCACGGGGGCGGAGAGTGCCAAATCCCGTGCGCGAGGCGAAGGGCGGCTATGCTCCGCCCATGGGTCGGGACGCCAGACGCGCGTGGGCGCAGACGCTGGTGGGTCGCACCGTCGGGGAGCGGTACGCGCTCGAGACGCTGCTCGACGTGGGCGGCATGGGAGCGGTCTTCGTCGGGCGGCACCTGGAGGTGGACCGCCCGGTCGCCATCAAGACGGTGGTGCCGGGCGCGCTCGACGCGCGGGGCGCGGAGCGGCTGCGGCGCGAGGCCCAGCAGGCGGCCTCGGTCGGAGGGCGCGGCGTGGTCGACGTGACCGACTTCGGCGTCGACGAGGTCTGCGGCCCGTTCCTCGTGATGGAGCTGCTCGAAGGCGAGACCCTCGGCGCGCGCCTCGACCGGGGTCCGATCCCCCTCGAGGAGGCGGTCGCGATCGTCGACGAGGTGCTGGCCACGCTCGCGCGCATCCACGCCCGGGGGCTGATCCACCGCGACCTCAAGCCGGACAACGTGTTCCTCGCCCGCATCGACGGAGCCCGGGTGATCAAGATCCTCGACTTCGGGATCGCGCGACCGATGCACCGCGGCGACGGCGACACCCTCACCGCCCCCGGCGCGCTGGTGGGGACGCCGCGCTTCATGGCCCCCGAGCAGGCGCGCGACGCGCGGGGGGTGGACGCGCGAGCCGACGTGTACTCGGTGGCCGCGATCCTCTACGCGCTCCTGTCCGGGCGCCGCCCGTACGAAGACCTCGCGGGCGACGACCTGGTGACGGCGATGACCGCCGGGCCGCCCCGTCCCCTGCGCGAGCTCGCGCCGGGGGTGCCGCCCGCGCTCGCGGCGGTGGTCGACCGGTCGCTGGCGAGGGATCCCGGGCGGCGGCCGCCGGACGCGGCGAGCTTGCGGGCGGCGCTGCGGCGAGGGGCCGGCGAGCTGAGGAGCGATGACGGGGATCCGTCGACCGTGACCTCGGCGCCGATCGATCGGGGGACGCGGCCGAAGGAGCGGCGGGGCTGGTGGATCGCGGCGCTCCTGGTGGGGATCGTGGGGGCGCTCGTGTGGGGGGCGCTGAGGGACGGCAGCGAGAGCGGGGCGGCGAGCGAGGCGTCGGCTTCGATCGGGGCGGCGGCCGGAGCTGGATTCGAGGCCGAGGCCGAGGCCGAGACCGAGACCGAAGCCGAGTCCGAGGCCGAGTCCGCGTCCGGAGCCGGAGCCGAGGCCGGAGCCGAGGCCGAAGCCGAGTCCGAAGCCGCAGCCGCAGCCGAAGCCGAAGCCGCAGCCGAAGCCGCGTCCGCGTCCGACGCCGAGTCCGGTGTGGCGTCGGGGGGGCGGGGCGCGTCGGGGGCGCGGCGGCGGGGAGGCGCTCGGGGGACGAGGGTTGGGACGACAGAGACCGACGACACGGCGGTGGGAGAGACGGCAGACGAGATGGCGGCGGACGAGGCGGCGGCGGAAGAGGCGGCGGCGCGGGGGCGCACGGGGACGCTCTCGCTGGAGGACTTCTGATGCGCGGGTGGGTCGTCGGGGTGCTGCTCGTCGGGCTCGTCGCGTCGCCGGTCGCCGCCCAGGAGGACGGCGCGGGCGCCGGGTACCGGGCGGTGGTCGAGCGGGCGCTGGTGGAGTTCTCGGCGGGGCGCTGGGCCGAGGCGCGGGCGCTCTTTCGCCGGGCCCACGCGCTCGAGCCGAACGCGCGCGCGCTCCGGGGGATCGGCATGGCGAGCTTCGAGATGCGCGAGTACCCGGAGGCCATCCGGGCCTTCGAGGCGGCGCTGAACGATCCGCGGCAGCCGCTCGACGAGGCGCAGCGGGCGCATGTGGTCGAGCTGCTCCGACAGGCGGAGGGGTTCGTGGCGATCTACACGATCGAGCTCTCGCCCCCGGAGGCGAGGCTCACGGTGGACGACCTGCCGGCGACGCTCGCGGGGGACCGGCTCGTGCTGGCGATCGGTCGCCACCAGCTGCGCGCCGAGGCGGACGGCTTCGAGCCCTCCGATCGGCGGCTGCGGGTGGTGGGCGGCGAGCGCGGCGCGCTCTCGATCACGCTCGAGCCCGAGCCGCCGGCGATCGCCGCCGCGCCCGCGCGACCGACGCCCCGGGACGACACCGCGGCGCACGCCCTCCTCGCGGTGGCCGGGGGCGCGACGCTGGGGCTCGGGGTCGGCCTGGGCTACACGCTCGACCGTCAGTCCGCCGCCGACCAGTGCGCCGCGCGGCCCTGCACCAACGCCGGCGCGGTGAGCGCCGAGCGCGACGTCGGGCTCGCGGTGACGGTGGGGCTCGGGTCGCTCGCGCTCGCGGCCGGGATCACGGCGCTCGTGCTCCTGCTCCGCGGCGACTCGCCCGGCCCGGACGCGCGCGCGGCGCTCACCTGGTAGCCTCGGCGCATGCCGCGCGCTTGGCCCCTCCTCTTGCTGGCCGTCGCCTGCTCGGAGCCGGACTTCTTCGCCTGTGACGGCGGGGTCGCGGCCACCGTCGAGGGCGAGACCGTGTGCCTCCCCGCCGACGCGGGAGACGCCCCCGCGGGCGACGCCGGGCGAGACGCGAGTCACGACGGCGGACGAGACGCCGGACGTGACGAAGGTCGTGACGGGGGCCGAGACCCGGGCGACGCGCCCGACTGCCTCGACGAGCTGGACTGCCCCTTCGACGCCGACGACGTGCTCGACCTCACCACCGCCGCCGAGGCGAGCCGCGAGGCGCTCTTCGACGGCGTCGATCACCGGATCCCGACCGCGTGCGGCCCGATCGTGAGCGCCGATCGCGACGTCTTCCGGGTGCGCGCCCCGGTCCGCGCCTTCGTCGAGATCGAGGTCGAGCGGGCGCCGGGCAGCGCGTTCGAGCCGGTGCTCGAGACCTACGACGAGGCGGGCCTCTGGATCCTGACCTACGCGGGCGGAGAGCGACGGGCCCGCACCCGCATGATCGTGCCCGCGCCGGCGCCGGAGGCCCTCCGGGTGCTGGTACACCACGCGCCGACCTACGGGAGCCTCTGTGACGGAGTCCCGCCGTCCGAGCGCGGCGGGCCGGGCTTCGCGTACACCGTGCGCGCGCGCCGCTGCGACGGCTGCGAGGTCGTCGCGCTCGGCCTGGGCGACGCGACCGAGGTCGAGCTCACCGCGCCGGGAGACATGACGGTCTTCCGGCTCGACGCCGCGCCCGGCGACACCGCCTCGGCCACGATCGCGCTCGCCGCCGGCTGCCCCGGCGCGCTCGAGGGCGCGTGCTGGCCGATCCTCGTGCCCCTCCGGCCGGGGACGCGCGAAGCCGAGCGGGCCAACTACACGAACACGAACCGCCCCGACTGGACGGGCTCGGACACCCGCGCGCTCGAGCACGCCGGCCCGGAAGGCGAGCGCTTCTTCGCGGTCTACGACTACAACGGCCTCGGCGCGCCGGGCTACCGGGTGGCCGTGTCGACGGTGCGCTGAAAGCCCTCGCGCCAGACCTCGCGGCGCGCCTCGAGCAGGGCGTCGACGCGGCGGGCGAGCCGGAACTGGCCGGTGTCCTCCAGGCGCGCGGCGAGATCACGCATCGCGCGCAAGGTCAGCGCCTCCTCGTGCGGCACCGCCTCGAAGGCGCGCGCGAGCTCGTCGACCGCCGCCTCGACGCCTTCGCCGATCTGGGCCCGCGCGAGCGCGACCTGGGCGAGCAGGCTGGTCAGCCGCCAGGCGTCTCCGTGGGCGCGCACCTCCTCGACCCGAGGCGAGAGGAACTCGAGCGCCCGCTCCCCGCGCCCGGCCACCGCGTCCATGCGCGCCTGGACCTCGCGGGCCGCGGTCACGCCGTCGTCGTCTCGCTCCTGCCGGGCCAGCCCGAGCACCTCGTCCCGGAGCGCCTGCGCCTCGTCGATCCGATCCATCGCCGCCAGCACCTCGGCCTGGTTGAGCATCTCCACCCGGACGCGCCAGGGCTTGCCCGAGGCCTCCGCCACCTCGCGCGCGCGCCCGAACCAGTCCAGCGCCTCCGGCAGCGCGTCGCGCAGGACCGCGAGATCGGCGAGCCGGTGCGCGCCCTGCTGCCGCGCGTCGAGGGAGGAGACGTCCTCGCCGCGGCATCCGTCCCAGATCTCGCGCGCCAGCCACGCCGCCTCGGAGAAGCGGTCCTGGTAGAAGGCGAGGTCGGCCTCGAGGCCGCGGCAACGCCAGACGAAGATGGTGTCGCCCGCAGCCTCGGCCAGCCGACGCGCCGCCGCGAGGTGCTCGCGCGCGCGCTCGTAGCGGAGCGCGAAGTAGTGCACGCGCGCCTCCACGTGCTCGACGTGCGCCGCGCGATCGGGATCGAGCCGCGCCCACTCGCGGGCCACGGTCAGGTAGCCGCCGGCCACGAAGTCGTCGCCCGCCCACGCCGCGCGGGTGATCGCGCGCAGCCGCCGATCCCAGGCCAGCTCGCGCTCGCCCGCGCGCCAGAGGAGGTCGGAGGTGATGGCGGCGATGTCCGGGCGCTCCTTGCCGTAGCGGGCGTGCAGACCGTTCGCCGCGTCCACGAAGGCGCCCTCCTTGCCGGCGGCGCGATCGACCCGCGCCACCACCGCCTCGTGCAGCAGCCCGTGATCGAACGCGTACACGCGCCCCCGCTGCGACCGGATGACGCCGAGCAGGAGCGCCTGGTCGAGCACCTCGTCGAGCACGCCGGCGAGCGCCGGGCGGCTGGCGCACGCGGCGGCCAGCGCCGACCGCTCGAAGCGAACGCCGAGCAGCGCGGCGCGGGCCAGCACCGCCTCGGCGAGCGAGGCGCGCGCGCCGAACGCGGCGAACACCTCCTCCACGCGGTCGGCGAGGAGCGCGGCCAGCGGGCGCTCCACGAGCAGCTCGTCCACCGAGGCGCCGTCCCGCGCCCGGAGCACGCCGTCCTCCGGCACGAGGAGCCCGCGATCGATCCAGTCGCGCACCAGCTGCTCGAGCAGGAGCGGCGAGCCCTCGAGGCGCTCGGCCAGCGACGAGGCGATCCCCTCCGCGAGCGGCGCGGTGCCCTCGAGGAGGTGCGTCCGCGCCTCGTAGCCGAGCTCCCCGAGCGTGATCGTCCGGGCGCGCGGGTGCTCGAGGAGCGCGGCGATCTTGTCGCGCACCTGCGGCGCCTGGGCCGCGCCCGGCCGGAAGGTCGCGACCACGAGCACCGGCACGTCGCGGGCGGAGAGCAGGCGCGCCGCGAGATCGATCGCGCCGTCCCGGGCCCACGCGAGGTCGTCGAGCCAGAAGAAGAGGGGCCGAGACCGCCCGACCGCGCGCAAGGTGGCGTGCGCGAGCGAGGCGACGGCGTCGGCGGCCATCGGCTCGTCGCCCTCCTCGGCGCGCAGGTACCGGACGAGCGCCTGGATGTCGAGGCCGGGCTCCTCCGAGAACCAGCTCCAGCTGTCGACCCAGCCCTCGGTCGGCACCCCGACCAGCCTGCGCAGCGCGTGCCGCAGCCCGCCCGCGAGGTCGGCGCCGCTGGCGTCGTAGCCGCCGGAGGCGCCCTCCATCTTCCCGGTGCGCTCGACGTGCCCGAGGCCCCAGCGGGCCAGCCGGCTCTTGCCGATGCCCGCCTCGCCGACCAGCGCGACCAGCCGCGGGAGCTGCGTCCGGGAGACCTCGTCGATGGCCTCCTCGAGCGCGCGGCGCTCCGGCTCGCGCCCCACCATCGGCGGCGGGCGCAGTCGGGCGAGCGCGGCGCCGAGCTCGACGTGGGTCGGCGCAGGCAGATCGAAGGGGAGGTCGATCCCGGCCAGCCCCGACCCGCCCGGCTGGGTCGGATCGCTTCGCGTGTCGAGCGTGGTGAGCTGGGCGCTGTCGGACGACTCGAAGATGCCGACCGCGTGCGGCGGCACCTCGTCGACCACCTGCTCGGCCAGCCGGCGGAGCTCGTCCGCCACCGCGATCGCGAACCGCGGCCGCTCCCTCGGGTGAGGGCTCAGCAGCCGCTCGATCAGCTGCTGCAGCCCGGCCGGCACCTGGAGCCCCTCGCGGGCCCCCTGCGGAATCGCCGGCGGGTGATGGTTGGCCTTCGCGAGGAGCAAGCCGGTCAGGCTGTCCTGGGTCGCGAACGGCGAGCGCCCCCGGACCACCTGCGCGAGGATCACGCCGATCGCGTAGAGATCGGTCCAGGGCCCGTACGGGCCTCGCCCGAGGAGCTGCTCGGGCGGCATGTACTCGGGCGTGCCGACGACTCCGTCGCGGCTCTGGTCCTTCAGCGGGTCGATCAGCGCCGCCACCCCGAAGTCGAGGATCTGCGCGCTGCCGGTCATCGGCTCGAGCAGCACGTTCGCGGGCTTCAGGTCGCGGTGCACCACCCCCGCGGCGTGCGCGGCGGCCAGCCCCTCCAGGGTCCCCACGAGCGCGGCCGCGATCGGCCGCCACCCGATCCACTCGTCGATGAGCGACTCGAGCGAGGGCCCGCGCGCGAGCTGCATCACCAGGAACGGGAAGCCCGCCTCGTCGCGCCCGAGGTCGAGCAGCCGCACGATGCGCGGGTCGTCGATCTTCGCGGCCGCGGTGGCCTCGTCGAGGAAGAGGCGCGCGTGGAGGGGATCCTCCCGCACCTCGGGGTGGAGCAGCTTGACGGCGACCTCCTCGCCGCTCGGGTGATGCACGGCGCGGTAGACCCGACCCATCCCGCCGACGCCGAGGAGCTCCACCAGCTCGTACCGCGCGCTCATGCGTCCTCGATGATGGCACGCCCGGGCGTCGGTGGAACCCTCACTGGCGCAGGTCGAAGGACTCGGTGACGTGGCCGCCGGCGGGCACGCGGACGGCGCGGCGGTGCTCGGCGCCGTCCCGGTCGACGAGCCGGAGGCGCACGGTGCCGCTCGGGACCTCCACCCGGCCGATCGGGGTGGTGCCGAGCAAGCGGCGGCCGAGGTAGACCTTCGACCACGGCCGGGTGTTGAGCGAGAGCTGCCCCGGCGGGCCCTGCGGCCTCCGCGCCGCCGCGCGACGGCGGGCCCGCTCGAGATCGGCGGTGAGCGCGGCGCGGCGACCGGCCACCACGGTGATCCGGCCCTCGTAGGTCTCGTGGCCGTCGAGCGACACCGTCACGTCGTAGGTGCCGGGCGGGATCATCCCGATCTCGAGCGGCGTCGTGCCCACCTCGCCGCGATCGCCGAAGGTGACCGTGCCGCCCGGCGGGTCGCTCTCCAGGAAGACCGAGCCGGGCAGGGGCCCGGTCGGCTCGGCGGGGAGCGCGGGCGCGGCCGGCGCGGCCGGGGCGGCCGGGGCGGGCGTCGGGCCCGTCTGCACCGCCACCGGATCGGCGTCCCCGCGCCCGAGGAGCAGCCAGGCGCCCACCCCGCCGATGGCCGCGAGCCCGACGAGGGCGACGAGCAGCAGGGCCACGACCGCCGCGCCGAGGCCCGACTTCTTGGGAGGGATCGACGCGCTCGGCGGCATCGCCTCGGCGTCCAGCTGGGTCGAGCCGGGGGGGCGCGGGCGGCGGGAGTCCTCCGAGGAGGCGTCGTCCCCCGACTGCCCGGTGCCGGCGAGCGGAGGCGGCGCCTCCTTGATGCGGGTGTCGAGGGACGGCCCGTCGCGCACCTCGTCGGCGAAGAGCCGCGAGACGTACTCGCCGACCCGGCTGGAGTTCACCGGCATGCCGAGGGTCGGGATCACCGCCTCGATCGCCATCTGCATCTCGCCCGCGCTCTGGAAGCGTCGCTCGGGCTGCTTCATCAGCGCCTTGTCGATGACGTCCTGGATCGCGTCCGGGATCTCGGGGCGCCGCTCGCGCGCGTCCGGCGTCGGGTCGCCGACGATGCGCGTCATCGTGTCGAACTCGGTCTTGCGCCGGAACGGGTTCTTGCCCGTCAGCGCCTCGAACAGGCAGATGCCGAGCGCGAAGATGTCGGCGCGGGCGTCGATCGGCTCGCCGACGCACTGCTGCGGCGACATGTAGGCGAACTTGCCCTTGATGACGCCGGCCTCGGTGCGGGTGCTGTGGCTGGCCGCCTTCGCGATGCCGAAGTCGAGCAGCTTCACCACGCCGTCGTAGCTGACCATCACGTTCTGGGGGCTGACGTCGCGGTGCACGACCCCGAGCGGCTCCCCGGACGCGTCGCAGGCCCGGTGCGCGTAGTCGAGGGCCTCGGCGACCTGGGCGATGACCCTCAGGACCAGCGGGATCGGCAGCCCGCCCTGCTCGCGCGCGCGGCGGATGATCTTGGAGAGGGGCTTCCCGTTCACCCACTCCATCGCGATGTAGTAGGTGCCCTCCGCCTCGCCGAAGCTGTAGACGTGGCAGATGTTCGGGTGCGCCAGCTGCATCGCGAGGCGCGCCTCGTCGACGAACATGTCGACGAAGTGCGGATCCTCGGCCACGTGCGGCAGCACGCGCTTGACCACCATCATGCGGCGCGTGTCGACGTGGCCGATCTCCCGCGCGAGGAAGATCTCCGCCATGCCGCCATAGGCCAGCCGCCCGAGCAGCTCGTACTTGTCGTAGCGGGCGATCGTCGGGAGGTCGACGAGGGTCACCCGCTCGAAGTCGTTCGAGTCGAGGGGCTCGACGTCGATCGGGAGGTCCTCCGGCGGGTCGATCACGGTGGGCGCGTCGAAGCCCCCGGGGTTCGTCATCCGGGGCTTCGGGCCGCTCGAGGGGGGCGGCTCGGAGGGGGACGCGGGATCGGACGACGAAGAGCTCATGAAGCGGGCCGCGAAGAGTATATGCCGGCGGAGCGTGAGGGCTCACGTTCCGGTTGGCCCGTGACGCTCGGGTGACGGTGTACGTCCGGGTGGGTTGGCTCTCCCCTCCGGACGGGTGTAGGCCCCCACGGCGATGCCGGTGCAGCTTCTGGCCGAGACGCGGAGCGAGCAGAACCGACGCTTCGAGGTGCGCCTCGAGGACGGCGCCCGGGTGGAGGCGGTGCTCTACCGGGACGACAGCCTCTGCATCTCCTGCCAGGTCGGCTGCGCGGTTGCGTGCCCCTTCTGCGCGTCCGGGGCCGACGGCCTGCAGCGCCCGCTCGCCCTCGACGAGCTCATCGGACAGGTGGAGGCGGTGAAGGCGCTCGGGGCCCCGCTCCGGCGGGTCACGATCAGCGGGGTGGGTGAGCCGCTCCACAACCGGGACGTCCCGGCCTTCATCGACTGGTGCCGCGAGGCGCGCCTGGCCCCGAGCCTGACCACCAGCGGCGGCCCCCTCGAGCGGCTGCGCGAGACCCTCCACCTGCACCACAACGGGCTCACGGTCTCGGTGCACGCGGGGACCGAGGCGACCCGAGCCCGGGCGGTGCCGAAGGGCCCTCCGCTCGACGGCCTCCTCGCGGTGCTGGGCGAGGAGCTGCCGGCGCTCAGCCGCTCGCGGCGAAAGAAGATCGCCCTCGCCTACCTCCTGGTGAAGGACCTCAACGACTCGGACGCCGACGTCGACGCGTTCGTGGAGCGGGTCCGCCCGCTCGGCGTCTGGGCGCACCTCTACGCCTACAACCCGGTCCCCACGAGCGGGCACCGCCCGGTCGGCCGGGAGCGCTACGAGGCGGTGTACCGCCGCATGAGCGAGGGCGGGCTGAAGGTGCGCATGAGCTGCAAGGCGCGGGTCGAAGCCAACGGGGGCTGCGGCACGCTCGTGGCTCTCCGACGTCGCGTTGACACCCCCGCCAGCCCCGTGCTCTAGGTACCGCGCATCATGCCCGTCTTTCTTCAAGCAGAGGCCACGCAGGAGGCCGCCGAGGCCGCGAGCACCGTCGCCGCGGACACCGGCTTCTGGGACGTCATGCTCAACGCGCCGCCGGAGGTGAAGTTCCTCGTGGTGGTGCTGATCGTGATGTTCCTGGTCAGCTTCTTCATCATGGGCGTCAAGGCCGTCCGCATGCTGTCCGCGTCGCGGCAGAGCCAGAAGTTCCTCGACCAGTTCTGGGGCGAGGACGGCGGCGCGACCTGGGAGCCGCAGCGGCTCGAGACCCTCTACTCCGGCATCAAGCAGCTCGGCGGCTCCCCGGTCGCCAAGGTCTTCCACGCCGGCTACGTGGAGCTCGCCCGGGTCAGCGGCGGGGCCGAGGAGGACTCGCTCGAGAACATCGAGCGGGCGCTCCGCCGCGCCAGCGTCACCGAGATGACCAAGCTCGAGGCGCTCCTGCCGTTCCTGGCCACCACCGGCTCCACGGCGCCCTTCATCGGGCTGCTCGGCACCGTGCTCGGCATCCTCGACGTCTTCAACCACATCGGCGGCGGCGACGGCAGCCTCGAGGTGATCGGCCCGAAGATCGCCGAGGCGCTCTACGTGACCGCGGTCGGGCTGGCGGCCGCGATCCCCGCGGTCATGGCCTACAACTACTTCGTGCGCCGCGTGCGGGTGCTCGAGAGCGAGGTCGAGACCTTCGCCCACGACTACCTGAACATCGTGAAGAGGCACTTCCTGTAGCCATGGGGATGAGCTCCGGAGGCGGGGGCGGCCCGCGCGCGCCCCTGAGCGAGATCAACGTGACGCCGCTGGTCGACGTCATGCTGGTGCTGCTCATCATCTTCATGGTCACGGCGCCGCTGCTCACGGCGGGCGTCGAGGTCGATCTGCCGGACGCGGACGCCGAGCCCATGCCGCTCGAGGACGAGAAGCTCCTGCTGATCATCGACGCGGGCCGGCACGTCTTCATCCGGGTGGTCGGGCAGGAGGTCGAGGGCGAGGCGGCCGAGCCGGTCGAGCTCCCCTACCAGCGCTACGACGAGCTGCGCTCGCTCATCCAGAGCAACCGGCTCATCCAGGGCGCCGACGAGGTCTACATCCAGGCCGACGAGAACGTGAAGTACGGCTTCGTCGCGCAAGTGCTGGCCATCGTGCGCCAAGCCGGCGTCGAGCACGTGGGTCTGGTCACCGATCCGTCGGACGAGGGCGTCATGTTGCCGCCCGAGGACGCGCCGGAAGCCTCGCCATGAACTACGCCTCGCCCTCGCGCTTCCACGTCGAGCCCAACGACGGCCGGCCGGAGACCGCGCTCGGCTGGGGCTGGATCGGCTTGCTCGAGCTCGTCGGCGGCGTCGCCGTGCTCGTCGCGATCCCGCTGGCGGTCATGGGCTTCGTCGCGGCGCTGGGCGTGCTGAGCTGGGCGCTGAGCGACACCCTGGAGAGCCTGGCGACCTCGGACGAAGACCGTGAGGCGATCCTAGAGGACGAGGACATCATCGAGGCGCGCTTCGTCCAGCTTGGCCGCGACTTCGAGGATGAGCTCCCGAACCGCGAGGTCCCGCTCCTGGACACCGCGCCGCGCCAGCCCTCGCAGGTCCCCACCGAGGACACGCCCCTCGAGCGCGCCGAGGAGACCGAGCGCGTCGAGGTCCCGCCCGAGGCGGTCGAGGACGAGCTCCTCCGCGACGTGCTGAACCGCTCCCGGATCTTCGCGGAGATCGGCGAGGAGCGGGAGCGCGAGGGCAGCCCCGACGGCATCGAGGAGGGCACCGAGACCGAGGGGACCGAGGGCGACATCTACCGCGGCCGGGTCAGCTCGATGTTCCGACGCGGCTGGCGTCTCCCGGTCACCGTCTCCCAGGAGGCCGCCTCGAGCCTGGTCGCGCACGCGCGCATCCGCATCGGCCCCAACCTCGAGATCGTCTCCTTCGAGATCCAGCGCTCGAGCGGCGACCCCCTCTTCGACCAGTCGGTCATCGAGCAGATCACCCGACTGCAGGCCACCGACCAGCGCATCCCGCCTCCCCCCGAGGAGGTGGCGAGCCAGTACATCGACACCACGATCGCCATCCGCTTCCACGGGCGCCAGGCGAGCCGCTAGCAGCGGAACAGCTCTTCGAGGGAGGCGGCGGTCAAGAGGCGCTCTCCGAGGCGCTCGAGCGTCGCGCGGTCGGCCTGCGCGAGGCGCTCCTCGACCCACATGGGGAGCTCGCCGAAGCGGAGCATCAGCTGCTTCCGCAGCATGCCGTGCATGCCCTTGTCGATCCCCTGCTCGAGCCCCTTCTCGATGCCCTGCTCGATGCCGATCTCGATCAACCGATCTCTCGCGCTCATGGCGACCTCCCGCGACGGCTCCGGCAGCTCCTCCACCACCGTCGTCAGCACGACCAGATCCTCGTCGGTCGCGTCCGTAAGATAGTTCAGGATGGACTCGAACGCCTCGCGCCCCGTCGCCGTCCGGACCAGCTCGTCGGCGAGATGGCCGAGCAGCCCGATGGTCTGCGCGAACGAGCGATCGGTCGCGGTGCGCAGCGCCCACAGGGTCAACGCCGCGTAGGCGGGCAACGCGCGGCGCAGCAGGTCGCCCGCCGACCACAGCCGGAGCTCCTCCACGACGTAGCCGAAGCTCGGCACCGGGAGCCCCGCCGTATCCGAGGGGAGCTGGATGAGCTCCGCGAGGTCCGTGGGCGCGCTCCAGGGCGATCGGCCCTGGTGAAAGACCACCGGCACCACCCAGGGCAGCCGCTCGCTCTCGCGGTCCACGAACACGTCCCAGGTGCCGGTCGTGTAGCTCAGGAGCCGCCGCGCGATGGGCCGGTCCGACTTCGACTGGTGCTCCAGCAGCACGTAGAGCAGGACCTCGGCGCCGTCGGCGAGCGCGCGAAAGAGGAGGTCTCCCTCGCGAAGACCCAGGCGTCGATCGACGCTGCGGCTCGACAATGGAGTGAGCGTGCCCCAGTCGACGGCGCCGGTGAGGGGAGCCGGTAGGATCGCCCGCAGCAACGCGCCCGCCGCCGCGGGGTCGCGGAAGGTGCGCTGGAACAGCCGGTCGTGAATCGAGCCCCGTCGCGCCATGTGGCGTGACTTCGCAGCCCGCGTGCCGAACCTCGCGCACGTGATTCCGCGTACTTACGAGCTCGAAACGGCGGAGGTGGCGGGCTCGGGGGTGGCGGCCGCCACCGTGCGCACAGAGTTGGCACGGTCGTGGCGCGCTGCGTCGGCTCGGTTCGCGCCGTGGAGAGCGTCGCCGCGTCGGCATCGAACCTGCTCTCGATCGGGGCCGGGAGGAAACGACAGAAATGACACGACTTCACACTCATCTTTGGACCGCGCTCGCCGCGCTCGCCCTCGCGCTCGGTTGCGCCCACGCCCCGCACACGCAGGAGGACGCGCAGAGCCTCGAGAACCAGGCCGACGACGCGCTCGCCTCGCTGATGAGCGAGGATCCGAGCCTCGAGGACGTGCTGGCCCGCTCGCAGGGCTACGTGGTCTTCCCGCGGGTGCGGGAGGGCGCCTTCATCGCCGGCGCGACCTCGGGCGTCGGCGTCGTCTACGAGAACCACCGACCCATCGGTTACGCCGAGCTGGACGGCGGCTCCTTCGGGGCGCAGGTCGGCGGTCAGAGCTACACGCAGCTGATCGTCTTCCGCAGCCGCGACGCGTTCGAGCGCTTCAGGCTCGACAACTTCGACCTGAGCGCCGACGCCAGCGCCACCGCGATCCGCTCGGGCGCCGCGGCCCAGGCGACCTTCGAGGGCGGCACCGCGGTCTTCATCGACGACGAGGACGGCCTGATGGCCGAGGCGTCGGTGGGCGGTCAGTCGCTCCGCTTCGAGCCGCGACGCTGACCCCGGCCTCATCGATCGCGAGGCTCGGCCCCCCGTGGGTCGGGCCTCGCTCGCGTTGGAGGCTTTGCGCGAGCCGGTGGCGTCGTATGCTCCGGCCGCGCATGCTCGCGCGAACGAATGAACGACGCGATCCCGCGTCGAACGAGAGACGCCCATGAAGCAACGGCCCCTCAGCTCCCTCGCCTTCCTCTCGGCCCTCGCCGTCACCGTGGCCGCCCTGGCGATCCCCGCCACCGGCCAGGACGGCGCGCCGACCTCCGCGCAGGAGGAGGCGCTCCCCGAGCGCATCGCGGTCATCGACGTCGACTCCCCGGAGCGGAGCCTCTACCGCATCGCGGTCCCCAACCTGATGGGCGAGGCCTCGATGGGCCCGCAGGGCGCGGAGGTCCTGCGCAACGACTTCCGGCTCGTCTCCCTCTTCGACGTGCTCGACGCGCGCTCCTTCGTCGCCGACCTGAACGCCGAGGGCCTCAGCATCGTGCCCAGCGCGTGGACCTCCGTGGGGGCGCAGGGCGTCATCAAGGGCGAGATCGAGCGCGAGGGCAACCGGATCCGCGTGCAGATGCGCCTCTTCGAGGTCGCGCGAGGCGCGTCGCCGACCCTGTCGCGCACCTACAGCGGCAGCCGCGCCGAGCTGCCCCAGTTCATGCACCAGTTCGCAAACGAGGTGCTGCAGGTCCTGACCGGCCGCGCGGGCGCCTTCGGGACGCGCATCACCTTCGCCCGGCGGCGCGGCCCCGGCCGCAAGGACGTCATGGTCGCCAGCTTCGACGGCGAGCGGGTGAGCCGCGTCTCGAGCGGCCGCGGCATCGCGATGCTGCCCGCGTTCGGCCGCGGCGGCGTCTGGTACTCGATCCTCACCGAGAACGGCATGTTCATCACCCGCACCGGGGTGGAGGAGCGGCCGATCATCACCAGCGAGCGCGGGCTCAACATGGGCGTCAGCGTCTGCGGTGGCCGCGTGTTCTTCAGCAGCACGCGGAGCGGCAACGCCGAGATCTACAGCGCCAACCTCGACGGCACCGACGTCCGCCAGCTCACCGATCACCCCGGCATCGACGTCTCGCCCGCCTGCGGCGGCCCGGGCGGCCAGGTCGCCTTCGTGTCGACCCGGCACGGCAGCCCGCAGGTCTTCCGCATGAGCGCGGGCGGCGGCGAGGCGACCCGGGTGACCTTCCGCGGCGCTCACAACCAGACGCCCGCCTGGTGCACCGGCGACCCCGAGGGCCCGCTCCTCGCGTTCACCGGCCAGGCCGGCGGCTTCGACGTCTTCACCGTCAACATCCGCACCCAGGAGTACACCCGGCTCACCCAGGGCCAGGGCGTCAACAAGGACCCGGCGTTCAGCCCCGACTGCCGCATGGTCGCCTTCTACTCCTCGCGCGGCGGCATCTTCCTCTCGAGCCCCGAGGGCCTGAACCAGAACCTCGTGATCCCGGGCCACGCCGAGACGCTGCGCTGGAGCCGCTGAGTCGAGCTCACCGGATCCCGGCGAGGGCGAGGAGCAGCATCGCGGCCATCACCCCGTAGGTGACGCGGTGGCTGCCGCGCTCGCCGATCCGGTCCCGGATCCGGCGGCCGACGAGGTTGCCCGCGACCAGGCCGATCATGAGCAGCGCGCTCAGCCCGAAGGTGGACGCGTCGATCGCGCCGCCGGCGCCGTAGCCGAGGATGCGGGCCACGTGCATGGCGGCCGCGCTCGCGCTCGCGGTGGCGATGAAGGCGTCGCCGCGCAGCCCGGCCGCGAGCAGGAGCGGAGAGACGAACACCCCGGCGCCGCTGGTGGCGGCGACCCCCCCGGCCACCACCCCGGCGGGCGCCAGCGATCGCGGGCCGGGGCTCCAGCGCAGCCAGCCGAGCGCCCGAGCGACCGCGAGCGCGCTGACCGCGAGGAGGATCCAGGGCAGGGCCTCGGCGGGGAGGCTCACCGCGACCAGGCTGCCGACGAGCGCGCCAGGGAACGCGCCGGCCACGAAGACCCCCGCGACCCGACGGTCGAGCGAGCCTCGGAACAGCCAGAGCCGGTGCAGGTTCGCCGCGAGCAGCGCCGGGGCGGTCGCCGCGAGGGCGGTGATCGGATCGGCGGCGAGCGAGATCGTGAGCACGAGCAGGATCCCGCCGCCCATGCCGGCGACGGTCGAGAGCGCCCCGGCGCCGAGGCCGAGCGCGGGCAACATCCACATGACGGAGTCCTCCCTCCAGCGCAGCGCGCCGGGGTTTCGAGGGGCCCGGCGCCGAAGGCGCGGCGGGCTGACGAGTCCATCGTGGAGCCCGGGTGACCATCCGTCCAATGGAACATCCCGAGCATATCGATAAGCTATCCGGATAGATGCTGGACGCCCTCCATCACTTCCTGCTCATCGTCGAGCACGGCACCTTCACCGCGGCGGCGAAGGCCGCCCACCTCTCCCAGCCCGCGCTCAGCGCGTCGATCCAGCGGCTGGAGGAGGCGCACGGGGCGCGGCTGCTCGACCGGGGGCGCCGGGGCGCGTCCCCGACCGCGGCCGGGCGAGCGCTGATCCCGCGCGCGCGGGCGGCGCTGAGCGCGGTGGAGGAGGGGAAGCGCGCGGTGCGCGAGGTGCTGGAGCTCGAGCGCGGCGAGGTGCGGCTCGGCGCCGGGGCGACCGCCTGCACGTATCTCCTGCCGCCGACCCTGGCCGACTTCCGCCGGGCCCACCCGGGCGTGCGCTTCTGGCTGCGGGAGACCACCACCGAGGAGGCCATCGACGCGGTCGACGCTGGCGAGCTCGACCTGGCCGTCGTCACCCACCCACGGGGCGACCGCTGGTTCGAAGACGAGCTGATCGTGGTGGCCGCGCCCGAGACCGATCCCGAGGGGGCGCCGTTCGTGACCTTCCGGGTCGGGGCGACGACCCGCGCGCTCTTCGACGCCCACTTCCCCGGCGCCGAGGTCGCGATGGAGCTCGGCGGCATCGCGGCGGTGAAGACGCACGTGCGCATGGGCATCGGGCTCGCGCTGGTGAGCCGGCACTCGGTGGCCACCGATCTCCGCCTCGGCCGCCTGGTCGAGGTGCCCCACCCGAACACCCCGCTCACGCGGTCGCTCCACCTCGTGCACCGCGGGCTGGAGCGCCTCCCGCCGGCCGCCGCCGCGCTGCGGGAGCGCATGCTCTCGAGCCCGCCGCGGGTGCTCGACGATCTGGAGGGCCCGTGAAGGGGCGCGCGCGCGGTGATAGGTTGGCCAGGAGGGGCGGGCGACCCCAGGTCCGACGGCGGCGGGGCGTAACGCCGGGAGGCGCGCGCGGCTCGGTGGGGATGGAGATGACGATGACGAGGACGACGGCGATCGCGCTGGGCGTCGCGCTGGGGCTCCTGGCAGCCCCCGCCGCGGCCCAGCAGGACCTCACCCCCACCGGCCCGGCGGGCGTGCTCAGGCTGGGCAAGCTCTACAGCTTCGGCGGCGGCACCCAGCTCGAGCACGGGTTCGGCATGGATCTGCGCTACGAGCTCCACCCCGACGCGGCCCTCGACGGCTACGGCGGCCTGTTCGCCCAGGGGCAGTACGAGCTCGGCGACGCCTGGCGCATGGCCGGGGGCCTCACCGGCGGCTGGGGCGCGTTCGGCCTCGAGGTCGGCGTCTCGCACCGCACCGCCACCGCCACCTACGCCGGCTCCACCGGCCTGCACATCGGTCAGAGCCTCACCTTCGGGCCGGTCTCGATCGGCGGCCGGCTCACGATCCCGCTCGTCGATCATCTGCCGCAGAACGTGGCCGCCATGCCCGCCGTGCAGGGCATCGAGGGCGCAGTGACCCTGCGCATGAGCTTCGGGTTCACCGTGCACGGCGAGCGTCGCGCGCGCCGCAGCTGCCACCCCCACGGCCACTCGCGCGGCCACGGGCCGCACGGCGCGCACGGGCAATGAACGAATCGGGCGGCTCGCCCGCGTGAGCGACGCCGGAGAGGCGTTATACTGTCGCGGTGCGCCGATGGCTCCCGACCCTGCTGCTCCTCGGCGCGGCGGCCCTGATCGCGGACGCCGCGGACGTCGCTGCGCAGACGGAGACCCTCGAGCCGGCGCGTCGGCTGGTGGCGACGGTCATCACCCGGAACGACGACGGCCGGGTGTTCTGCGCCATCTGGGGCGCGCGGGACGGCTACCCCACCCGGCGCGAGCACGCGGTGGGGCAGACCCTCGACCGCACCATCGAGGGGCGCCGCGCGCACTGCGTGTTCGAGGACGTGCCCCCCGGCGAGTACGCGCTCGCCGCGTTCCACGACGAGAACGCCAACAACGACCTCGACCGGAACATGTTCGGCATCCCGAGCGAGGGCACCGGCGCCTCCAACGACGCCTACAACCCGTTCGGCCCGCCGCGCTGGGACGACGCCCGCTTCCGCGTCGACCGCGCCGAGCCGATCCACCAGCTCCGCGTGCACATCCATTATTGAGCTTCCCGCGCGGGGCGCCGATGATGGGGCATGGGTAGGGGGCGCGCGCTGATCCTCACGGGGCTGCTGCTCCTCGGGTGCAGCGAGCCGTCGACCCTGCTCGTCGACGTGCGCACCGACCTCGTCCCCGGCGCCGAGTTCGACCGCGCGCAGGTGCAGCTGCTCGACGCGGCGGGCGACGTGGTGAGGGAGGCGGAGTCGACGGTGGAGGCGGGCGACGACTTCGTCGCGGGTCGACGGGTCGGCGAGCTCGACCAGGTGAGCGGCGCGCGCGCCACCTTTCGGGTCTCGCTCTGGCTCGGCGACCGGGAGATCATCGCACGCCCGGTGCGGGTGGATCTCACCGGCGGCGCGGTCGCGCACACCGTGGTCTTCACCCGCGACTGCCTCGGCGTCGTCTGCGAGGACGCGGCGCGCGCGGCCTGCCTGAGCGGCGAGTGCGTGCCCGACGTGTGCACCGAGGAGGCGCCGTGCCTCGAGCCGGAGTGTGGCGCGAACGAGGACTGCGCGGCCTCGGTGGCCTGCGCGGCCGGGCGGTGCGAGGCGGGCGTCTGCTTCGAGGTGACCGCGCGGGCCTGCCCCGCGGGAGGCGCGTGCGACCTCGAGCGCGGCTGCACGCATCCGGAGTGGCCGGCGGTGCAGAGCGCGCTCCAGCAGGCGGCGGCGCAGGGCTCGTCGATGGAGCCGACCTTCCGCACCTTCCCGGTGACCGATCCCCCGAGCGGCGGATCGCGCTGGGTCGGCGGCGTGCTCGCGCCGAACGGGCGCATCTACGGGATGCCGTTCAACGCCGGCGTGGTGCTGGAGATCGACCCGGACGCGGGCACGGCGCGCACTTTCGGCTCGGTCGTCGGCGTCGACGCGTACGTCGGCGGCGTGCTCGGGCTGGATGGCTTCGTCTACGGCATCCCGCTCGGCGCATCGCAGGTCCTCCGGATCGATCCGGAGGCCGGGACGGCGACGCGGGTCGGGCCCGACCTCGGCGACGGCCGACACTTCGCCGGCGGCGTCGTCGGCCCGGACGGGCGCATCTGGATGATGCCGGCCAACGATCTCCAGGTCGGCGTGTTCGATCCCTCCACCGAGACGCTGGAGCGGGTCGGGCCGATGCTCCCGCCCACCGGGCACAAGTACCGGGGCGCGGTGGTGTCGCCGAGCGGATTGATCGTGGGCATCCCCGCGCGGGAGACGCGCTTGCTCCGGATCGACCCGGTGACCGACGAGGTGAGGCTCTTCGGCGAGGTGCCGAGCCTCATGCGGAGCTGGTACGGCGGCGTGGTCACCCCCGACGGGCGCGTGCTCGGCCTCCCGCTCGAGTCTCCCTCGCTGCTCGTGATCGACCCGCTCGCGGAGACGGTGGAGGTCGTGCCGCTCGACGCGAGCCCGATCAGCACCACCGGCGCGGCCGGCGCGCTCGCGCCCAACGGCCGCGTGTACATCGTGCCCAACGATCCCTCCACCATCCGCGAGATCGACCCGGTGACGCTGACGAGCCGGGAGCTCGGTGACCTCGGCGCCGCCGGCGGCAAGTGGATCGGCGCGGTGCTCGGTCTCGACGGCCGCGTCTACGGCATCCCGTGGAACAGCACCGAGGTCCTCGTGATCGATCCCCACGCGTCGGGCACGCTGCCTCCGGAGATCACCTTGTCGCGGTGGCTCGACAAGCTCTGACGATCTACTTGGCGAGGTTCGCGTTGACGTAGGTGTCCTCGCTGGTGACGTCGCGCACGAGGTGAGGCGCGAGCCACTCGGGGATCACCACCTCGGTCTCGGCGTCGTCGAGCTCGACCTCGGCGAGGAAGAGCTCGCGGTCGGTGAAGGCGTCGATCTCCCAGACGAAGCCGCCGCTCTCGACGCGGTAGCGCTTCTTCTGCACCCGCTTGCCTTCGGTCAGCGCCCAGAGGGTCTCGAAGGTCGCGCGGTCGCAGTCCTCTTCGATCTCGATGCGGGTGAGCCCGCGCCCCGACTTCACGGTGCGCACGTACCGCTCGTGGCCGGCAGAGCGGATCCGCCGGATGCGCTCGATGAGGCGCTCGCCCGGCACGTAGCCCTGATCGAGCTCGAGCGGCTCGACCGCGTGACAGGCGGCGGGCAGCCCGCTGAGCAGGTACTTTCGCTCGATCTCCACCCCGGCCGGCGACGCGGGCTTGCCGCGGAGCGAGGCGGTGAAGGCGCGCAGATCCGCCTCGAGCGCGGCGAGCGCGCCCCCCTCGACCAGCCAGCCCTTCAGCAGGTCGTCGAGCAGCCGGGTGCGGCCGTCGTGCGTGCGCTGGAGCAGGGCGACCAGCCCCGGGCGCTCGTCGGCGGCGAGCTCCTCGGTGAGCTCGCCCCCGATGCCGGTCGCCGCGTCGCGCAGGCGCCGGGCCCGCTCCAGCGCCGAGGTCTCGAGCGCCTCGCCCACCGTGGCCGCGAGGTTGTGCAGGTCGTTCAGGTCCCCGAGCAGGTCCTGCAGCGCCTTGAGCCGCTTCACCAGCGCCTTGGCCTCGTCGCGCTCGGGGCGCAGCGGCTCGAGCAGGTACCGCAGCCGCTTGCCGTGGATGCGCGCCTCGTGCGCGATCGCCTCGTCCTCGATGCCCTTCACCTGCGCGAGCGTCCCCGCGAGCGCGTCGAGCTCCCGATCCAGCGCGTCGGCCGCGGCCTCGGCGAAGCGCGGCGCGCGCCGGGGCTCTCCCACCCGGTGGGTCACCGTGTAGACCGACAGCTCCTCGTGCACCGCGTCCTTCAGCTTCTCGAAGCGGCGGTGCAGCTCCTCGCGCACGTGGGCGTAGGCCTCGTCCTTCTGGGCGGCGAGCCGGTCGGCGACCAGCGCGAGCCCCGGCTTCGCGTCGGGCCGAGCGCCGTCCGCGAGCCGCTCCACGAGCTCGAGCTGCACCTCCGCGTCGCGGCCCGGGTTCGTGCGCCGCGCGATCTTGCCGAGGCGACCGCGCTGCTTCTTGGCCAGGCCCGGCCCGAAGATCTCCCGGTAGGCGCGCAGACACGAGCGGAGGCGCCGCATCCCGACCCGGAAGTCGTGCAGCGCCTCCGGGTCCTCGGTGTCGTGCAGCCGGTTGGAAGCCTTCGTGGCCTGGCTCAGGTAACGCAGCGCCACGCGCCGCGCGCCCTCCTGCGCCGTGCAATCGAGGAGCTTGCCCGCCATGGTCGGCAGCCATAGCACCCCGACCCGCGGCGGTCAGGGCCCGACGTTCGGCGCGGTGCCCTCGAGCAGCTGCCCGAGCCACTGCGCGGGGACCGCGTCGCTCATGCTGTCGTAGAAGCAGCCGCCGGAGATGCACGTGTGGCCGGAGCCGGGCGTGTAGAAGGTGCGGAAGACCCCGCCCTCCATCTCCGAGGCGGCGCGGAAGCCCTCGAGCCCGGCCCGGAACTCGCTCTCCGGCACGTTGGCGAAGAGCCCCGGCCGGCAGTCGTTGTTGCCGTAGCCGTAGAAGCTCCGGATCACGAAGTCGCCGGTGGTGCTGAAGAGGCCGGCCGGTCGATCCGGGTAGCGCCGCATGAGGTGCACGGCGTAGTCGAGGATCCAGTCGTTCGGGTCCGGGCAGTCGTCACCGCAGTCGGCGAGGACGGTGTCGTCGAGGTTCCAGGCCTCGCGCCACTGCTGCTGGAGGCAGGGCGCGACGACCTCGCTCGACATCGGCGGCCCGGAGTCGTCGAGCAGCATCACCGGCACCGGGCCGAACATGTCCGAGACCTGCTGGTAGTTCGCGGCCGCGCCGAAGCCGCCCGCGCTCACCCCCGTCAGCAGCACCCGGCGGCGGTCCCGGAAGGTGGGCACCAGCCGCTCGGCGAAGAGGCCCATGTTGGCGTAGCCCACGAAGTTCTGCGGCCGCGAGACGCCCTCGATCATCGCGCCGGGGTTGTTGCCCGCGTGCACGTCGCCCGTGCAGTAGGGGACGTAGACCATGCTCCAGTCGCCGACCGGGTTCTCGGGGTTGTCGCGGTCGAAGATCCCGGCCGTCGGGCCGCCCCGGTAGTCGGTGTCGGTGGTGATCCGATCGCACTGGGCGTTGAAGCACGCGCCGCCGCCCTCGAGGAAGATGAACACCGAGTCGGAGTCGGGGTTGAGGCTCACCGCGAAGCCCGCGGGGCTGCCGTCGCGACACTGGGCGCCTTCGATCTCGAAGAACTGCCAGGTCAGCGGCGCGTCGACCGCGAGCGGCTCGCCGGTCGCCTCCTCCCAGATCGTGCAGTCCGGCTGGCAGCCGTCGAAGGGCTCCGTGTTGCCGTCGTCGCACTCCTCGCCGGGATCCATCGCGCCGTTGCCGCAGCCCATCGGCGGCGGCGGCGGTCCGCCGTCCTCCATGGGCGGGGTGTCGCCATCCGTCCGCGTGATCGCGCCGTCGCGATCCGGAGGCGTCACCCCCGAGTCCACGTCCACCTCTCCGCCGTCACATCCGACGAGGATCATCAGCGCGGCCGCCACCGCGCTCCCCCAAGCTCGCTGTCCCATGCGCCCTCCCGACCGTGAGAATCGCCACAAGCTATTGAACCGAAGCCAGTAGGTCAACGGGGGCCGGTCGTTTGGCGCGCCGGAGGGCCTCCCTCACAATGGCCGCGTGTCGACCATGCAGAGGGGGATGGTGGCGGCGCTGATGCTGTTCGCGCTGCCCGGCGAGGCGCACGCCTGCCTCGAGTACCTCGCGAACGTGCCCTCCTCGGGCGCCGGGTGCGAGACCTGCCACGACAACGCGAGCGGCGGCGGCGGCTGCGCGTCGCCCCCGTGCTTCAACGCCTTCGGCTCGGCGTTCTTCTCGGCCCGCGGCGGCGCGCGCACCGGCTGCGCCCCGGTGGTCGACGCGAGCGCGGTGTGGGGCCCGACGCTGGCGCGGCGCGACCACGACGGCGACGGCTGGACGAGCGGGCAAGAGCTGGGTGATCCGTTCGGCGCCTGGGACACCGGCGACCCCGAGGTCACCGGCTACGCGAGCCCCGGCCTCGCGGGCGACACGCCGCCGACGAGCCTCAACCTCTGCTCGATCGGCGCGATGAACGACTGCACCACCGGTCCCTCGGGCGGCCGCTGCACCGACGCCTACTCGAGCGGACGCTGGGACTGCAGCTGCGCGTCCGGCTACACCGGCTCGAGCCACCTCCGCACCGCGAGCCACGACTGGGCGGGCGGCGTGCGCGACCGCTACCAGATCGTCTCGCGCGCCGCGCCGCAGTGCAGCGACGTCGACGAGTGCGCCACCGCGCCGGTCGCGGACTGCGGCGCCGGCACCTGCCGCAACCTCCCGGGCAGCTACACCTGCGACTGCGACCCGACCGAGGTCTGCACGGCGCCGGCGAGCGGCGGCCGCTGCCTCTTCTGCGTGGGCGGCTGCGACCCGGCGATCGAGGACTGCGTCGACACGCCGAACGCCACCTGCGTGCCGCAAGCGACGGTGCCTCCCTTCCGGTGCGACTGCCCGGCCGGCTACACCGGCGACGGGCGGACCTCCGGCAGCGGCTGCAGCGACGTCGACGAGTGCGCCGCGGGCGACCCTTGCGACCTCGCGGGCGGCGCCGCGGCGAGCTGCACCAACCTCACGCCCCACCTCGACGGCGCCCCCTACACCTGCGCGTGCAACCCGGGCTTCGTGTTCGACGGCGCCACCTGCGTCGACGTCGACGAGTGCGCCCTCGACCCGTCGCGCTGCGGCCCGGGGAGCTGCTTCGGGAGCACGCCGCCGGCCGCGCCGGACTCGTGGAGCTGCAGCTGCAACGCGGGCTACCAGTCCACCGGGGCCCCGCAGCCGAGCTGCGTCGACGTGGACGAGTGCCTCGACCCGGGCGTCTCGCTGTGCAGCGCCGACGCCACCTGCACCAACACCGACGGGAGCTGGTTCTGCACCTGCAACCCGGGCTACGACGACCCGGGCGGCGACGGGCGGAACTGCGTCGACCGGGACGAGTGCGCGCTCGGGACCGACGCCTGCGATCCGAACGCCGACTGCACCAACACCCCGGGGAGCTACTCGTGCGCCTGCCGCGCCCCGTTCTGGGGCGGCTCCGGCTTCACCTGCGTGGACGTCGACGAGTGCGCGCGCGGGACCGACGGCTGCGGCGTCAACGAGGACTGCGTCAACGAGATCGGCGCGGCGCCGACCTGCGTCTGTCGCCTGGGCACGACCCGGGACGCGGTCAGCGGCGAATGCGTCGTCGCGTGCGGCGACGGCGCCCGCGGGCCGGGCGAGGAGTGCGACGACGGCAACGTGGACGCGGGCGACGGCTGCGATCCGCGCTGCGACATCGAGGACGGCTACACCTGCCGGGAGCCCTTCGCGGGCGGCACGTCGATGTGCTCGAACAGCTGCGGGGACGGCCTCGTGGACGCCGGCGAGGAGTGCGACGACGGCGCCGGCAACTCCGACGTCGCGGTCGACGCCTGCCGCACGACCTGCGACCGGGCGGCCTGCGGCGACGGCGTGACCGACACCGGCGAGGAGTGCGACGGCGGCGCGGGCAACTCGGACGCCGACGTCGACGGCTGCCGCACCACCTGCCACCTCCCCTACTGCGGCGACGGCGTGGTCGACACCGGCGAGGTCTGCGATCCGGGCGGCGGCGTCCCCGGCGCGGCGGTGGCCGGCACCTGCACGACCGCGTGCATGGTCGACGCGGGCCTCGACCCGAGCGACCCGCCGGTCCTCACCGGCGGCGCGTGCAGCTGCCGGGTCGGCGCCGCGGACGCCCCGAGTCCGTGGGCGGTCGCGCTCTTGCTCCTCGGGCTCATCGCCCGAGGGCGCGGCGGATCCGGACGACGAGGTCCTCGGTCGCGGTCGTGAGATCCGCCTGACAGATCGACTGCACGCCGACCTGCGCGCCGCGCGCGGCGAGGTCGCGGGCGACCTGGTTGATGCGCACCGGCGGGAAAGCGACGCCGCGACCGGGGACCTCGCAGCTCGGCACCAGCCGGAACGGCATCTCCGCGTCCACCCGCTCGACGAGCGCCGGGTGCCGCTCACGCTCGTCCTCGGAGGCGAGCGCCTGCCAGAGCGGCTCGGCCCCGGCCCGCGACGCCAGCTCCTCGGGGATGCCGACGATCGGCACGAAGACCAGGCGCTCCGGGCGCCGCCGCAGCTGGGCGAGGCCGTCGACGTAGCGGGCGATCGGGTGCAGCGCCGACTCGCCGTGCTCGAAGCAGCGCAGGTTGAGATCGGTGCCTGCGTAGTCCGGGTTCGCCGGGTCGAAGAGATCGGGATCGGCGGCCGAGCAGTCCTCCTCGTCGGTGAGCAGGACGATGGCGAGCGCCGAGCCCTCGCGCACGAAGCCGGCGTTGCGGTCCGCGCCGTGGCCGGCGCTCCCGAGGTGGAACGTCGGCGGCTCGAAGCCGTCCGCGGTCCAGTCGGTCGGGCGGGCCGGCGAGAGCGCCTTGAGCGCCGCCTCGAGCTGCTGCTCGAAGCCGCAGCCGCGGGTGCCGACCCGGGCGAGGCAGGCGGCGTCGCGCGCGAGCTCGGAGGCGGTGAGCCCGCCCGGCGGCGCGTAGGTGAGGAAGTCCGGGTAGGTGGCCGCGCAGCCCGTCTCGCCCTCGGGCCCCTCGGCGCGCAGCACCCCGTCTTCGCCGAAGTCGGGCAGCGCGCAGGTCGGCACCTCGTGCCCGCCCGAGCCCATGTCGACGGTGACCACCCCGACGTGCACGCTCGACACCGGCGGGAAGTCGTCCGGGCCGGTCGTGCGTCCGTCCAGCTCGAAGTCGCCGGTCGTGAGCACCTGGACGAGCCGGGGCAACGCGGCGGCGAGCGACTCCTGCTCCTCGCGCATCGAGCTGGAGTCGTCGACCACGAAGAGCAGGTCGAGCGCGTTCGTCGACGGCAGCGGCCCCGCGTCGCCCACCCCGGCGTCGGCGCCCGACGAGGGGACGGCAGACGAGGCGGAGAGCGAATCCACGGCGTAGGTGATCTCGGCCGGCACGAACCCGGCCGGCACCTCGAAGGCCACCCCGCAGTCGAGCGCGCGCCCGGGCGGCAGCACCGCGCCGGTCGGCACGCACGAGCGCTCCAGCTCGGCGCTGATCGGCGCGCCGACCACGCTCGGGCCCTCGCTCGGGTCGAGCCGGAAGAGCCCGGCGCTCAGGGGCAGCGTGCGGTCGGTGTCGTTGCGCAGGGTCAGCTCGACGCGCAGCAGACGGGCGCCCGGGCTCTCCGGTGAGAACCCGGGCGCGTCGGAGACGTCGCCGACCCCGTGGGCGTCGAGGGTGAGGGCGGGCCCGCCGCAGCCGGCGAGCGCGAGCGCGAGAACTGCGATGCGCATGGAGGGAGCATGCCCGCCCCACCGGGGGCGGCGCTACCGCCGCGCCGCCTCGGCGTGCTCCTCGCGGCCGTCGGCGTGCACCGCGAAGCGGCCCCGGTCGCGCGGGTGCACCGGCGCATCGCTGTCCCAGGGCCAGCCGCCGAACCGGGTCCGCTGGTAGTCGAGGAACGCCTGCTGGATCTCCTGCCGGCTGTTCATCACGAACGGGCCGTGCTGCGCGACCGGCTCGCCGATGGGGCGGCCCTGGAGCACCAGCACCTCCGCCGCGGCGTCGCCGTTCTCGATCACGAGCGGCGCGTCCGGCTTCACCCGCGCCCCTTCGCCGACGGCGAGCTCCTCCCCGTCGAGCGCGAGGCGGTCGCCCAGGAAGAAGTAGACGCCCCGGTTCGTGCCCGGGCGGGCCGGCGGGAGCTCGAAGCGGGCCCCGGGGGCCAGCTTCAGGGTGAAGATCCCGACGTCCGCCTCCGCCTGCGACGCCCAGCTGTCCGGGGGCGGCGACGGCGGGCAGTGCTCTCCGATCGCGCCGGCGATGACCGCCACCTGCGCGCCGTCGGTCTCGAAGCGCGGGATGCGCTCGCTCCAGAGCATCGTGAAGTGGGGCGAGACCATCTTCGAGGCGCGCGGGAGGTTGAGCCAGATCTGGAACAGCTCGGTCGGGTTCGGCGCGTCCTGCCGGACGAGCGGGAACATCTCCGAGTGCACGACGCCGGCGCCGGCGGTGAGCCACTGCACGTCGCCGTGCCCGAAGCGCGCGGTGGCGCCGAGCGAGTCGGAGTGATCGATGTAGCCCTGGCGCGCGATGGTGACCGTCTCGAAGCCGCGGTGCGGGTGCGCCGGGAACCCGGGCACCACGTCGCCGTGGTACATGCTCCAGCCGTCCTTGCCGTCGAAGTCCATGCCGATGCGGCGCCCGGCCAGGGAGGCCTTCGGCGCCATGCGCGCGTCCCCCTCCGGGTAGCGGTCGTGGTGATGCACGCAGAAGAGAAACGGGTCCCAGGTCTTCCAGGGGAACCCGAGGGGCACACGCTCGAGGATCGTCATGCCGGGATCCGTGGAGCCGAGGCCGGCCCCACGCAAGCGTCACCCCACGGAGGCGAGGGCGGCGGCGATGCGCTGCACCCCGTCGTGAATGGCGTCCTCGGAGATGCAGAGCGGCGGCGCGATGACCAGGCAGCGCTCGCGCGAGCGCACGTGCACGTAGACGCGACGCGCGGCCAGCTCCCCCGCGAGGTGGGCGAGGAAGGCGTCGTCGACGTCGAGCTCGATCGCGGCGAGCAGCCCGAGCCCACGCACGTCCCGGACGCGCGGGTGATCGATCGCACGCAGCGCCGACAGGAGCTTGGGCCCGAGCGCCGCGGCGCGCTCGATCAGCCCCTCGTCCTCGTACACCCGGATCGCCTCGAGCGCGGCCGCGACCCCGAGCGGGTGCGCGTAGTGGGTGAGCCCGGCGAGCAGCGTGCGCGACTCGAAGAACTCGGCCACCTGGCGGCGCACGATCACCGCGCCGAGCACGCCGTAGCCTCCGGTGAGCCCCTTGCTGACCGTGATGAGATCGGGGGTGACGCCCCAGTGCTGGAAGCCGAACCAGCGCCCGGTCCGCCCGAAGCCGCAGAGCACCTCGTCGGCCACGAGCAGGGCGTCGTGCCGGTCGCAGACCTCGCGGACCTTCGGCCAGTAGTCGTCGGGCGGCACCAGCACGCCGTTCGCGCCGGGCACGCTCTCGAGGAACACCGCGGCGACGTTGCCCTCCATCGGCAGCACGTACTCGAGCTGCGTGCCCGCGGCGGTGCGCCCCGCCTCGACGCAGCGGGGGCAGTGACAGTCGAGGATCTTCACCGCGCCCGGGATCCCCGGCTCGAGCGGAGGCCGGCGGTAGTCGCCGGTGAGCGAGAGCGCGCCCATCGTCGCGCCGTGGTAGCTGCGGTAGCGGCTGACGGCCTTGTATCGACCGGTCATCATGCGCGCCATCTTCAGCGCGTTCTCGTTGGCCTCGCTGCCGCCGAGGGTGAAGAAGACCTTCGTGTACTCGGGGCCGGCCAGCTCGAGCAGCTTCTCGGCGAGCGCCCGCTTCTCCGGGTAGACCGCCTTGGGCATCGTGAGGCAGAGGCGATCGGCCTGGGCCTTCACCGCCTCGATCATGCGCGGGTGACCGTGCCCGAGGTTCGCGTGATAGATGAGGCTCCCGAAGTCGAGCCAGCGCTCGCCGTCGGCGGTGTCGAAGAACTCGCCCTCGCCGCCGACGATCTCGAGCCCCTTCGCGTCGCGCTGGACGCTCCAGGTGAAGAAGAAGGGCTCGTCGCTCATGCGCCCTCGAAGCCGTAGGCGGTGGGCTTGGCGCCGTGGATGCAGCCGTGGTGCGCGTAGAGGGTGCGCGCGCCGAAGTCGCAGAGCATCGCCCCGCAGGTCTTCATCGCGTGCGGCTTCTCGTCCGTCGCCATGTGCGTGCACACGCTGCGCGGGTAGCCGTCGTGGGTGGCGAGCCGCGACCAGAGATCGTCGCGCCCCTCGATCGCGCGCGCCTCGACCGAGTGCGAGAGCCAGTCGTGGCGGTCGTAGCTCGTCGACCAGTCGCTCACCCAGCTCACCGACGCCACCCCGGGGTCGAGGCAGTGGTTGGTGTGCACCAGGAGCGCGCCCGGCTCGGTGGCGAACGTCGCGTCGAAGATCACCGCCTTCTTCTCGCCGCTCGTCTCCACCCCGTAGCCCCGCTCGCCGTCCGAGATGGCGTAGTGGTGACCGCTCGACATCGGCGCGGTCATCAGCACGTGCTTCGCCGCGCTCGCGTTGTCCTCGGCGAGCATGCGCCGGACGAGCGCCGGCCAGACCACCCCGACCCGCGCGTCGTGCGACTTGAGGTTGTTGATCGTCACCCCGACCCCGCGGGCGTTCATGCCCGCGAGCGCCAGGCAGCCGGTGATGGTGAAGGTGTGGAGCGCCGGCCGGCCGTCGTGCTCGGGCAGACTGAGCAGGCACACGTAGGGCTCGACGCTCCCGTGCATGTCCCAGGTCTGGGCGAGGTAGACGCCCTCGGGCGTGCCGGCGAGGATCGCCGAGCAGTCCTCGTCCTCGTTGCCGGTGCCCTCGCCGCCCTTCGACGGATCGAGGCGCCGCGGGTCGACGTCCTTGAGATCGGTGTAGTGGTTGAGCACCACCGCCTTGGCCGGATCGACGTCCGCCCCCTCGGCGATGCCGAGCAGCTCCTCGTGGAGCGGCGCGTCGAACCCCTCGAGCACCGGGAGGTGGAGCCGCGCGGTCTCCAGCACCTCCATCGAGGAAGCGAACTTACCCTGCGTCAGGGCCAGCTCGAGCCGGATCTGCGCGATCTCGTGGATGCGGGCCCGGAAGTGCTCTCCGTGCACGCGGCCACGCTCGCGGGCGCTCAGGCCCTTCGGGATCGACAGGACTTCCATGGCCCGCAGCCTGCACCGCCGATCGCCCGGGTGCCAGATCAGACCAGCGCGTCGCGCGCGGGCGGCGTGCCGTAGGGCGGGCACACGCCGTCGACGCAGGGGTTTCGGCGGTAGCGCTCCCGCTCCCAGCGCTCCTGCTCCTCGAGCTCGCGCTCCCGCTCCAGCGCGTCCATCGCCTGCTCGTCGTCCTGCGCGTCGTCCTGCGCGTGGTCGGAGCCTCTGCCGCCGGAGCCGTCGCGGTCCGACGAGAAGTCCGCGCCCTCCCCGCCGGTCGTCTCCTCCGTGTCCGTGCCCGGGTCGTCGTAGGCGATCTCCCCCTCGCCCCCGCAGGCGCCGAGCACCGCCGCGCCGACGAAGACCGCCGCCCGCGTGAAGTGCCTGCGGCTCACCCGGCGGATCGCGCCCGGCGCCCTCGCCTGGCCGTCGCCGCAGAAGGGGCAGCGCTCGTCTTCGAGGCGGACGTGGCGGTCACATGCGGTACAAGGTCCCAGCTCCATCCCGCCATCATGCCGCGAAAGAAGCCGCAATCCGAAGCCGAGTTCCTCGCCGGCTACGACCCGAGCGTCTACGAGCGCCCCTCGCTGACCGTCGACGTGGCGCTGCTGAGCGTGGTCGACGACGCCCTCGCCACCCTGCTGGTCCGGCGGGCCGAGCACCCGTGGGAGGGCGCCGCGGCGCTGCCCGGCGGCTTCGTGCGCATCGACGAGTCGATCGAGCGGGCCGCCGAGCGGGTCCTCGCCGACAAGGCCGGCCTCGAGGGCGTGTTCCTCGAGCAGCTCTACACCTTCGGCGACGTGGAGCGGGATCCGCGGACCCGGGTGGTGACCGTCGCGCACTACGCGCTGGTCGACGGGAAGCGCTTCGAGGCGCTCGACCGCGGGCTGACCGCGCGCCTGGAGGTCCCCTGGGAGGGCGAGACCGGCGGCCCGGTCGACGTGCGGGTCGACGGCGCGATCACCGAGCTCGCCTTCGACCACGCGGACATCCTGGGCATGGCCGTGAAGCGGATCCGCGGCAAGCTCGACTACACGCCCATCGGCTTCCAGCTGCTGCCGCCGCGCTTCACCCTGCGCCAGCTCCAGCGGGTGCACGAGGTGGTGCTCGACCGGCCGCTGAACAAGGACAGCTTCCGGCGCCGCATGCTCGCGTCGGGGCAGCTCGAGGCGACCGGGGAGCGTCAGCGCGACGTCGATCACCGGCCGGCCGCCCTCTATCGATTCGTGCGCCGCTCGGCCGTCTGAGCTGTAGTCTCGGGCGCATGCGACGCGCCCTCTTCAGCTGCCTCCTGCTCGCCTGCGGAGGCCCCGCGGCTGGCCCCACCACCGGCTCGACCACGCCGCATCGCGCCGAGGCCTGCCCCGAGCCCGACGCGCCGCGGGTCGTCGTCCGGCGCCCGACCCCGCCCAGCCTGGACGGCCGCTGGATGGTCCGCGAGGTGGACGACGAGGACGTCGAGCTCGTCATCGAGCTGAGCGGCGGCCGCGGCACCGCGCGCTCCGCTCGCTCGGACGACCACGCCTTCGAGATCGCGGTCGGGGAGTCGATCGACGGCATGAAGCGGCTCCAGCTGTCCCGCGCCGGCGGGACCGAGCGCGTCGAGCTCTACTGGACCTTCACCGGCCCGGATAGCGCCCTCGTCTTCGAGCCGGGGGACGACGACCTCGCGATCGCCCAGCGCGTCGGCCCCGTGCCGGCCGACCTGCAGGGGCGCTGGGTCGGCGAGGACCCTCGAGGCGGCGACCTCGTCTTCTTCGAGCTCGGCGCCGACCGCGCCGAGGTGCGAGAGGGGGACCGCGCGCACGGAGGCACCGCGGCCGGGCTGGGCGTAGAGGGACGACGGCTCGAGGGGGACCGCTTCGAGCTCCTCATCGGGATGCGCCGCGGGAGCGACGTGCGGCTCATGGCGGTCGTGCTCCAGCGGCTGACCCCCGAGCTCTACCTCGCGTGGCCGGCCGCCGACGACGACTACCGGGTGCTCTACCGCCCCGGCAGCCGGCCGAGCTGGCTCGTCGCGCCCCGCGAGGAAGCGGAGGTCGTCAGCCCCGCCGCGCCCGCGCCCTGATCAGCTGGGCTCGGCGACCGCGCGCGACGAGGCGGCGTCGAGCACCCGGCGCACGGCGGCGGCGAGGCTCTCGGGGCGGAACGGCTTGCGAATGAGCTGGTGGGCGAGCGTCTCCACGCCGTGGCGCAGGATCGTGTCGTCCGTGTAGCCGCTCATGAAGAGCACGGGCAGGCCGGGCTGCACGGCGCGCGCCTGCTCCGCGAGCTGCCGGCCGCCGATGTCGGGCATGACCACGTCGACGAGGAGCAGGTTCACGTCGCCGCGCGCGATGTGCTCGAGGGCGTCGCGCGCGTGGCTCTGCCGGACGACGTAGCCGGCCCGCTCGAGCGATCGCGCGGCGGCCCGGCGGACCAGCGCCTCGTCATCGACCACCAGGACCGTCTCGCCGCCCCGGACGGGGATCGCCTCGACCGGCTCGCGGGCCTCCGGGACCGCGCGCCCGGCGCCCGGGAGCGTCACGGTGAGCGTCGTGCCCGCGCCGAGCGCGCTCTCCACGTCGATGCGCCCGCCGCAGGCGTTCACCACGTCGCGCACGGTGGCGAGGCCGAGCCCGGTGCCGTGGCTCTTGGTCGTGAAGAAGGGCTCGAAGAGCCGGGCCTGCACCTCGGGCGTCATACCCACGCCCTCGTCGCTCACCGAGAGCGCCACCGCGTCGCGGTCCTCGCTGGCGCGGGCCGCGAGCTGGATCTCTCCGCCCGAGGGCATCGCGTCCCGGGCGTTGACCACCAGGTTGAGGATGACCTGCGAGAGCTGCCCGCGGTCGGCCTTCACCGCCGGCAGCTCGCCCTCCACGCGCATGCTGAGGCAGTGGCTGTCGTCGAGCAGCCGCCCGAGGAGCCGGCGCATCTCCTCCATGACCTCGGAGACGTCGAGCAGCTGCGGCGCCAGCACGTCCCGACGGCTGAAGGCGAGGAGCTGCCCGGTCAGCGCGGCCGCGCGGTCGGCGGCGACCTCGATGCTCTCGAGCAGGGCGAGCGGCTCGGGCTGCCCCTCGAGGTCGTCGTGCAGGAAGGTCGCCGAGCCGATGATGGCGGTGAGCAGGTTGTTGAAGTCGTGGGCGACGCCGCCGGCCAGCTGCCCGATCGCCTGCATCTTCTGGGTCTGCGCGAGCTTCTCCTGGAGCCGCGCGACCGCGGTGATGTCCTCGAGCACGAGGATGCGGGTCCCGTCGTCGAGCAGCGCCACGCTCGGCCGCACCGTGCGCGCGCCGCCGGGGAGCGCGAGCGCGACCGGCTCCTCCTCCGCGCCGAGCAGGCGCTCGGGCTCGGGGAGGACCTCGTCGGCCCGGGCCCGGAAGAGCGTCTCGGGATCGCGCCCGACCAGCCGCCCGAAGGCGCCGTTGACGTCGAGCAGGCGCAGCTCCGGGTCCAGCAGCGCCATGCCCACCGGGGCGCTCTCGAAGAGGCTGCGGTTGTAGCTCCGGGAGCGCTCCAGCTCGGCCACCGCCCGGTCGCGCGCCTCGGCGTTGCGCTGCAGCGCCCCGAGCATCTCGTTGTAGCTCGCGATCAGCTGCTCGAGCGGGCCCGACGCGTCGAGCTCGAGGCGCGCCTGGAGATCCCCGGCGCTCGCCTTCGCGAACGCGGTCTGCATCGAGCGGTGGATCTCCTCGGTGATCGCCTCCATCGGGAAGGTGGCGAAGAAGATCCAGTCGATGGTGGGGACGCGGGCGTGGATGACGAGGCGCGCCTCGCCCTCGCCGTCCACCAGCTCGTGCTCGCCGACGTCCCCCAGCGCCGCGAGGTCGAGCGTCTCGAGGTCGCCGCCGAGCGCCGACACGTGCTCCTTCGCCCAGGCGCCCTTCTCGGGCTCGATCACGTTCTCGAGGCTCGGGTGCGCGAGCAGGAAGCCCTCGCGGTCGGTGATGAAGTTCAGCTGCCCGGGGACGTGGGTGGCGACCAGGGCGTCCTCGTGCACGTGGCGGAGCGGAAGGTCGACGCTGTAGACGCCGAGCAGCGCGTCGCCGTCGTAGATCGGGATCGAGGCCGCGATCATCAGGCCCTTGCCGCCGTAATCGACGTTCGGCGGGGTCCACCGGATGGCGCGCTCCGGGTTCACGCCAGGCTCGACCGACTGCCAGGTGAAGTAGCCGTGCCAGTCGAAGTCCGGCGGCACGACCTGCTGCGGATCGTGCGACGGGAACGACATCGCGAAGCCCGACGCGTCCTGGTAGTAGACCCACGCCAGCCCACCGACCCGGTCGCGCAGCCGCTTCAGCTCGGCGTCGATCTGCCCCATCGCCCAGAGCCGGCGCCGGATCTCCGGGTCTCGTCGCTGGGCGTCGTTGCAGTAGAAGACGGCGGACGCCGGGTCCGGATCCCCGGCCCGCGCGCGGTCGAGCACCCGGGGCCGCTCGAAGTAGCCGTGCGGGTCGAGCCCGAAGCCCTCGGCGGCGAGCCACGCGTCGACCGCGGCCTCCCCGGGATGGAGGGCGAGCCGGACGCGGGTCAAGGACGCGAGCTGCTCGAGCGCGTCGTGGAGACGCCGCACCCGGGCGTCGATGGACGCCGCCACGGCGGTCGCTTGCAGCCTCAGAGACTGGAGCTCGGACACGAAAATCCTCCGGCCCCCCGACCGGCGCGCTCAGGATAGGGCCGCCCCGGGCCGGCGCCAAGGGTCCCCGTCGCCCTTCCGTGGCGCGCGCAGTTCTGATAGCCAGCACGGATGCGAACTCACGCTGCTTGGCTCGCCCTGCTCCTCGTCGCCTGCGGCGGCGGCACCGACGAAGACGCCGGCCTCGGCGACGGCGACTCCGGGGTGGAGACCCGCATGGACGCGGCCCTCGACGCGAGCGCGCCCGAGGACTCCGGCCTCCCGGCGGACGACGCCGCGCTCGACGCCGGACCGGTCGAGACCGACGCCGGCCTCGAGGTCGACTCCGGCCTGGACTCCGGCCTGGACTCCGGCGTGGACGCGGGCCCGCGGACCTGCGCCACCAACGAGGACTGCGCCGGCACCGAGCTCTGCCTCCAGCGGAGCTGCGGCGCCCCCGGCGAGTGCGTCGAGAAGCCCGGCCGCTGCCCCGACGTCGACAACCCGGTCTGCGGCTGCGACGGCCTCACCTACCGCAACGACTGCTTCGCGAACGCGGCCGGCACCAGCCGCGGCGCCCGCGGCGCCTGCCCCGACCCCGACGCCGGCCTCCCCGACGCCGGCCTCCGGGACTCCGGCCCCCCGACCGGAGGCTGCACGAGGAACACCGAGTGCGGCCCGACCGAGTTCTGCAGCAAAGCCATCGGAGACTGCGCCGGGAGCGGCACCTGCGCCCGCCGCCCCGAGATCTGCAGCGGCCTCTTCGACCCCGTCTGCGGCTGCGACGGCCGGACCCACTCCAACTCCTGCATGGCCGCGAACGCCGGAGCGAGCATCGCCTCCGTGGGTCCCTGTCCCTAACGGATCCCACCACAGCCCCTGCCCCTGCCCCTGCCCGTGCCCCTGCCCGCGAAGCCCTCGTAGAGGAGCGACCGAACCGCGGACCCGGGCGACAGGGACGATCCTATTCATTCATCGAACTCGTCTCTCTGGCAGCCGACCTCCGCCGAGACCGAGACCGAGGCCCTCGTTGTCGACGCATTTCAGGGGAGGAGGGAGGAGGGAGGCGAGGAGGAATAGCTAGCGCCAACCACGGCGCCGCCCCCGCCTCCGGTCTCGCTGCTGCCCTCGCTGACGCTCCCGCGGACCCGAGGGACGATCCTATTCATTCATCAAACTCGTCTCTCTGGCAGCCGACCTCCGCCGAGTCCGAGTCCGAGTCCGAGTCCGAGTCCGTCGACGCCGAGACCGAGGCCCTCGTTGTCGACGCATTTCAGGGGAGGAGGGAGGAGGGAGGCGAGGAGGAATAGCTAGCGCCAACCACGGCGCCGCCCCCCGGCCTCCGATCTCGCTGCTGCCCTCGCTGCCGCTCCGGCCCGCTCCCGCTGCCGCTCCCGCTGCCGCTCCCGGCCCCGCTGCCGCTGCCGGCCCCGCTGCCGCTCCCGCTGCCGCTGCCGGCCCCGCTGCCGCTCCCGCTGCCGCTGCCGGCCCCACTGCCGCCGCCGCTGCGGCCCCGCCGCTGCCGCTCGCTGGCACTCGCGGCCTCCGGTCGGTATGAGAGGCAGACGTGTTGGCGCCTCGTCCTCCTCCTCTGACGGTGCCGGACGCGGCCGGGCGAGTAAAGGACGCCTGCGGCGCCGGCTTCGCTCGCTGCGCTCGCTCGTCGCTGACTAGCCCGGTCGCGCCCGGCCCGGGAGGAGTCGGAGGACGATGCGCGACACACCGTCGACGCTGGTTGCCTCTCTCGGAGAGAGCGATGCTGAACATCACCTCGGAAGCCATCGACTGGCTCACCCGCGTGCGGCCCGTCTGGGAGGCCATCGCGAAGCAGGACAAGAACCTCGCGCGGCAGCTGCGCGACAGCGCGTCGAGCGTCGTCGGCAACCTCGGCGAGGGCGAGAACCGGCGGGGCGGGCACCAGCGCGAGCGGTTCGAGACGGCGTACGGCTCGGCGGGCGAGGCGCGCGTGTGGCTCCTCGCGGCCGCCGGGCTCGCCTACGTCAGCCAGGAGACCGTCGCGCCGCTCGCCGACTGGGCCGACAAGGCCCGCGCGGTGACGTGGAAGATGATGCGTTGATCGACCGCGGCGGCTCCGGCCTCGGTCGGAGCCGCCGCTCCCCTCGAACGCAGGCACGATCTTCCCCGTCCCGCGACACCCAGCATCAGCCCCGTCGGGCCCCTCGGGACGGGAACGCCCCAGCCCTCCACCGTTCTCTGTTCGTGCCGAGTCCGACTCCGAGTCACGCCGAATCCGACGCCGAGTCCGACACCGAGTCCCAGGCCGAGTCCGAGGCCGAGGCCGAGTCCCAGGCCGACGCCCTCGTCGTCGACGCATTCAGGGGAGGCGGGAGTAGGGAGGCGAGGAGGAATAGCTAGCGCGCGCCGCGCCCGTCTCCGGTCTCGCTGCCGGCCCCGTCCCGCGGTCGGCCCCGCTGCCGCTGCCTCGTCAGCATGCAGTTCTGCGAAACCGCCAGGGCTGACGGGCGCCGAATCAGCGAGTGCGGCCGTAGCTCCACGCCACAGGTGGCACCCGGGGACGCAAACCACCCCCCTTGCGGGCCGACTGCGTTGCGCAACGTGGTCGCAGAGGCGTCCCCACCCTGTCCATGGTCGATGCTGTCTGGACCCGGGTGAGGGCTCGCGTTCGACGTCGTGGACTGCTAGCGTACTTGCGTGAACAACGCACGTGTAGCGCTCGCGATCGGGTTGACCGTGGTCGGACTGGCTGGGTGCACCGAGTCAGTCGTCATCCGCCCGGAAGGCGAGCTCGGCGGCGACTGCCTTAGGGGCGGTCGTTGCGCGGAGGGGCTCGATTGCTTTCGCGGGATATGCGTCCCGTCGGAGGACGCCGGCGGGCCGACCGCGGGCAGAGATGGGGGGCCGCCTCCGATCGGCCCCGACGCCGGGCCACCCCCGGTCGACCCCGACGCCGGGCCGCCGCCGATCGGACCCGACGCGGGGCCGCCGCCCGTGGGCGGCAGCGTGATCGCGCGCGGCTCCGAGACGCTCGTGGACGTGTTCGTCGTGCCGGCCGGTGTGATCGTCGTGGACTCGAGCGCCGCACGCCTCGTCGACCCGAGCGGCGCCGAGCTGGCGCGTTTCTCGCCCGGTAGGGAGATCACCGCGGCCGCGTTCGACGGCAGCACCCTCGGCGTGGCCGATCGCTCGATCTTGACCCTGCTCGAGAGCGACCTGTCGCCCCTGGCCGAGGGCTTCCTCACCGAGTGGTGCGCGTCGGCCGTGATCGTGGGCGGCCGCTTCGTGTGCGGGCCGAGCAACGACTGGGACCGCATCTTCTACAGCCACGACCTCGCGACGGCGGCCGAGGTCGCGCGCTCGGGCGGGGACACCTACAACGGCATCCCCATGACGGCGGTCCCGGGCGAGGACTTCTTCGTCACCGTCACCACGGGCTTGTCCCCGAGCGACTTCCACCTCTACGAGGCCCCGGCGACGGGCGCGGCCCGCTACGTGGGCGAATCGCCGTACCACGGCGACTTTGCCGTCAGGAACATCTTCGCGTTCATCGGGGACCCGGCCACGCACCTCGTGACGCACGAGGGCCTGCTGCTCGAGATCTTCCGTGGCGCCTGCCGGGCAGGCATGACCTCCCGGACGGACTGCTTCACCCGCGACGGCGACCTCGGGTCGCTGCGCAGCGGAGAGCGCTACGTCGCCATGGCCCAGAGCGCGACCCACGTCTACGGCATCGCCGGCACCGGCACATGGTTCGGCGACCCGCCGTGCATGATGGGGTGCGAGCTGCACGAGGTGGAGCCGAGCACGCGGGTCGTGAGTCGGCGCGTCGCATACAGCTCGCCCTTCATCGAGGCGGTCAGGCTCCGCGTGGACGGCGCGGGCGGGCTGGTCTTCGGCGCCCACACTGCCGGCGACCGCCGCGACGGCTTCACCGCCTACGAGGTTCGCCAGCTCACGTTCTGACGCAGACGCCACGCGCCCGTGGCCTCGATCTCTCGCCCGAGGCGCCGGCCAGCGGGAGCACCAGCTCGGCGCGCCCCTCGGGCACTCGTTCCGCACGCGCCTCTTGCCGAAGCCTCGCGGGCAGGGGCTCGTCCCGAGCGGCGCCCCCCGGCCTCCGGGAGCCTCCCGCCGCCCGACACGCGCCCCCCAGCCCCGAGACGCGGCCCCCTGCTTCCCCGACGGGCGCCCTCGCCCTCTTTTCTCCGGCCCCGAGACGCGCCCCCCGGCCTCCGGGACGCGCCCCCCAGCCTCCCCGACGACCTCCCCAGCCCCCGAGGCGCGCCCCCCAGCCTCCCACGCCGCCTCCCCCGGCTCGACGAGCGCGCCCCCCAGCCTCCCACACCGCCTCCCCCAGCCCGCGAGACGCGCCCCCCAGCCTCCACATCGCCTCCCCCAGCCCCCGAGGCGCGTCCCCCAGCT
>Ga0310345_10000498_pt1 | contig 57876 bp, 52 predicted proteins | sample HC15DNA20500_MG_FD_204667 | JGI IMG/M metagenome (GOLD analysis project Ga0310345, IMG submission 204667) | Marine microbial communities from station ALOHA, North Pacific Subtropical Gyre - HC15-DNA-20-500_MG | ecosystem: Environmental > Aquatic > Marine > Oceanic | place: Pacific Ocean: North...
CGGATTGAAACTCACTTGTGATGGTTCCATTTCTGAAAGAACTGCTAGATTATCTAAGCCATATGTTGGTAGACCCAATGACTATGGAATTATTGTGAATACTGAAGAACAACTTTATAAACAAGCAATAAAAGCTCACAATGATGATTGGCAAATAGGAATACATGCAAATGGAGATGTAGGAATTGATATAGCTCTTAGAGTATATGAAAGATTACAAAAGGAAAATTATAAAGATGACCCAAGGTTTAGGTTGGAACATTGTACTGTTATCAATGATGATTTAATAAAAAGGATTAAAGCTTTAAATGCTATTCCAAATCCTTTTTCAACCTATGTTTATTTTCATGGTGAAAAAATGAAAGAATATGGAAAAGAAAGATTAGAAAATATGTTTGCTGTAAAAAGCTTCTTGGATGCTGGAATTAATGTAACTCAAACCTCTGATTACCCACCAGGTCCTTTTGAGCCTATGATGGCCATTCAATCAAGTGTTACAAGAACTGATTATAACGGAGAAATTTGGGGCCCTAGTCAAAAAATTTCAGTAGAAGAGGCCATAAAGGTTGGTACAATAAATGGAGCTTATGCATCATTTGAAGAAAATATAAAAGGATCACTAGAAGTAGGTAAATTAGCTGATTTAGTGATTTTGGATAAGGATCCGAGAACAATAGATCCAATGAGAATTATTGATATACCCATACAAAGAACAATGGTTGGTGGAAAATGGTCATATGAATCTTAAAAATGAAAATTATTAGTAAAATATTCCTCGTTTTATTCTTAGTTTCTCCAAAACTTAATGGTCAAAATTCAGATCAGATCACACAAGATTTAAGATGGAGAAATATTGGCCCAGCTAACATGATGGGAAGGATTGCAGCTATAGATGCAATAGATGACGATTATAGAAAAGTTTTAATAGCTTCAGCTTCGGGTGGTGTATTTAAATCAAATAATGCAGGAATAACATGGGAATCAATATTTGACTATTATGGGGCTGGTTCGATTGGATCCGTAAAGTTTTTTCAAGCCAATCCAGAAGTAATATGGATTGGGACAGGAGAATCTGCAAATAGGAATTCCAGTGCTTATGGTGATGGAATATACAAATCAATTGATGGGGGAAAATCTTTTAAGAATATGGGCCTTAAGAGTACACACCAAATAGCAGAAATTGCTACTCATCCAACTAATCCTGACATCGTTTATGTTGCTGCAGTTGGGCATCTTTGGGGATATAGTGGTGAAAGAGGTTTATTCAAAACTATTGATGGAGGAAAATCATGGAAAAAATTAACAAATGGATTGCCTAATGATAAAAAATCAGGATGTACTGAAATAATTATGCATCCAAGCAATCCAAATATTCTTTTTTCGGGATTTTATGAAAGAATAAGACAACCTGCAAGCTTTAAAAGTGGTGGTCCTAATGGGGGACTATTCAAATCAATTGATGGAGGAAATACCTGGAAAAAAATTACCGGTGGGCTAGCAAAAGGAGAATCTGGGATGATTGATATTTCGATACATTTAAAAAATCCTAATGTTATGGTCATGACATATGAGGCAGATGAAAATTTACCTGAAACGGAGCCAGGGACTGGAGTATATAGATCAGATGATGGTGGAGAAAATTGGAATTTTTTACTTAAACATGCAGTGAGGCCATTCTATCATGGTCAAATAGAAATTGATCCAATGGATGACAACAATATATATGTTGTTTCCAGAAATTTTATGATTTCTAATGATGGAGGTAAATCTTTTCATAATAGAAGATGGAGAACAGATGGTGGAGATGATCATGATATGTGGATAGCACCTTATGACAATAAAATTATGTACTTGGCCACAGATCAAGGGGCAAGACTTTCAATAGATGGTGGAAAATCCTGGCTTTCATTCAACAACATGGCCATTGGACAATATTATGCAATAGGTGTCGATCTAAGAGACCCATATTTTGTTGGAGGTGGACTTCAAGATAATGGATTGTGGGTAACTCCTAGTAACAGTAGAGAGGTAAGAGGAATATTAAACATGCATAGTTCATGGATTGCAGAAGGTGATGGATTTCACACACAAATTGATCCTAAAGACTGGAAAACTGTATATACTGTTAATCATGTTGGTTTTGTGGCAAGACAAAATATTATAACGAGAGAATATAAGTATATAACTCCCACCCCAGAGACCATAAAGAATTTCACTGACTTCGTTGAATATGATTATGATGAAAGTCCTAATAGATATACAATAGATCCAGGTGAACACTGGTTTTTTAGAGAAAGACCTGAAAGACCTCTCCTTCCTCCACAATTTAGATTTAATTGGAGCAGTCCATTCATTATATCCTCAAATAACTCTAATAGAGTATATTTTGGATCAAATCATTTATTTAAGTCTGATGATAGAGGAGATTCATGGGAGATAATTAGTCCCGATTTAACAACAAATGATAAAAAACTAAGAAACACTTCTGATGGTGGTGGTCTAACAAATAGTAACACTGGAGGAGAAAATCATTTTACCATAATTACAATAAGTGATACACCTTTGGATCCTGATGTGATATGGATTGGAACCGATGATGGAAATGTTCAGGTTACAAAGAATAATGGATTAGTATGGGAAAATGTCAAGCTGAATATTGAAAATATTCCAGAAAAAATCTGGGTTAGCAGAGTAGAAGCTTCAAAGCATAAAAAAGGAAGAGCTTATGTGACCTTTGATAATCATAGATTTGATGATAACAAACCGTATGTATTTAAGACAGAAGATTATGGAAAAACGTGGGAAAACATTACAAGCAATCTACCCGAAAAGTATAGCATTTATGTAATAAAAGAAGACTATCTGAATCCAAAATTATTATTTATTGGGAGTGAAGCAACTGTTCATGTAAGTATAAATCAGGGAGAAAATTGGAAAAAATTAAATTTCAATTTACCAACGGTTGCTATTCATGATTTAGTAATTCATCCTAGAGAAGGTGATATAATTGTTGGAACACATGGAAGAAGTATCTGGGTAATGGATGATATCACTCCTTTGAGATTTTATGATGAAATCCGTGATAAAAACTTTCATCTTTTTGAATCAAAGACTTCAACACTATGGAAAAAAATAAATACTGGTAGAAAGCAACCATTTTTCGAATTTAGAGGTGAAAATCCACCCTATGGAAGCTTGATCCATTTTTACAATAACAAAAATGATTCTGCTAAGATTACCATAAAAGAACAGAATGGTGACAGATCATATTCATCAGATTTAAATGTAAAAAAAGGAATAAATAGGTTTATATGGCCATTAGTTGTCAAAAGATCTAAAAATGAATTAGAAGAATATAAAAATCATCTCATAAATGTAATGGATGAACTTGAATTAAGAATAAAAGATAGTGACCTGAAGAACTTATTAAATAAAATAAGAATAGTAAATCAAGATCTCAACTCATTCAAAAACTTAAATTCCCTTCGAAGAAGTATTGTTACAAATTATGGTAGGTATGCTAAAGGAAAAAAATTTTTTGGAGAAAAAAAACAATTAGAGGTACAGGCAAAACCTGGTAAGTACAATCTAGAAATTAAAATAAACAATAAAACATTCAGTTCTTTTATTGAAGTAAGAGAAGATCCAATAAAATAAAATTATTTTTTTCTTTCTGACATTCTCAGAAGAAATTCAGCTGTAGACTTATTTACTTTCATCTGATTTTTAAACATCATAAAATGATGAGTGTCATCAACTATTATCAAAGTTTCCAAATGAATATTTCGTTTTCTTAATCTCTGGACAAGATCTGTACTTTGTCTAAAATCAACATTTCTATCATCATCAGCATGAATCACAAGTACAGGTGATGTCCACGTATCAACACTTGAAACTGGAGATGATTCCCATGCAACCTCTCTAGCTTTTTCATAATCAGGTGCTTTTTCATATCTATTTGAACTTAATGAAAAACTCCTTCTAGTCCAATCATGAACTCCATGAATGTCAACCCCTCCTGCAAATAATTTTGAATCTCTTCCAAGAGCCATAGCAGTCAAAAAACCTCCATAACTGCCACCATAAACATAAATATGATTTGGATCTATATATTTTTGATCTACCAACCACAAACCTGCAGCCTTAATATCCTTATATTCTGATGCTCCCCTTGTCCTTCCATCAAGTGGATTGTGAAACTCATACCCATATCCAATACCCAAACGATAATTTACCGACAATACAACAAACCCTAGATTTGCAAGGTATTGATTTAGTGCGTATGCATTAGAATAATAAGATGAATAATGCCATCCCAATAACATTTGCCTCGGGGGTCCTCCATGTATGTATATGATTGCAGGTTTTTTTTGTTTACCTTCTTTTTTTTCAAATTTTGTTGCATGGATAGATAATCCGTCAATAGAATTAAAGACAACTTGAGTTGGAACAACCATTTTATCAGATGGAAAATCATTTGGAATTTTATCCAGACTGAGAATTTTATTCTTTCTAGTTTTTAGATTCATTATAGTAGGTAATGGTGGTCTTGTAGCTGAAGTACTTAAATAAACAAGATTTGACATGTCACCAGTAATTAAAGGAGTCCATTCTAAACCACTTCCTGGTGTCATCACTTCCATTTCAGCTTTATCAACTGGAACCATTATTACATGTCTTCTGTCTATATCTAATGGATCAATTCCAGTATTTGCTGTAAATATAATATGATTTCTATCCGGAGAAATCTTTATGTATTCACACATAAAGTTTCCAGGAGTTAATAATATTTCTTTTCCTCCTTCTTCAAGAAGTGAATACAAATGTGGCCATCCATCATGATAGGATAAAAAAACTATTCTTCCATTTCCCCAATGTAAATTAGTTCCACCATGCGTTCTTGGAACTGATCCTCTTAAAGTTTTAGGAGCTTCCCATAACAATTTTGATTCTCCAGACTCTGTATTAGCTTTTAGTATTTTCCATGGATTATGTCTTCCTGCTAAAATTGAATCTGGTACACCGCCTGAACCTGGCTGTCTTATAAAAACTAAGTTTTTTCCATCAGGTGACCATCTGGGCGAACTGTCTCTATCATATGAAGGATCCATCCAGACAATAGGTTTCTCATTATTTTTGTAAATACCAATAAAAGAATGGTCTCCCCTATTTGATCTAAAAGCTAATTTTTTTCCATCTGGCGACCATTTTGGTGAAGAATTATTTCCTCTAGAATGAAATAGTTTTTTCTCTTTAAAGCTACCATCAATTGGAGCTGTCCAAATTTGTCCTGATTTCACAAATGCGATAATATTACTTCTAGAAGATATCACAGGATCTATACCTTCACCAATTAAAATAGGATTACCACCAATAAAAGGTACAGCCCAAATCTGTACCTTTGGAAGGTTAGGGTTAAATGTAGGATTTACAGGATCTTCATCCCCCCAATTAGATCCAAAATCTCCACCTCTAATATAAACAACCCACTTCCCATCCGGAGATATCGAAACACTGGATAGCTCTTGTCCATCGTCAACCATGTAAGAGGTTAATCTTCTAGGAATAAAATCCTTGCCTTCGGCAACATAAATATTTCTTTTTCCTTGCTCATCAAAAGCCCATGCAATTCTAGAAGTATTAGATGATCCGGTTAATTCATTTGGAAAAGGATAAGACTTTATTTGATCTAAAGTAAAATCCTGAGATTGGATAAATGAGGAACAAAAAAAAAAGTAAATAAATAATTTAATCCGCTTCATCCCATGAAATTTTGATGTGAGCGTATAGGCTAATTAAAAATAATCCTGAAGCAGCCCACATTATGTATATGAAATGAGAACTTGGAATCCAATTATATGCTAGAATTAAATTCACAACCAATAAGCTTCCTAAAACACAGTATAATCGAGTTCTTACAGCCGGAATTTCTAAAGTTTTATTGGATGAAAAAGCAAGTAAAAACATACCTATACCTAAAACATATAATCCTAAAAATCTATATATCTGAGTTAGATAACCATCTAAAGTTGAATTTTCATCTATAGAAAAAAGTTCAGTAAATGTCATATCTAATCTTTCTTCATTTGCAACTTGATCTAACATCCACGGTTCATCAGATATCATCCATCTAATACCAGAAATAATCAAAGAAACACTTATTAACAATAATGGAATTTTTATTAAATTTTTATTCATATCAAAATTAAATTAGTACTTAGCAGACCCTTTTGGAGTAGTTTTTATAATAAATTTTCTCAAGTCATTATTAGAATTTTTTAAATCCTCTCTTCTCAAATACATCATGTGCCCACTTCTATAACCCTTAAAACTTAATCTATCCTTCATTTTACCACTAGAATCAATATTCCACATAGTATATTTAGCATTAAAATAGTCAGTTGCACCATCATAATATCCAGATTGGATGAAAACATGCATATAAGGATTTTTTGCCATTGCATGTCTTAGATCTTCACCTGTTGTATTATTACTTCTATCCCATGGCCTAACTCTACCCCAAACGTTATATTTCATGTTCGTTTCAAATTTTAATTCTTCTTTTAAATAATGATTCATTGCAGGAGCAAAAGAGTGATCCCATGCAGCCATAGCAGGATCATGATCATATCTTACTCCAGCATCTTTTTTATCTATCCCCTTATACCTGGAATCTAACCTTCCTATAGTTAAGCCATCTTCATATAATAATCGTTTCCAAAAATAAGAAGTGGGTACATCTAAATTATGATCCAGATAATCCTTTACAGATAACCCAGAATATTTTGCTGCAATCTGAGCTACTTTATATTTTTCTTCATCACTTAATGAATTTCCTTTTGCTATTGCAGGCAAAAACTCTTCTATAGTGTAACGTTCTACTTCAGGCAATAAATCATCTAAATCTTTTTTCATCAATTCATCATCTAAGACTTTATGGTACCAAGCCGTAGCAGCATAATAGGGTAAGGTCAATGCAGCAGCGACGGGTCCATCCCTATCAATTCCTAGTCCAGTTGGAGAAACAAGTACTACTCCGTTCAGATACATAGTATGAGCACTCTGCAATTCTAAAGATAAACCTGAACATCTAGGAGTACCATAACTTTCTCCAATTAAATATTTTGGAGAAGTCCACCGTTTGTAGTTATCTACAAAATCATTAATCCATTTTGCCAAATATTTTATATCTGAGTTTACTCCAAAAAAATTAGCTTTATCATATTCCTTATCAATAATTCTAGAATATCCTACATTAACAGGGTTTACATATACAATATCAGCAACATCAATTATTGAATTAGGATTTTCTTGAAATCCATAGGGCTGAATAGGGTTTCCTTCATTATCTATATTTAATGTTCTTGGACTGGTATAACCCATATGCATCCAAATCGAAGCAGCACCAGGACCTCCATTGAAAGAAAAAAATATAGGTCTACTTTCTAGATTTTTTACATCTGATCTTCTGTAATAGGTATAAAACAAAGTAGCAACTGCTTTATCTTCGTCACTCCAAACAGGCAAAGTACCAGCAGTAGCAGAATAAGGAATTCGATTTCCCTTTATAGTAACAAAATGATTTGTAGTAATACTTCTTTCGGGTTCGATCGCACGTATCTGAGAGAAAGAAATAAAAGAATTTACAATCAGTGATAATAATAATAAATGTATCTTCATGTATTAATAAAATTAAAAAGGCCTAAACAAATATTTAGGCCTTAAGATAATAAATAGTTTATTTATTTCCACGAAATTCCCTCACCAGTAAATCTTTTATACATCAAATAAAGCATAGAAATTGAAATTACTAGATGATAGTATCCAAACTGTTGTGCTACACCAAAATCCAAAAACAAGATAGCATATGCAGATCCTAAATTAATTGCCAATATAGCAAGTGCAATTTTAGTAGCAAGTGCAACAGCTGCCGTATTATCCATACCATAACTATTGTTATCTGGCCTGGTTAAGAAAAATTGAGCGATATAAGCACAAATTAATGTTATAGTATATGGTGATGAAGTAGTAGGATCCATATATCTAGTTGTCTCACCTATTATAGGTAATAAACTAAAATAACAGATGCCACTTAAAAACAATTTTCTATCCATTTTTGCTGCTCCATAAACTGTTAAGAGAACTAATCCTGCTCCAAGAACAGTAAATACTAATGTCAATGTTGCAAAGTCCATAATAAATATGATTAAGTTAAACTTGATTTAATTTTAAATATAGTAATAAATTATAAATGATATTTACTCATGAAACAAAAAGAATTTTTGTTATGCTGAATTTTATAATAATTAATTAATCTACCTTTTGATATTATTTATATTTATAATTAAAAAATAAGATGTCCATAAACAAACTAAAAAAACTACATCCACATAAACGAGACTTAAGAATAGAATTTGATTCTAAAAATCATACTTATTCTGTAGATGGAAATGATAATTACATTTCTGCTACTGAGTTAGTTTATAAGTTTTTTCCGGTATTTGAAAAAGATTTTTGGGCTGACAAACAAAGCAAAAAAACTGGCATTCCCAAAGAAGAAATTATTAAAGAGTGGGATGAAAGGGGAAATAAAGCCAGAGAATCTGGGACACTATTGCATTTACAAATTGAACGCTATTATAATGATCTGGAATATGAAAAAAATCTTGAAATAATGAAGTTTTTAGATTTTGAAAAAAAATATATCTTAAACAAATACAAACCGTACAGAACAGAATGGACAATATTTGACGAAGATAGTTTTATAGCAGGTACAGTAGATATGGTATATGAAAAAAAAGAAGGAGAATTATTTATTTTTGATTGGAAAAGAAGTAAAAACATAGTCAATAAAAATGGAAGTGTAGAAAACAAAAATCCTTTTGAGAATGGAATCGAAGGGCTAAGCCATCTTAGTTCAACAGATTATATGAAGTATACACTTCAACAAAATGTTTATAAACATATTTTAGAAAAAAAATATAATAAAAAAATCTCAAGCATGAATTTATTAATTCTTCATCCCAACTATATCAATTTTCATGTAGTTCAAATAGAAGAGATGAAAAAAGAAACAGAATATCTTATTAATAATTCAAAATAATAAACTTTATGAAAATTAATTTTCCTGTTGTACTAGATGGAGGATTGTCTTTTCCGTTAGAAGAAAAAAAAATTTCCCTTGATAAAAAATTATGGACTGCAGCATTATTAGTTTCCAATCCAGAATTAATAAAAGAGGTTCACCTGAACTATATAAAGGCTGGTGCAGAAATAATAACTACATCGAGTTATCAAGCATCATTCAAATCATTAAAAGAAATAGGTTTTAATGAACTTCAATCAAAAAAACTAATCTTGAAATCTGTAGAAATCGTTGAAGAAATAAAAAAAAAGTATAAGAAAAACATAATTATAGCAGCAAGTATTGGACCGTATGGATCCTATTTAGCGGATGGTTCTGAATATAAAGGAATCTACAATATCAATGATGAAAATATTTATAATTTTCATAAAAAAAAAATTGATATTTTAGATAATTCAAATGCAGATATTCTTGCTTTTGAAACGATTCCAAATTATAGAGAGACAAAGATTATTGCAGAAATTTTAAAAGGAACGAAAAAAAAAAGTTGGATTTCATTTAGTTGCAAAAATGAAAAGCAAATAAGTGATGGGACTAGCTTAGAAAAATGCTGTGAGTATTTAAATAATCATCCGAAAATTTTTGCTGTTGGAATAAACTGTACATCTCCAAAATACGTATCAGAATTGATCAAGATATTAAAAATCAAATCAAATAAAAAAAAGACAATAATTTATCCTAATTCTGGTCAAAAATATAATGCTAAAATAAAAAAATGGATAGGGAATAAAGAAAATTTATTTGACACATACATAGATGAATGGATAAATTTAGATGTAGATATTCTTGGAGGATGTTGTAGAATAGGTCCTAAAGAAATAGAAAAAATAAAAAATAAGATAAAACTCAAGAGAACTTAGATTAAACTTAATTAGATTCTGGAATTCTAATATTTTCAACAATTTTTTGGACTTTTATAGGAGGAGGCTGAGTAAATGAAGAGACAAGTATTGAAACTATAAAGTTAACTATCATTGCTACAGAACCAAATCCTTCTGGTGAAATCCCAAACCACCATTCAGATTTAGGAGGAATTTCTCCAAACCATCCTAATTTATATTTCATCATATAAAAAAGCATTAAAGATATTCCAACAACCATACCAGTTACTGCACCTTCTTTATTTATTCTTTTTGAAAAAATACCCAAAATAATTGCAGGAAAAAAAGATGCCGCAGCAAGACCAAATGCTAGTGCAACTACTGCCGCAACAAATCCCGGAGGATTAATACCAAAATATCCTGCTACTAATACGGCACATGTAGCAGATATTCTAGCTACCCAAAGTTCTTTCTTTTCAGTTATCGTAGGATACAATATATTCCTTACAAGATCATTAGAGATAGAAGTAGAAATCACCAGTAATAATCCAGCAGCTGTTGAAAGTGCTGCAGCTAATCCTCCTGCTGCAACAAGAGCTATTACCCAAGAAGGTAGATTGGCAATTTCAGGATTAGCCAATACCATTATATCATTATCTATCATTAATTCATTATCTGGAGAATTAACATAGTTTATAATTCCATCTTTATTTTTATCTTCAAATCTAATAAGACCTGTCTTTTCCCAATTATTAAACCATTCAGGCATAGAAACATATTCTTTATTACTTACAGTCTGAATCAAATTTAGTTTAGAAAAAACAGCAACAGCAGGTGCGGTCGTATATAATATTGCTATAAAAAATAGGGCTAATCCTACAGACATTCTTGCATCTTTAACTTTTTTTACAGTAAAAAATCTAACTATAACATGAGGTAATCCAGCGGTACCTACCATGAGTGCAAGAGTTATAAAGAACACATCTATTTTGGATTTTGAACCATTGGTATATTCATCAAATCCTAAATCCTTAGATAACATATCTAGTTTTTCAAGCAAGTAAATTCCCGAATTATCATTAAGAGTTGATCCCATTCCAATTTGAGGTATCATATTACCGGTCATTTGAAATGATATAAAGATTGCAGGAACCATAAATGCAAAAATCAAAACACAATATTGTGCAACTTGCGTATATGTTATCCCTTTCATACCGCCTAATACTGCATAAAATAATACTATTACCATTCCATATACGACTCCTTGATTAATAGGGACTTCTAGGAACCTTGAAAAAACTATTCCAACACCTCGCATCTGACCAGCCACATAAGTAAATGATACTAGTAAAGCACAAACTACAGCAACTAATCTTGCTGCTTTTGAATAATACCTCTCTCCTATAAAATCTGGAACTGTAAACTTTCCAAATTTTCTCAAATAAGGAGCTAATAAAAGTGCTAACAAAACATATCCTCCAGTCCATCCCATAAGGTAAACAGAACCATCGTATCCAGAAAAAGCAATAACCCCTGCCATAGATATGAAAGATGCTGCTGACATCCAATCAGCAGCTGTGGCCATTCCATTCGCTAAAGGAGAAACGCCTTTACCAGCTATATAAAATTCTTTAGTGGATGTTGCTTTAGACCATATAGCAATTCCTATGTATAAAGCAAAAGTGAATCCAACAATTATATAAGTCCAAGTTTGTACATCCATATTTATTCCTTATCATCATATCCATGTTTTTTGTCAAGTTTATTTATTAGATATACATAAACAAAAATCAGACAAACAAAAACATACATAGATCCTTGTTGAGCAAACCAAAACCCCAACTTGAAACCAAAAATATTTATAGAATCTAACTCAGTTTTAAACAAGATTCCTGCCCCAAAAGAAACTATAAACCAAAAAAATAGAAGTAGAGTTATGTATCGAACATTTTCTTTCCAATATAAAGAAGCTCTCTTACCTGAATCCATAAAATCACAAGTTAAATCTCAATGTAAATAAAAGGATTTTTCACCCCAATTTTATATATTTATAATGATATATGAAATACATATTAACAATTCTTATTTTTCTATCTATCTATGAAATAAAATCGCAACATATTCTTAATTTAAGAGAAAGAGCAAAAGTTATAGATAAAATTCAGGATGAACGTATTAATCAATTACTTCCCAAATTAATGGACGAAACGAGTATAGATATGTGGGTCTTAATCACAAGAGAATATAATGAAGATCCTGTAATAAAAACACTTCTTCCTCCCACTTGGCTAAATGCTAGAAGAAGAACCATTCTTGTCTTTTATAGAAATTTAAAAAGAAATGAATTTGAGAAAGCGGCAATCACCAGATATAATTTTGGAAAAAATATTCCATCAATATGGAATAAAGAAGAGGAACCAAATCAATGGAAGGCATTAAATGATTTTATTATTTCAAAAAATCCAAGAAATATTGCTTTAAATTATTCAGATCATTTTGCTCTTGCTGATGGCATCGTAAAAACTGACTATGAAACTTTTATGTCTTCACTTCCGAAGCTTTACCATAATAAAGTTGTATCAGCTGAAAAACTTGTTATAAGATGGATTGAAACAAGAACAAAATTTGAAATGGACATTTTTAATCAATTGGTTGAAATTACGCATGCAATTATCAAAGAAGCATTTTCTACTAAAGTAATTACACCTGGGATTACTACTACTGAAGATGTGGTCTGGTGGATGCGTGAAAAAGTATCTAATTTAGGATTGAAAACATGGTTCCATCCAACTGTCGACGTTCAAAGGTCTAATAATAGTGACCTTTACGCATTCGATGGCAAACCAAAATTTGATGTTATATCACCAGGAGATTTAATCCATTGTGACTTCGGAATTACTTATTTAGGGTTAAATACCGATTGCCAAGAATTAGCTTATGTGCTAAAAAGAGGAGAATCAGAAGCACCAATTTATTTGTCTAATGCTCTTAAAGAAGGAAATAAATTACAAGATATTTTTACTTCTAATTTTAAAAAAGGGGAAACAGGTAACAAAATTTTAAAAACTTCACTAGAAGAAGCTAGAAAATCTGGATTAAATCCACAGATATATACACATCCCCTCGGAACTTTTGGTCATTCTGCAGGTACCACATTCGGAATGTGGGATTCCCAAGATGGTGTTCCATTCAATGGAGACCACCCTCTATATAAAAATACTGTGTATGCCATTGAATTGAATACAAAAGTCTTTATAACAGAATGGAATAAAGAAGTAAGGGTTATGTTGGAAGAAGCTGGATACTATGGAGCTGATGGTTTCAGATATGTGAATGGAAGGGAGACTGAACTTATTTTGGTTGGCAAATAAGTCATAAATGATTATACATTAATAAAAATTAGTTCATATCATAAAATATTATTTTGTTTTTTAGAAAATTGTAGTAATAATTCTCCATTTTAATGGAAAAAAACAAAATTAATAACTAAATTATGGTCATAAACCAAACTTTTATATATATGGATTCGATTATGAAACAAGTTGGTGCATTTATTGGTGGGCTAACTGGCTTAGTAGTATCACTTATTGGCCTGGGAGTTGCTACCGAATTAGTTTTCGGAGGAGCAATGGGACTAAGTGTTATTTCAAATATCACTGCAGTAGTTGATAGTTTAAGTAGTGGCGGTTTTGTTGGACTTTTAGTCCTTCTAATCCTTTGGAGTCAAATGAAATAACTTTTGATACCTAAATGATTTGATAACATTTAAATGTTTGAAAAAAAGCCGCCTTAAGGTGGCTTTTTTTTTCCTTCCTAATACGTTCTAAAAAAATGAAAAAACAAATTGACAAATTAGATAAGCTCTTACGCCCTATCGTGAGGCTTTCAATAGCCTTTGCAGCGGTGGCAATTTTATTTCAATTAACAACAAAATTTAAGCTATTTAACAGGGATGTTGTTACAAATACTTTGAATTTTATGGACAGTATAGGTAATGAAACAACTATGGGACTAATTTCATTGGTAATTCTGATGTACATGTTTGGTAAAAAAAAGAATTAAAATTAATCTAATCAATAACGCAAGAGAGAATTCTTCTCCAATTTAGCGTACTACTTTATAGATAAATCTACATATAGAAGTTTGTCAGTAATTTCCCCACTAGAGCTAATAGTTATTATATATAAATTAGAGTTGTTATCATCACTTATTAACTTATATTTATCTGAACCTATTAAAGAATTAACTATGACTGGAATTGTATTACTATGACCTACAATGAGAATATTCATTCCAGAATTTATTTTTAAAAAATCAGGATAATTAATTTTTTTATGATCATACAGCGTTATTTCTAAATTATTAGAAATTGCCAATGGAACTGCCGTTTCCTTAGTTCTAAAATAATTTGTTGAATATATTCTATCAAATTTAATATTTCTTAATACCTGCACCCATTCTTTAGACCTTGTAAGTCCAAAGTCACTTAGATGAGGGTTTTTATTTGAGAGATCCGTTCTATTCTTTTCAGCATGTCTTATTAAATAGAAGTTTGAAGATTTTTTAATTTCATTTTTCTGACTATAACTAATATTAAAAAAAAACAAAGAAAATAAAACAGAAAAAAATAATTTCATATATATACTAATAAAGAATCTATACTAAATAAATCGATTTTAGCGCCTTCTCTAGGACTCGAACCTAGGACCAATAGATTAACAGTCTACTGCTCTAACCAACTGAGCTAAGAAGGCGTTTTAAGTTTTAATTTGCAATATTAATCGCTCAAAATTAAATCTGCAAAACAAAAATACACAAATTAATTACTTAATTAGATATATGATTTTTATGACACATTGTCATTTATAATAAATTTTTATTAAATAATAAGACATAATGTCACTAAAATTAATCATTTCTAATCATGGCACAATTATTTCTCTATAATTTGATGAATGTAAAATTTAAACATAATAATTATGACACGATTAATTTTAAAACCTACAAATAACTATGTTAGACCTTTTTGGTTTAATAATCTTTTTGATGATTTTTTAGATGATTCATTCTTTAGCAATGATCATTTAAATAATTTTACTCCTAGTGTTGATATTGCTGAAACTGATAAATCATTTGAATTTAGCATAGCACTACCAGGAGTAAAAAAATCAAATCTTTCAATTGAAATGAAAAATGGAAGCATTACCATTTCAGGAGAAAGAAAGTGGGAAAACAAAACAAATGAAAAAAATTATCATTCTTTGGAAACAAAATATGGTAAATTTTCTAGGAGTTTTGAACTTCCTGAAGGAATAAATGAGAATAAAATAGACGCTAAGTTCACTGATGGAATCTTAAACGTAAGTGTACCAAAAGATGCTAAAACCATAGTTAAAAAAACTATCGAAATTAAGTAATACACTTCTTTTATTTTACTTACTAAAAAGGTGAGATTTATCTCACCTTTTTTTATGTTAAACAATGTTAATTAGAACATCCTATTTTTAGTTTATTTCGTTGGAGAAATATAAATTTGTAAACTAATTAATATTGTACAAAATGAAAAATTTTAAAAAATCACTTTTCGTTGCAATTATATCATCTATTATGGGAGGATCATTTGCAATGGGAGGATATCATTTTTTTCTAGAAGAAAACAGTAATATTATTACCGTTGATAATAATGATAAAATAAAATTAGCTAATTATGTTTTTGATACCACTGATGTTTTAGTTCCTCAGGGACTAAATTTTATTTACACCTCTAAGATAGTTACGCCCACAGTTGTTCATATAAGAACAACCTATGAGGGGAGAAAATATTCGAGTAGAAGTCCCTATGAAGACCTGTTTAGAGATTTTTTTGGAGAAAGATATGGTGATCGAGAAAGAGAAATGCCAAAACAACGAGGAAGTGGATCTGGTGTAATAATATCTGAAAATGGTTATATAATTACAAACAATCACGTGATAGATAACGCAAGTGAAATAGAAGTTTTACTTAATGACAACAGAACTTTCAAAGCAACACTAGAAGGAGCTGATCCAACTACTGACTTAGCAGTTATAAAAATTGAGGCTAGAAATCTTGCAACTATAAAATTTGGTAATTCTGATAAACTTCAAATAGGAGAATGGGTCCTTGCGGTAGGCTCTCCTTTTGAATTTCGCTCTACTGTAACAGCAGGAATCGTAAGTGCTAAAGCTAGAAATATAGGTATTTTAAGAGACAAAAATAATTTGCAAATAGAATCTTTTATTCAACATCAAGCTCCAGTAAATCCTGGGAATTCGGGAGGAGCATTGGTAGATTTAAAAGGCAATCTCGTAGGAATTAATTCTGCTATAGCAACACCAACCGGAACTTTTGCAGGTTATTCCTTTGCTGTGCCATCAAATCTTGTAAGTAAAGTATATAATGATCTAGTTGAATTTGGAGTTGTTCAAAGAGCTTTATTAGGTATAAGTATACAAGATGTTAATGCAGAAATAGCTAAAGAGAATGATATTCCTGTACTTTTTGGTGTAAGAATCGCTTCTGTCAATGAAGGGGGTGGAGCAGATGATGCTGGATTAGAAGAAGGAGATGTAATAATTGGGATAAATGATAATGAAATAAAAAATGTGTCAAACCTTCAAGAAATGGTGGCCATTAATAGACCTGGTGACAAAATAGAAGTTACCTACATAAGAGATGGTAAAACAAAAAAGACGACCGCAACACTTAAAAATACCCTAGGAACAACCGAAGTTATTGCTAGCACTAATAACTTTTCATATGGAGGTGCTATATTCTCTGACATCAGTAAAGAATTAAAAAATAAATTAGAAATTGAGGGGGGTGCACAAATTGTTGAGATTGAAAAAGGAAAATGGAAATCTTCTGGTATTGCTAAAGGGTTTGTTGTCACTACTATAAACAAAAAAGAAGTAACTAGTGTTGAAGATCTATCATCCATTTTATCACAACTACCAAAAAATGATGGTGTTCTTGTTGAAGGCCTCTACCCAAATGGGATAAAAGCTTATTATGGAATAGGATGGTAAAATTCTTCATTTATTAATAACTAAAAAAGGTAGAAGCAACTTCTACCTTTTTTTATATATAATATTTAACTAATTTTATCAATATGAAAAAACTATTACAAATTTTAACTGTAATTTTTTTCCTTATTACAAATTCCTATTTTCTCGCATCATGTGGAATGGATGACCCAATGCCTTGCATTGATAATTGTGAAGAAAACGAAGAGGAAGAAGAAGATGGAGATAAAAATGGATGATATTCTTTCTTTTAAAGAAAGACCCTCATTTTAGTAAAAGAGGGCCTTATAAACCAAACTAAACTTAAAATATACGAAGAGTATATAGGGGGCTAAACGCATATTCTATTTAAAAGGTTTTGTTAGATTTGTTAAAAAGAGTTAATTAATGGATAGACATGTTATATCTGATGATAATGGCAAAAAATACATTATCAAAAACCTAGAAATTTTCAAAGAACATATCATAAAGTATCATACTATTGATGGGAAGCCCGACAATAGTCTACATGTAGAAAATGGAAGAAGTTTTAAAGTAACAGATGAATTTTTTAAAAATCTTATGAGACAATAAAAAATACAGCTTATACTTTAACTTAAATTTAATTTTATTAGAAATCAAATTTTATACCTTGGGCTAAAGGAAGATCATCACTATAATTAATAGTATTTGTTTGTCTTCTCATATATGATTTCCATGAATCTGAACCTGATTCTCTTCCACCTCCAGTATCTTTTTCTCCACCAAATGCACCACCAATTTCAGCTCCTGATGTTCCAATATTTACATTTGCAATACCACAATCTGATCCATAAGATGACAAAAATTGTTCAGATTCTGACAAATCATTTGTCATAATAGATGAAGACAAACCTTGAGGTACATCGTTCTGAATTTTGATTGCCTCATCTAAATTAGAGTATTTAATTAAATATAAGATTGGTGCAAAAGTTTCATCCTGTACTATATCTAATTCATTACTAACTTCATAGATAGCTGGCTTAACATAACAACCAGATTCGTATTTATCTCCAGTCAAAATTCCTCCTCCTATTACTTCTTTTCCTCCTTGCTCCTTTATTTTTTCTATGGCATCTAAATATATTTTAACTGCACCAATATCTATTAAAGGTCCCATGTGATTTTCTTTATTTAATGGATCGCCAATCTTAATTTGTTTGTAGGCGTCTACAAGACTCTTTTTAAAAACTTCAAAAATATTTTTGTGAATTATCAATCTCCTGGTTGATGTACATCTTTGACCTGCTGTTCCAATAGCTCCAAATACTGACGCTCTAAGAGCAATATTAATATCAGCTTTATTTGATATAATTATTGCGTTATTACCACCAAGTTCAAGTAAAGTCTTCCCTAACCGTCTACCAACTATTTGAGCAACATATTGCCCCATTGCAGTAGATCCAGTAGCGGAAATTAAAGAAACTCTTTTATCATTTAGCATTTCTGTACCAACTTTTCTTTCCAAACAATCTACAAGAAGACAACATACCCCTTCTTCAACATTGTTTCTTTTAAAGACATTAGAAATTATTTTCTGAGTAGCTATGGCAGATAGTGGTGTCTTTTTAGAAGGTTTCCAAATACAAACATTACCACATACCAGCGATATCATAGCATTCCAACTCCAAACAGCCACTGGAAAATTAAATGATGAAATAATTCCAATTATTCCCAATGGATGCCATTGTTCATACATTCTATGACTTGGTCTTTCTGAATGCATTGTTAGCCCATAAAGTTGTCGTGATAATCCAACAGCAAAATCACAGATATCAATCATTTCCTGTGCTTCACCAAGACCTTCTTGCAAAGATTTTCCCATCTCATAAGAGACCAAAGCTCCTAAATCTTTTTTATTTTTTCTTAGTTCATTTCCTATTTGTCTAACTATTTCTCCCCTTTTTGGGGCTGGGAATTTTCTCCATTTTTTAAATGCTTTTTGACAAATTGAAATAGTATCCTTATAGATTTTTTCGTCAGTTTCAATGACAGAAGCGATTACTTTTCCATCTACAGGCGAATAAATTTCTCTAGATTGACCAGAAGATTTAATCCAATTAATACCAGTAGAAGATCCATAATTAACATCTGAAAGACCCAGGTTAACTATAATAGAAGAAATATTAATCTCTGATCTAGGCATGAGTTAAAATAAATTATGCAGTAAATCTAGTTAAAATCTGAATCAGAAATGTTTGGATTGACTTGAATTTGTTTAATATGAAAATCTAACAATTGCGGTCCCATAGGGACTTTAATTACAAAAGGAAAAAGGATTCCATCTACTTCTCTGTAATCGTCATAAACTGTAGACTGTGGTGCTACTTTTCCGTCTGGAGTAGGCACTAAAGTAACTTCTTTAGTTTTTAATCCTGTATTGGCATCAAAATATACAGTTGTCTTTTCATCTGTTTTAAGAACATATTCTTTAGTTCCCTCTTCTTCTGACACAAAACTAAATACGACATTTTCATCATCAAACCAACTTAATTCTTCAAAAGGTAAAGAAGTTGAAAGTAATTTTTGTTTTTCTTCTTCTGGAAAAGGTATTTTTTGACCTTGCTGCATAATATATCCTTCCTCACCATTAAATACTTGTTTCATCATTACATTACCCATCATCAACATCATAACAGATATTTTATTGGGTTTAGCCTGAATCGTCACAAGACTTATAGTCATAGCGCCGCCCTGAAGAGCAGCTTCTCCCATTGTCATTAATGCATTTACAGATTCGATTTTTTCTCTACCTCCTATTGCATCCAAATATTTATTAATAATCGTAGTTTTAGAGATTCCTTTTGGTTTAGAGAAATCTGGTTTAGTCGTTAGATTTGCATAAGTATCATAAAAAGACATTTTATAAGGTAATTTTTCAAGGCTATTCAATATTTCAGAACCTTTGCCTACAACAACAATTCTGAGATTATCAGCAAGAAAATATTTGTTAGCCACTCTTTGAATATCTTCAATAGTTACTTTCTGAAAATTTTCTAAATAGGTTTCATAAAAATCTTCAGGCAAATCAAACTTATCAATATTAAGAGCATATCCTGCAATTGTTGATGGTCTTTCCGTAGACATAATAAAACTACCAACATATTTTTCTTTCACTCCAACAAGTTCTTCTTCACTTACATCCTCAGTTCTTATTCTATTAATTTCTTTGATAATTTCTACAACTGAACTATCGGTAACCTCATTTCTAACACTAGCAGAAGCAGAAAAACTTGATATGTATCTACTTGTAGAGGCACTAGAATATGACCCATAGGTGAACCCTTTATCTTCTCTTAAATTCATAAATAATCTGGCTGTAGCACTACCTCCAAGAATTTGATTAGCTAATTTAAGTGCAAAATAATCTGGATGTGCCATGGAAATTCTAATCAAATTATTGACATAAATTTCAGATTGAACTGCATTAGGCATATCAACAAAATTAACTTCAATTTGGTCTAAATCTAATGACTCAGGTAATGCAAGTTCAGCAATATTTCCTTTCTTCCATTTATTAAAAAGTTTAGTAACACTTTTTTTAATCTTATCGAAATCAACATCTCCAACAATAGTTAGATAAGCATTATTAGGTTTAGCGTATGTTTGGTAATAATTAATCACATCGTCTAAGCTGATATTGTTAACTGACTCAATGGTTGAAAATTCTCCAAAAGGATGTGATGATCCATAAACTAGCTTACCATTCACTCGAACAGCTATATCCTGTACGCTTTTTTCATAAGATTTGATGTTATCTATTAAAATGTTTTTTTGTTTATCGTACTCTTCCTGAGGGAAAATTGGATTTATTAATGCATCCGCCATTAATTCGAGTCCTCTAGGAAAATACCTTTTTAAAGACGAAACATATCCTCCACTAGCAGATAATGATAAAGTAGCCCCCATATAATCTACCTCCTCATTAAATTCATCTTTAGAAATAGATTTAGTTCCATTTCCCATCAAAGAACTTACTAAAGAAGAAACACCTTTAATTTCACCTTCATAATCAGGCTTATTGTCAATACTTAAATTTGCATAAGCTCTTGGTAATTTGTGATTTTCAACAACAAGGACCTTCATCCCATTTTTTAATGTAAAGGTTTGTGGTTTACCAAGATTTATTACAGGAGCAGGACCTGACTTTGGTGGTTTTGACCTATCAATCTGTCCATAAGAAAGAGAGGAAAAAATTAATAAGAAAAGTAAAGTTATACTCAGATTTTTCATATTTTTTTTATTGACTTTCATCTTTTTTAGGCAAATAATCTATGATTGCTCTTTGATTTTTATTTAAATATTTTCTTGCTACTTCTCTTATCTCTTCTCTAGTAATAGATTTGTAAATATCAATTTGTTCGTTAATCAAATTTGTATTTCCATAAAGCATGTAATATCTAGCTAGAGAGTTTGCTACACCTGCCATAGAGGCATTTGAACTTACAAAAGTATTTTCAAAAATGTTTTGAAGTTTGCCATATTCTCTTTCTGAGATAAGTTCATTTTGTAATTTAACAACCTCTTCTTCAATATTGAACAATAAATCGTCCAATGAATTCTCGCCAAGAGGAAGAGATAATATTACATACCCACCATAATCTTCTAATCCTACATTTACAGCTTGGACCTCTAAAGAAATTTTCTTTTCATCTACCATTTTTTTATATAACCTTGAACTTTTACCATCACTAAGTATAGTTGAAATCATGTCTAAAACATATGCATCCCTATTTTTCATTGAAGGGGTTCTATAACATACTAATACCATTGGAATTTGAATATTAGCATCAAAAAATTCCTTCCTTGTTTCCTGAGAAATAGGATCTTCTTTTATATTAATTCTTGGAATCTCATTTCCTCTAGGAATTGGACCAAAATAATCTTCTACCATTCTTTTAGCCTCATCAATTTCAAAATTTCCTGCTAAAACTAATACTCCATTGTTAGGAACATAATATTTCTTGTTAAACTCTTGAAATTCTTCTAATGTAGCTGCATCCAAATGATCCATAGAACCAATGGTAGTCCATTTGTAAGGATGTTTTTTAAATAAACTTTGGAGAATTTGTTCAAATAAGTGACCATAAGGACTGTTATCAACACCCAATCTTTTTTCTTCCTTTACAACTTCATTTTGCGTATCTACACCAATTTGATTAATTACTGGATGCATCAATCTTTCCGACTCTAACCATAACCCTAATTCAAGTTTATTCGATGGAAAAAATTCATAATAATATGTTCTATCATTACTAGTATTTGCATTTAAAGAACCTCCATTGCTTTCTACGATTTTCATAAACTCCCCTTTAGGAATATTCTTTGTTCCTTCAAATAAAAGATGCTCAAAAAAGTGAGCAAAGCCTGTCCTTTCAGGATTTTCATCTTTTGCTCCAACATGGTACATAACAGAAGTCACTACTAAAGGAACACTAGCATCTTGATGTAAAATCACATGCAACCCATTATCCAAATCATATTCATGGAAATCAATCTTTTGAGATAAAAGAAACTCCGCATTTAAACATAAAATAATAACTGAAATAAAATTTTTCATATTTATAGTTTAAAATGGAATACAAGAATAAGAAAAAATTATCAAGAATACACTTTAGAATAAGTTAAATTTTATTCTAAGTATTTAGATATATGATGAAGAGGACAATATAGACTAGTAAATAAAATCGATAAAAATTTCTTTGCTTTAAATAATCCTTATTATTTAGGATAGATATTGAATATAAGGCCTTTTATTTCTTTAATAAAAAAAGGTTTAATGTTAATTTTCCAATCATCAGTTTTATATACAATTTTTCTAAAATTACTTCTAAATAGAATGCTAGGAACACCCCACAAAAACAATAACAACAATAAATAATTTTCAATTAGAAATTTCATATAGATGACAATTTATAAAATGATTTTTTAATTTAGCAAAATAATCATGAAGGCAATTTTACAAAAACTAATTACCCAATCAATAATATTAATTTTTCTCACTGACTGTGAAATTAAAAAAAATAAAAAACAATGCTGGGATGTGAATTTATGTATTGATGATGTAAGAACAGCAGTTAAAAGGACTAAGAATAGCCTTCCAGGTGATGGAATAGTTTATTTAGAAGACAGAATATTTTATTTATCCTATTTCGAAAAACAGTCTAGAAAAATTATTGATAGATATGTAAAAGTAAATTGCAGATGCGATGTAATTTATTTTGGAGATTCCTTACCAATAATTAGTAATAAAATAGAATTTCCTGATTTTTATAAAAATTAATTTTATTCCACGTATCCTGGTCCTTTTATAAATCTACCTGGCGTAGCCCCTGTATGGTTGCCGTACTTAATAACCTGTTCTCCGTTCACAATAACATGATTTACCCCCGTGCTAAATTGGTGAGGATCAGAAAAAGTAGCATGATCCTGAATTTTGTCCTTATCAAATATTACCACATCAGCATAATACCCTTTTTGCAATAATCCTCTTTTGTCAATTTTTAGAGTCTTAGCCGGATTAAAAGTTAATTTGTTTATGGCTTCTTCAAAAGTAATGATCTCTTCATCTCTAACATACTTTCCTAAAAGTCTAGCAAAATTACCATAGGCTCTTGGGTGTGGATTAGATTCCAAAAATTTACCTTCAGGAATCATTGAGCCTGCATCAGAACCAAATCTCATCCATGGCAAAGCAATTTTTTTCCTTACATTTTCTTCTGACATGATAAAGTAAACAGTCCCTACCCGACTGCCATCTTCAATTACTAAATCAATCATTGTTTCAACTGGATCCTTTCCTATAATTTTTGATGCTTCATCTAACGTTTTACCTGTCAAGTATCTTAAATCTGGATTTGCAAAACCAACAAGAATTACATTTTGTGCTGAGCCAGCTTGAAGATATAAATTTTCCCATTCATCTGTTGAAGTATTAATTTCATTAATTACTCTTGATCTGATCTCGGGATCTTGAAGTCTTCTCTTCCATTCTGAATAGCCTCCTTCTTGAACCCAAGGTGGCATTGAAGCATCGAGTCCTGTTGCTCCAGCGGTATAAGTATACATATCGGCCGTAATATTTAAGCCTGCTGATCTAGCAGAATCCACCTTGTCAATAACTAAATCTAGTTTATGATGATTTTGTTTACCTCCAGCTTTTAGATGATAGATTTCAGCATCTATATTTGCCTCAGAAGAAATTCTTATTAATTCATCTACGCTTTCTAAAAATCTGTTTCCTTCACTCCTAATATGAGAAATGTACATGCCTCCATATTCTGATGCAACTTTACAAAGTTCAATTAATTCATCTGTTGCGGCATAAAAAGCAGGAGCATATATCAAAGAAGATCCAATACCTAATGCGCCTTCCACCATAGCCTGTCTCACCAATGATTTCATGGAATCTAATTCTGTTTCAGTAGGAGGGCGATCATCATAACCAACTTGATGGACTCTCAAAGTTGTTGCTCCAACAAATGAAGCAACATTAGTTGAAACGCCTTTATCTTCTAATAATTGTAAATATTCTCCAAGGGTAATCCAATTGAGATCATAATCGACTTCTCCTACACCTAAACCATTAGCAGACCTGTCTTTTTGCATTTCATAACTAAGAGGACCCATGGAAACTCCCTCACCAAAAACTTCGAGAGTTACTCCTTGCCTTACGTCTCCCTGAGATCTTCCATCCATTATAAGATCATCAACTGCCCAACTAAGCATATTAATGAAACCAGGAGAAACTGCTTTACCATTTGCAAAAATTGTTTTATCGGTGATCAAATAATTTGACTTGCCTATATATTCTATTCTATCACCTATTATTCCAATATCTCCTTTATATGGTGAGCCACCAGCTCCATCAAAAATAAGACCATTTTTTATTACAAGATCATAGCGAATAGGATTAATCTTATCGTAGGAAAGTTTTGCGTTTTCCCCCAAAATTACCCAAACATAAATGGTGAAAAATAAAATTAGAAAAAAAATTATTTTTGAAATATTTTGGTTCATAACTTTTACAATTAAAGATTAATAATATTAAACTTATTAAAATAATTTTCGCTTTGTAAATTATCTTTGGAATATTTAAGAAGAAATTTAATAATTATATCTAAATCTGACATTTAAATTCTTTAATATATTTTCGAACTTTATTGGATTCTCTCCAAAATAAAACTGACCAATTAAATCTAAATCCATATCATTATTAAATGAATATGAAATATTAGTCATAAAAAATAAAATATTCACTCCCTGACCATAAAGCAGAGACATGCTCGAATTTAATGCAGGGTTCACTTGTTTAGACACCTGTGAAAAATAGGAAATTTTAGATGGCATTAAATTCTTTGGAGAAAGACTGCTTTGCAAAAAAGAAACATCTCTCAAGATATTAGAATCTGTGAATCCATTACTATTGTATAAATAGCCCACATTTAAATAAAATCCATCTTTAAAAGAATAATCTATTGAAGTTGACACGCTGAGAGAATTTTTATTTGAGTTCTTATCTATAAAATAGGTCATCTCACCCTTAAATCCAGCATTTTTTAAGTTTCCAGCCCAACCAGTCCCCAAGGCAATATCATCAAAATAATTGGCACCTAAAAACTGGAAGTCATAACCTTTTTTATTAAATTTATATAGTCCAGCTAGTATATATCCATTATTATTTGTGGGTTTAAAAACAAAATCAATACTTGACAAGTCATCTCCATAATATTGAAATCTTATTACATCAGAACCCGGACGTTCTACATAATCAAAATCAGTAAAATTATATGCATTAAATAAATCATTTGAATTCCAAAGTAAATTTACACCCCAATTAACTCTTTGTCTTCCAATGCTAAACTCCCACTTCCCTTTCTTATAGTTTAGCCATAGCCTATCTATCATAGTATGAGCTTTTAAAGTGTTGCCATCAATCCAAAGAAAAGACATATCTACAATTCCATCATCTTTATTTAAGTATTGACCAAATAAAGAATTTTTTTTAACTGATTCACCAAAAAATAACCTGTTTCTAAGTCCTAAGCTAACTGTGAAATGTTCGGAAAAATAAGCTCTTAAATTAATTCGATTGTGAATAATATTATTATTAGTTAAACTACTATCTTTTATTTTATCTATAGAAGGTAGATATACCAGATAACCATCGAGTGTAAATTCTAATTTTTTATCCTGAGAGTAGACAACAATAAAGGATAGTAAAAAAAATATTACTAGAAGAAAAACTCTATTAATTACTCTTATCACTAACAATTTTTCCATCTTCCAAAGTTATTACTCTTCTAGCTCTGTCTATAACCCTCTGATCATGAGTAGAAAATATAAAGGTAATATTTTCTTGTTTGTTAAGTCTTGACATAATATCAAGTAAATTTGATGTGGCCTTTGAATCTAGGTTAGCAGTAGGCTCATCAGCAAGAATAAATTTTGGTTTGGAAGCAAGGGCCCTGGCAACAGCCACTCTTTGTTGTTGCCCTCCTGATAGCTGAGCAGGTCTTCTATCGATCATATCTCCCATTTCAACTTCATTGAGTAGTTCCATTGACCTTTTTGATCTCGTTTTTTTATCTGCACCCTGCATTAACATAATCATTTCAATATTTTCTTTAGCTGAAAGCACCGGAATAAGATTATAAGCTTGAAATACAAATCCTATATTATTTAACCTATACTTAATCATTTTAGAACTAGAATATAAGGATATAGATTCACTTTCAATAATTACATCACCACTAGTTGGAGTATCTAAACCACCAATACAGTTCAGTAAAGTTGTTTTTCCTGAACCAGAAGGTCCAACTACAGCCGTGAATTCTCCTTTTTTAATTTCCATTGAAATTCCATTAACAGCTTTAACAGGAATGCCTCCTTGATCGTATATTCTTTTTAGATTATTTGTCTGTATCATTTGTTATTATTTAAATTGTTTTGGTTGCTTCGACTGGTTTTATTTTTAGTGCTCTTATTGCGGGAAAAATTGAAGAAATCATTGTAATAAAAATAACCATTAAACTTATATTAAGGTAATATTCATTTGGTAATTTTAAATAAAGTATAGTTCCAATTCCAAAGTTTTCAAGTCCTGCTTCTACTACACTTAAATCAATTCCCTCTACTCCATAGTATTGAACCGTTAAATAAGAAATCAACAAACCAAATGGAATAGCGACTAAAGATAAAAAGACCGTTTCAAAGCAAATCATCAAAAATATATTTTTTTTCGTCATACCTATGGACATCAACATTCCTAGTTCTTTTTTTCTTTCAAGAATCGCCATAAGCATGGTGTTGATAATTCCAAATGATAAGCCTGATAAAACTATTAGCATGAATATGTATAAAAAAGCGCTCATCATTTCATTTGAATAAGCTAGTTCGATTGCAATATCATCCCATCCTTCAACTTTATTTTTATCACTAAGTTTTTGTAAATCTTCCTTTATTGGATCTGTAGATTCTAAATTTATACTCTTAACTGGCATTTCATGATAACCATCAAAACTTATTAAATTAGAAAAAATGGATTCATTTTTTACAAAAACATTCGAATCGTCAAACATTGAATTTCCGGATCTGAAAATGCCCTCCACTCTAAAAAGTAAAGAACTTAAATCTCCATTTACATCTTGAAAAGTAACTACAAGTTTTGATCTTAATTTTAGACTTAATTTGTCAGCCAATTTTTTCCCGACAACTATGGTATTAGATTTCTCCGATTTAAAGTAATCACCTTCAATAATTTTGCTGTATACATCAGTTACTTTTACTTCAGATTCTGGATCAATCCCAAGTACTTGAACCCCATAGGAACCCGTTGCATTAGAAAGCATGCCATTTATTACAACTCTTTTGGAGTAGGCTTTAACCCTAATATCTTTGGATAGTAATTCTTCCAAAGATGCTAGATCAGTGATAGTATGATTTATAGAATATTCCTTCGAAAATTTTACATCGTGAATTTGAATATTAGCAAGATAAGTGTTAATTGCTGTATTCATTCTTTGATCATTAAGTGCAACACTTAAAGAAACAATTAATAATCCCCCATACAAACCCATCATAACAGAGAGGATCACTACTAAACTTCTTAATTTACTTCTCCACACATTTCTCCATCCTATTTTTATTAACGTAAGTAAGTTCACGATCTCATAGATTTAACAGCATTTAATGTATAAATTTTAATGGCCGGATAAATTGATATAATGAGTGAAACACAAAATATAAATAAAGCATGGGTAAAGGGTATATCCCAATCAATTGAAAAAGGAACAATTGGATCAAATCCAAATTCAGCCATTGCTTCATCCATTCCTTCCACAAAATCTGACATATTAATAGGGTTAAGATGAAAATAATATAAAATAGGTCTTGTAGAAATGATAGCTATCACTACCCCTAATGAAGAAAGCAAAAATGTTTCTAACAAAATTATGAGATAAAGCTTGATTTTACTCATGCCAATGGAGATTAATATCCCAAATTCATACCTTCTTTCTTCTGTCATCATAAGAACTGTACCAAACATACCAAAACAAACAATTACATATAAAATAAATGCCATAATCAACCCCCCCACACTATCTGCTTTTATGGTTTGATCTATTTCAGGGAGTATTTCTTGCCATGCCATCACTTCATAGTCATCTGATAGAATATTTCTAACATCCTTTACGATTTTCTTTTCATCAATATGCTCGGATTTATCAACTACAAGATGAGTTACAACATTTTCTGAAGAAATATAATTCTGAGCTGATTTAAGGTCCATAAAAATACCTAAATCATTTAATTTAGGGTTTTTAAGGTCTATGATTCCTATTGTAACATATTTTCCTGCTGCCATCATGCCTTGGTATCCTTGGCCAAAAAGAACCAAGGTATCTCCTATCTGAATATCAAAATATTCTGCAATTCCTTTTCCAATAAGAATTTCATTTTCATTTTCAAAAAATAATGTTCCCAAAACAATTCTTTTATTCCAATCTGTAATTAGTTGTTCTTTTTCAATTTCAATTCCATTTATAATTGCTCCTTTAGATTTTTCTTCTTTGGAAACTAAGGAAAAAGTTTGAAGACGTTGAACTACATTCTCTACTCCTTTAACGGAACTAATTTTATTCATTAATTCCTCATCCACTTCCATAGAATTTTCCAAGCTTTGTTTTTCCCAGTAGCCATTGGCATGAACTTGCACATAACCGGAGTAAGATTCTACAACGGTCTTAATTAAATTGTCATAAAAGCCAAACTGCAAGCCTCTCATAATAATCACAAGAAATAAGGCAGCAAAAATTGAAAGGGTAGTTATTAAGGTTCTTTTCTTATTTCTCCAAATATTACGCCAGGCTATTTTTAGAATCATCTCAAATTTTTCATGTTAGATGGGACAAAATATCTACTTGCAACAGACAAATTGAATTCTCTTACTACATATTCCACAATCGTTTTGTGTCCATCTTTATCTAAAGGAATGTATTCTAATAAAGATGGCAGTATCTTATTTCCAAATTTCTTGTAATTTTTCGATTCCATAATGCTAACCATATCTCCATATTCATCATAAAATTCAGTTTTAAGTTGCATATAGTCCTCTTTGTCAATCCACATAATTAACTTTCCCCATACAATGGCAGCATCCTCTTGAGGTATTAATTCTAAGACCCAACAATCTAAATCATTATAGGTTTCTTCTTTAACTATTTCTTGAGAATAATCTTCAACAGTTGAGGATCTTTTTACTAAATCATCATTGGTAAAATCTGTACCCATCCAATTTTGCATCATCATTGAGGGTGGTAGTTTAATTGTCCTTTCAATTGAAGGTAGATAATTCCATACTTCGTTATCTCTCTTCAGAAAAACTACACCTTTTTCTTTTGCAGGAGCTGTTACAACAGAAACAAAATAATCTGTACCTAGTGACCAGCCTTTCATCATCATTTCTTTGCTCCACTTTGGTCTTACTACGGTAATTATTAATTCACTATAAGAAGATTGAACACCTCTAATCCTTTCATCGGATTCTTTCAATATCTCTTTGGCAGTCTGAGCAGAAAGATTGACAGATAATAAAACCGAAAATAAATTAAAGAAAAAAATTTTCATCATTTAAAATGCTAATTTATAAAAGATTAAATAAATTAAATTGCGTTTCAATAATTGTTTCTATAGCATGAAAATATTTAAACTCACCACCATTCTGTTAATGTCAATATTTTATATTCAAATAGGCATTCAACATTTTACTGATCTAGAATATTTTTTAAATATCATGCCCCCATATCTTGATTATGAACGTGAACTAATATATATAAGTGGTGGTTTTGAAATTTTATTTGGTTCTTTGACAATTTTTCCCAAATCCAGATTTTATGGCGCATGGGGTCTTATTCTATTATTAATAGCTGTATTTCCAGCAAATATCTACCTTGCACAAAGTGAAATTGCCCAACAAGGATTGGGAGTAAGTAAAGAAATTGCTATTTGGCGACTTCCATTTCAAGGATTATTTATAGGACTGGCCTATTGGCATTCAAAGGATAATTCTAGTTAAAATTAGAATCTTGTTGTAAATACAGTGACTTCCATTTTTTCGTTTTTATACTTTTCTTCCAATATTTTAAAAGATTAAATAATAATACCCTATAAAACTTTGAAAAAGGAGCTGAAAAAATTAATTCTATAAACTTTGTAGAAATCAGTAAATAATGAGTCATCTTTTTTTCAATTCCTTTTAAATGTTTTTCAATATATATGTGTTTAGAAGATATTAATTCAGCTTTAGTAATTAATTCAATATCCTTATTCCTCCTCGAAGATCCTCCATGTGCATGATAGTAAAACCAATCATATAATACACAAGTTTGTATATTATGTTCAGAAGCTCTTTTACAAAAATCCATATCTTCTCCATACATCCAATAGTCTTCATCCCAACCACCAATAGAATCAAAATCTTTTTTTCTAATAAGAACAAAAGATCCTGAAATCCAACCCAAAAAAATAACCTTTTTCCCATCAATAGTTTTTTTTCTCATTTTACTTTTCGAAAATAAGATATAAAACTGTCTGATGGTATTTGATACAGTCCAAAAATTAAAATAAAGTCCATGGGGAAAAGGTTTGTTCAAAAAATTATTTTTCATTCGTATAGATATAAGTTTTAATTCATTATTCCTTTCACAAAACGATACTATAGAGCCCAAACAATCTACAGGAAGGATAGAATCTGGATTTAAAAATAATACCCATGGAGTTTTTACAAAATTTGTACCTACATTACAAGCTTTGGAAAAACCAGAATTATAATTAAGTTGAACCCACTGAACAAAGGAATATTTTTTTCGGAAAGAATCTATTTTTCCATCATTAGAAAAATTATCTACCACAACTATTTTAAGAATTCCAGAATCTTGATTTAATAGACTGTCTATACACTTAGACAAAAATCCCCATGATTGATAATTAACTATTATTACAGTAAGTTTTGATTGCATTTACCTTTGATAAATATTAATTCATAAATGTAATTTACTTTTATTTTATTTTTCATCTATATTTAAAGGCGAACTTAAATTAACAAAAAATGAACAAAATTATCAACTCCATATTTCTCATACCTATTATAATTATTATTAGCTCTAATTCATCTCTCACTCAATCTATAAATAAGGATATAATTCAAGATATGAAATTTAGGCATATTGGTCCCATTGGAAACAGGCTTACATCAGTCGCCGGAATTCCTAACAGACCTTTAATCTATTATGTAGGAGCCGCATCTGGTGGTGTGTGGAAAACCGAAGATGGGGGCCTCAACTGGAATCCTATATTTGATGATCATGAAGTTCATTCTATTGGTGCTATTGCTGTAGCACCTTCTGATCCGATGATAATCTATGTGGGCACAGGAGAAAGTTCCATACGATCTAATGTATCAATCGGAAATGGAGTATACAAATCTGAAGATGGTGGTGATACATGGGAACATATGGGTTTAAAAAATTCAGGTAGAATTAGCAGAATTGTTATACACCCAAACAATCCTGATCTTGTTTATGTTGGAGCTTTAGGTCACGCATATTCTCCTCAAAAAGAAAGAGGTGTTTTTATGAGTAATAACGGAGGTGATACGTGGAAGCATACTCTATTTATTGATGAGAATACAGGAATATCTGATATCGTTATGGATCCTAATAATTCAAGAATTCTATTTGTTGGAGCATGGCAATTAGACTTAAAAACTTGGAGGAGAATTAGTGGAGGGCCAGGAGGTGGAATCTTTAAATCAACTAATGGAGGTTTATCCTGGGAGAAACTAAAAGACAATGGTTTACCAAAAAAAGATGTAGGTAAAATAGCATTAGCTATGACTCCAGCTGCACCTGATAGATTATATGCTCTTATTGAAACTGGCGATGGAATTCCTTATGATGGAAAAGAAACAGAATCTGGAGAATTATGGAGATCAGAAGATAATGGAAAGACTTTTAAGCTAATAAATTCAAATAGAGAATTAGGTTCTAGACAGGCTTACTATACTAGAACTGCAGCGGCACCAGATAATCCAAATGAAATATATTTTATAAGCTATAGATTCTTTTCAAGCATTGATGGAGGTGAATCTTTAGAAAATCGCGCACAACTATCTTCACCAAATTGGGATCATCATGAAATGTGGATAGATCCTACCAATGGAAATAGAATGGCAGTAGCAGGAGATGGAGGAATATCCATTTCTCAAAATAGAGGAAAATCATGGCATAGAACATTTTTACCCATAGCTCAACTCTATCATGTAACTACTGACAATAATATTCCCTATAATGTGTTAACCAATAGGCAGGATGGCCCATCAATGAAAGGCCCTAGTAGAAGTAGAACGGGGAATTGGTTTGGTCCTGGCATGATTCAATCAGGCATGTGGAGAGAAGTTGGAGGTGGTGAAAGTGGCTTTGCTACTGCTGATCCAAAAAACCCTGATATTGTATGGTCTAGTGCCTCAGGATTTGGACCACTTGGGGGAATTGTTACTAGATATAACGAGAAAACAAAACAGTATAGGCAACTTGAAGTATGGCCAGAATTTGCTGCTGGAAGTCATGCTGCACTATTAAAATATAGGTTTCAATGGACATTTCCTTTACTGATATCTCCTCATGATAACAAAACAGTTTATGTTACTAGCCAGCATGTTCATAAAACGACTAACGATGGTCAAACGTGGGAAGTTGTAAGTCCTGATTTAACATTAAATGATAAAGAAATGCAAGGATTTTCTGGTGGTCTTACAGGAGATAACATTGCTGTTGAATATGCAAATGTGATTTATGCGTTTGACGAATCACCAGTACAAAGAGGTGTTCTATGGGCAGGAACTAATGACGGTTTAGTTCATATTAGTCAAGACAATGGTAAAACATGGTCTAATGTTACAAAAAACATTCCAAATCTTCCTAAACTTGGTGTCGTCAGGAATATTGAAGCATCAAAATGGGATGCTGGAAAAGCATATCTTACTATAGAATTTCATCAAATAGGAAATTTTGAACCCTATGTATATAAAACTGAAAATTATGGAAAGTCCTGGAAAAAAATCACTAACGGTATAAAGCAAGGTAAACTAAGTTATGCCAGATGTGTGAAAGAAGATCCTGTCAAAAAAGGGCTCTTATATCTAGGAACAGAAAATACGTTATATGTATCTTTTGATGACGGTGAAAATTGGCAAAACATGATGTCGAATTTACCTCCAGCACCAATGTATTGGATGGACATTCAAGAGCACTTTAATGATCTTGTGGTTGGAACTTATGGTAGAGGGATATGGATATTGGATGATATTTCTCCGTTTCAACAGATAGATGAGGATATAGAAGAAAAAAACATGCATTTATTTAATATAAAACCATCTTATAGATTTCATAACGTAACTAGTACGCTTCAAATGTTTCCAGAAGCATCGACTGGATCAGATCCACCTAATGGTGCTTCCATTAATTATTGGCTAAAAGAAAAGCAAGAAGAAATAGAAATAATTATTACAAACTCTTCTAACGACACAATAAAAACTATCAAAAAAGAAGGAAAAAAGGGTATTAATAGAATATGGTGGGATTTTTTAGGAGAAAGCACAGATGAGATTATTTTAAGAACAAAACCTTTATATGCTGAATGGGTATCTTTAGATAAAAATAGAGAAAGGAAACTACCATTTACCTTATCAATCATGTCACCTCCCGGAACATATAATATACACTTAAAATTGGGAGAAAATGTAATGACCAAAAAACTAAAAGTAATAAAAGATCCTTATTCTGAAGGAAATATGGAAGACATCATGCTTCAAAATGATCTGATCAAAAAAATATATGATGATTTGAACCTGACAGCAAATTATGTGAACTCCATTGAAATTGCCAGAAGACAACTATTAGATTTAAAATCTATGCTTTCTAATACCAAGCAAAAAGAAGAGTTGATAGCTATAGTTGATAGCTTAGAATCTGAATTTTTAAATGTTGAAAAACAACTAATTCAAATGAAGGAAACAGGCACAGGTCAAGATGATGTGAGATTTGAAAAAATGATTGGAGAAAAGTTAGCCTACTTAGGTGGTAATGTTCCAAATGCTGACTTCAGACCATCAGATTCTTACTATGAAGTATACGAACTACTAAACAAAAGACTCAAAAACGTAGGAGAAGAATTTGAAAAACTAAAGAATGAAAAGCTGAAAGATGTAATAAATACCCTAAATAAAGAGGGTGTTAATATAATTCTTATGAATTGATTATTCCTTTACGATTTCAAAAGATGTAGTATCACTAGCGAATGCAGAGAAAATACCAAATGCATTAGTAATATTTGAAGGAGGCTCATTTAATTCATGTCCATCTTGTTCTTGATTCTCAAATAGGCTCACATAATCTTGATTGATTTTGTATAGTGTAACCTTATATCTTCCATAATTTTTAAGGCTCAAACATATTGTAGTATATTCCTTTTCTTTAGTAGGCTCTGAAACGATGGAAAAATTTTGAAAAAATACTCCAACACCACTTGGTATCTCATCAGAGAAAATAGGGTTTTCAGAATCTTCCATATATTTTATAGTAAGATAGTGATATGAATTATCTGGATTTTTCCAAGAAATAGTGGTTCTAGCATTTTCATATAAATTTCTAAGAATTGTTGGAAGAGCAGGCGACAGAACTAACTTAGGAATAACAATTTTATTATTTGACAATGTTAAGCCAGCTGGTTTTGTTGGCACTATTGTTTCAGCAGTCGCAGTTCTTTCTTTCACAGTTACTTCAAGACCATATTTCTGACCAGAGATAATATTTGGTGGGTTATTTTTAATCACATATTTTTCAGATAAAACATCATAATCCAATTGATATTCAGAACCATTGGATAGAATTTTCACATTTGCATTTGATATAGGTTTTTCCGTAGTATCAGAACTATTATACATTTTAGCCTTTATGATTTTTATATCATCAACGTCTTCTCCTTGAAATAAGAACGCTTCCACAACAAAATTCTCATCAATAGATGATTCTTCATCACAAGAAAAAATAATAAAAATGAATATCATAAATAAAAAGTAACGCATAGCTATAATTCAAATTTTACAATTATATTGGGTACAAAACCTAAATATTTTACTCTTGTTTTTAAAACAGGATCCTGATTGAAGTTGTATTCATAGTGCCAAGTATTTACTCTATTATAAACATTGAAAATAGAGACTCCAATATCTCCTTTTATACTATTAAAATTAAAAATATGGTGAGCAGAAATGTCCATTCTATGATAATCAGGAAGAAGAGAACCGTTTTTTGGCCCTACACCTATAAAAGTTAATTTAGAATTATCTAAAAGATTAATATTGTATTTATATGAAGGTTCTGTATATACCTGACCGGATCCATAAATAAATGATGCTGAAAAATTCCATCCATTTATTTCATAATTATTAAATATTTTAAATTCATTTTTTTGACTGTGATGTCCTGGAAATTTTTTTCCTTCATTTAAAAGAGGAAATAAATGATCCACATCAGTATAAGTGTAGGAAATCCATCCAGTATACTTTTCTATCTTCTTTTGCAGAAGAACTTCAAAGCCCTTCACTTCTCCGGAGCCATTAAAAAATAAAGATCTTAAATCCATAGATTGATATCTTAAAGAAAATTCAGTTAGATTTTCAAGCTTCTTATAGAAAGCCTCTATATCAATTAGCCATGCATCTCGTTCATAAGAAATACCAGCAATATAATGTGTTGCCTTTCCTATCTTCACTTCCTCTCCATTAGCTAAAAGCCAAAAATCTCTAGAACTTGAAGTCACAGATTCTCCTAAAATCATTTTAACAAATTGATAATGAATCCCATATCCTAATTTGAGTTTTATATCTTCAACTATTTTATAGTCAAGATTAATTCGAGGAGAAAAATATTTTTTTTTGTTAAAATCATATTGGCTTCCCCTCAATCCAACTTTTAAGTTTAAATTTTTAACTGAATTCAAATTATATGAAAGATAATATGAGTATAACTTAGAATCCTGATCTGTTGTAATTAGGTTAACCGTATCATCTCTTATAAAAGTATAGTCAACAGATGATTTAGTATATTCTAAACCAAATTCTAAATTGTTATTTTTACCAATGACTAAATCACCATCATAACGAGCTGTAAAATCTTTTACATTATTTCTTTGAATCAGCTTTAATTTAAAATCGAGTATAGTAGAGTCAGTATCTGGAATATTAACATTCACTAAATAATTATCATCTCTATTACTAAAATATTCAGAGTATGAAATATTTAAAGTATTATAAAATTTTGGATTCCATTGTCTAGCCCATTTAAACCCATATCCATCATTTCCCCATTTTGAAATTTTTGAAACATTTCCAAGAATATTTACTTTTTCAGAACCAATATCAGGATAAATCAATCGATCCGTTATGCTTGATTCTTCTAAATTATCTTGCCCTTTATAATAACTAAAAGTGATTAAATCTTTATTTGAAGGTTTGTAAGAAAACTTAGAATTGAAATCATAAAAGTTAAAAGTTGGAACAAATTCTTCTAATTCTTCTATATCATCATCTTCATCAAACTGGTTAAAAATTTTTTCGAAAAAGGTAGTTTGAAGAATATCTGTAAAAGACCTTCTCCCTGAAATCAATAAACTAAATTTTTTTTTAAATGGTAATTCTATAGTTCCAGATGCACTTAGTAGGTTTGCTCCCATTTGAGCTTTTATTTCATTAAAACTCCCTGTTTTTCCTAACATATCAATCACCCCTGATAATCTCCCTCCATATCTAGCTGGAAAAGCTCCCTTATATAAATCCACATTTTTAATTGCATTAGCATTAAAAGCACTGAAAAATCCAAAAAAATGTTCAACATTATACACCTTTATTCCATCAAGGAGTACTAAGTTTTCCTCAGGTTCACCACCTCTAATATGTAATCCTGAACTGCTTTCTAAAGTACCACTTACTCCTGGTAATAGCTGAAGAGATCTGAAGATATCAACTTCTCCAATGCTGGGCATTAAATTTATTTGTTTTGTTGAAATTTGATGTTTGCTAATCTCAGTATTTGCTTGTAAAAATTTATTTGAGTTAGCTGCGACAACAACTTCATTAAGCGTTGAAGTTAAGGCTAATAAATTTATCTCTATTTCATTATTTATCATTTCAGATGTAATTGTTATAGACTCCGTTTTGTAACCTACATAGCTAGCATCGAGTATCATACCTTTTTTAATGTTTCCATTTAAAGTAAAATACCCATTCTCATTTGTAGTGGTTCCTAAATCTATCTCCTTAATAAGAATGTTAGCATAAGGTAATCTTTCTCCAGACTCAGCTTCTTGGATAATTCCTGAAATCATAGTCTGAGAAAGAACATTAAAGAATATAATGTTACTTATAAATAATAAGAGTAATTTTTTCATAAAATAAACAGGTCTTAAAATTGAACTAAAAATCAGATTTGAGACAAATGCCTCGAGCGCTGAAAAACTCTATAGAAATTAAAAATTAGGATAGAATATTAGGTGGCCCTCTCTTAAATTGTGTTAGATCTTCAAGTTGTTTAAGTAAAGTATCTTTTATAATATACTTGTCATGTAGAAAAATAATTACAAAGGAATTATAATCCACCAACAAAAATTCTTCTGAACTAATCTTAGTTAATAAACATAAGTGACAATCAGGTAAATTTTCATGAAAATGAATTCCTTCCTCCATACACACTAAATGTTTGTGATTTATAAGTATGGTAGACGCTTCAATAACAGTCGGAAGTAATAAAATAATAACTAATAGCGTACCAAGAAACTTTCTTTTCATTTCATGAAAATAATAAAATAATTCTAAATAAAAAATTATATTAAAGTCGCATTGAGAATGATTTCACAATTCAAAACACCTGAAATGGGACAATCATTTTTTGCCACTTCTGCTAACTCCTGGAATTTATCTTCACTGATATCAGAAACTTTTGCCTGCAAATTTAATTCTATAGAAAGCACTTTTCCATCTTCAAAAGTCAAAACAGCATCTGTATTTAGTTCTTCTGGATGAAAATCTGATTCGTTCAAAACAAAACTCAACTTCATGTTAAAACAGCCTGCATGAGCAGCAGCTATGAGTTCTTCTGGATTAGTTCCAAGAGTACCATTATCGTTTTTAAATCTGGTTTTAAAACTATAAGGCATATTATTAAATGCCCCACTTTGTGCTGATAAAAGCCCATCTCCATCAGCACCATCACCTCTCCATATTGCGTTGACTTTTCTTTTCATAATATTCAAATTTAAATTTTAACAATCATTTTACCTGTATTTTTTCCTTCAAATAATCCTAGAAAAGCATTTGGTATATTGTCAAAACCCTCAACAATGGTCTCCTCCAAAGATATTTTACCTTCTTTCATCCATTTTCCTAATTGCATTTGGGCTTCTAAATACTTATCTGCGTAATCAAAAACAATAAAGCCTTGCATTTTTATTCTTCTACTAATGATGAATGGATTTACTCTTGGCCCCATAGATAGTTTCGATTCATTGTACTGAGATATTGCTCCACATACAGGAATTCTACAAAAGTTATTTGAATTAAAAATGACTGCATCTGAAACCTCGCCTCCTACATTATCAAAATAAATATCCACCCCATTAGGACAAGCATCTTTTATATCTTCTGCCATATTCTCGTTATTTTTATAATTTACCGCATTGTCTAATCCAAATTTTTTTTTCAAATTCTGCACTTTTTCATCAGAACCAGCGATGCCAACTACTCGGCATCCTTTTATTTTTCCAATTTGTGAAACCGTTAAACCAACTGCTCCAGCTGCCCCAGATACAACCAATGTTTCACCTTCTTTTGGTTTTCCTATTTCAAGCAATCCAAAATACGCTGTCAAACCAGTAACGCCCAAGACTCCAAGATAAGATGAGAGAGGAGCAAGTCCTTCAGGAATAGGAAATAAGCCACTACCATCAGATACCTGAAATACCTTCCAATCAAGCATACCATACAGATGAGAGCCCACAGAAAAATTATCATTTTTTGATTCAATAATTTTTGAAACTGCGCCTGATTTCATAGTTTCTCCTATTTCAAAAGGAGGAACATAGGATTTAACATCATTCATTCTCCCCCTTATATAAGGATCGACTGAAACATATAATAATTCCAACAGAATTTCTCCATTTGAAATGGTGGGTACTTTTTCTTCTTGGAGTAAAAAATTTTCGGATGAAGGCATACCCTCAGGTCTTTGAGTAAAGATTATAGATTTATTTTTCATAAACAGATTAAATATTTTGCAATATAAATTAAAAAAATAAAAATTTTATTTAACATTAAACAAATTAAAAAGGAATGGATAGTCAAAGAAGAGAATTTATAAAAAGTAGTTTAAAATCAGGTATCGGATTTTCACTTGCTTCTACCTTTTCTTCGTCCATTGCTCTTTCTTCATGTAGTTCTGAAAAAGAAGAATCTAAATTAAAAATTTCTTTACAAGCCTTTTCATTTGCCTCTCTTATGATGGCAGGGAAATTTGACCTTAAGGATTTTCCAGAGATGGTTAGAAATACTTACCAACTTGATGGTGCAGAATACTGGTCTATTGCATTCACAGGAAGGGAAAATAATGAAGCTTTTTTGAAAGAACTTAAACAAAAATCAGATGATAATGGTGTGAATAATACCATTATACTAGTCGATGATTTAAATTTTCTAACGATGGAATGGGGTCCTAGTTTAGCTTCATTGTCATCTGAAGAAAGGAGTAGAGCGATAGATTTTCATAAAGTATGGGTAGATACAGCATCAAAAATAGGCTGTCATTCTATTAGAATAAATCTTAATTCAAACGATGGTACCGCAGAAGAAGTTCAAGAAGTTTGTAGTGAAAGTATTTCAAAACTTATCGAATATAGTTCCCAATCTAATATTAGTGTAGTTATTGAAAATCATGGAGGATTAACTGGAAATGGAAAATGGCTTTCCGGACTTATTAAAAATATAAATAATGAATTTGTTGGTAGCTTACCAGATTTTGGTGATTTTAATTTTTGTCAAACAAGAGGAGATCTCAACTTTGATGTTGATAGAGAATGTGAAATGAAGTATGATAAATACCTAGGCGTAGAAGAACTAATTCCCTATGCGAAAGGGATAAGTGCTAAATCTCACGATTTTGATAAAAATGGTAACGAAACTAAAACTGATTACAAACGAATGATGAAAATAATTAAAAATTCTGATTTTGAAGGATATATAGCTATAGAATACGAAGGAGCTATGCTTTCACTTTTCGGTGACAAAGGAAATTATTTATCTCCACACGAAGGGGTCCTTGCTTCTAAGGCTTTACTAGAAAAATTAATATAGGTCACATGATTTTATCTGGATTAGAAATCAAAAAAAGAATAGGAAAAGAGATTGAGATTGACCCTTTTAATAAAAGTCAGTTAAATCCAAATAGTTACAACTTAAAACTTCATGATGAATTGATATATTATGAAGATAAAATATTCGATATGAAAAAACCACTTAGCACATCTAAAATCAAAATTCCAGATGAAGGACTCATTCTCAAACCCAACAAGCTCTATCTTGGAAGAACACAAGAATATACAAAAACAAAAAATCTTGTTCCTATGCTTGAAGGAAGATCATCAATAGGAAGGCTGGGTCTATTCGTTCACATTACTGCAGGATTTGGCGATGTAGGATTTGAAGGATATTGGACGCTTGAAATTTTTTGTGTGCAACCTGTCAAGGTATATCCAGACGTAGAAATCTGTCAAATTTATTATCATAGTTTAGATGGGGATTATGAAACATATGTCAGCAACAAGTATCAAAAAAATAAAAGCATTCAGCCTAGTATGATATATAAAGATTTTAAAGATTAAATATCTTTCGGTTTAGAAAAGAAATTCTAAATAATGTTTTTAACTAGAATTATTTTTATTAAAAAAAGTAAATTGATTAATCTTTGCGATCATGAAAAATTTACTCTCAATCTTTTTTCTTACATTTTTTATATTTTCTTGTTCAAAAGAAGATAAATTAAATAAAAATGCAGTTCCAGGAATTAAAGTTCTAAACGAAAGCAGTGTTAGTACTTCTAAAATAGAATCATGGACTAGCTATGCATCAAAAAAGATGAAAGATCAGAATGCTGATATCCTAGCAGTATGTTGGGATGTAGGCTCTTATGTCAAAGAAGGAGGTTTTGATAAACCTTTTAACACGCATGAGGTAATAATATCACAAAATCAAATAGAAACTTTGATAACTGGAATCTCTGAATGGCTTGACAAATCATGTCTAGGAAATAATGATAAAAAAGCAGAGCTAAAAAATTATAGAGAATACCTTGAAAAAGGAGCTGATGCATCTACCCAATTAGATGTGTGTCCAAAATTCAGAATATTACTTATGGCATTCACAAAAGAAATGAAGGAAGAAGCAAAACAAGGGCTAGTTCTTCATGAACTTTATCATGCATTTCAGCATGACTTACCTGATAATGATTGTAGAAAATTGAGAGAGAAATCTGACACTAATGCTAAATGGATTGTAGAAGGAGGAGCTGAATATTTCAACAAAGTGGTTTCTGGAGAAATGAATAATGAAGATGGTGTAAGCAATCTTCTTAAAATGGCTTATGATGATTATCAAAGCAGTAAAGATCCTTCTATTACTGGTGATGGTATCGCCACTAGGGGTGCTGCTGGAATACGTTTAATGATAGAGAGAGGACTGATTACCGAAAGTGTAATTTTAGATGGAAGTTTCTTTCATAGTTGTAGTAGTGAAAACGAATGGTCGAATGATAACTCTAATGTTGCTAAAATAAAAAATCGCTGGTATCTTATTGAAGAGAAAAATGGAAAGTATGTTTTTACAGCAGCTGCTTTAGGAGGATAATTAAATACATGAAACATTTATTGATTGATACTGATACTGGATCTGATGATGCCATAGCTTTAGTGATGGCTCTTAATGACCCTAATGCAAATATAGAAGCCATCACAGTTGTTGCAGGAAATGTTCCTGCTGAACAAGGCTTGCAGAATGCACTTTATACAGTAGAGCTGTGTAAAAAAGATACTCCCGTATATCTTGGAGAAAAAAAACCATTAAAAAGAATTTTGAGAACTTCCGAGTTTTTTCATGGACAAGATGGTCTGGGAGATATAGGTCTCCCTTTAAAAGGAAGAAAAGCAACTCCAGGAAATGCTGTTGATATTATTATAGAAAAAATTTATCAATTTTCTGATACTCTTGAAATAATTGCTATAGGTCCTCTAACCAATATCGCTCTTGCTATAAAAAAAGACCCAGAAATAATTTCTAAAGTAAAAAAATGCTTTATTATGGGAGGAACTGCCCTAGGCCCTGGTAACATCACACCATTCTCTGAATTTAACTTTTGGGTTGATCCAGAAGCAGCACAAATCGTACTTCAATCTGGAATGGACATTACTATGATAGATTGGGACTCAACAAAAAAATATGCTTGGTTTGATCCTGATACTATTCAAGAAATTCGTAATATCAACAGTCCATTTTCAAAATTTTCTATGGATATTCAAAACAATCCTAAAAAGTATAACAAAAAAAAATATGGAAATGAAAGAATAGAGTTAGCAGATCCTCTAGCAATGGCTATAGCCTTAAATCCCAATATTATAACCAAATCAAAAAAATTCAATATAGATATTAATCTTTCTGATGATGATCATAGAGGAGAAAATATTAAGAATAACAAAGGTGAAAAAAATACTACGATTATTTTAGAAGCATCTAGAAAAATATTTATGAATGTACTTATGAACTTATTAAAATGAAAATATTAAATTTTGGTTCTATCAATATAGATTATGTTTATCAAGTAGATGAGTTTGTCAAATCCGGAGAGACCATTCCAAGTAAGGCTTTTCAAACATTTTTAGGAGGAAAAGGATTGAATCAAAGTGTTGCTCTAGCTCATGCAGGAGCCATCGTATATCATGCTGGAAACATTAATTCAAAAGAAAAATCTATAAAAGATAAATTAAAAGCATGGAATATTAATGTAGAGCATATTAATGAAACTGAAAAACCCACAGGACATGCAATAATTCAAGTCAATCAAAAAGGAGAAAATTCAATTATAATTCACGGAGGAGCTAACCTTACAATAACTACCAATCAAATAGATGAAGTACTAAAAAATTTTAAATCTAAAGACATATTACTTATACAAAATGAGACAAATAATGTAACTGAAATTATAAATAAAGCTTCAGAAAAAGGAATGAGGATTTTTTTTAACCCAGCACCGATGACTGATGAAGTTAAAACTTATCCGATAAGTAAAATTAATTGTCTTATTCTTAATGAAACTGAAGCAATTAATTTATCTGGCTTAAACAACGATCCCAATCAAATCATTCAATCTATACAAACAAAATTTCCTGAAATAGCTATTTTATTAACTCTTGGAAAAAAAGGTTCTATTTATTCTCACAAAAATTATTACAGGAAATCAAAAGCTAAAAAAGTAAAAGCGATAGATACAACTGCCGCTGGAGATACATTTATAGGATATTTTATAGCTAATTTTTCTAATCAAAAAAAGATTGGAGATTGCTTGGAAATTGCAAGTATTGCTGCTTCTTTATGTGTAACTAAAAAAGGTGGGGCCATTTCAATTCCTAAAAATAACTGTACTAATTAAGAAGTTTTATCAAGGTCGATTTATACATCGAAAAAAAATCCTCAGCATTTAATGTCTCCGAAACAGTAATAACAGCTTTTCCCCTTAATTTGCTTTCAAAAGATTTTGCACGAGATCTAAGTTTTTCAAAATTTTTTTCCACTACTTTATTTTTAAAAATTGAATTTTTATTGATATCGAACACATTTACGATTAAGGTTAGTTTAGGTTTAATTTTGCTTCTTTTTCCTTCACCAAAATCAATAGAATATCCTCCTGCTTGAAAACTTGCAAGTATTTTAATGTAATATTTTTTTTTATAGTTTTCTATGGTGTTTTTAAAAGTGTTTACTGGCATACCATTCAAAGAATTCGGATGCCCTAGGAGTCCCACTGATGTAACTTTTTTACCCTTCTTAGTATATTTATATATACACCTAATATCAGTATTGAACTTTTTTGAAAATAACCATTCACTTACAAACTTTATAGAATCAAGTATTTCATCAGAAAATTGGACAATTTCACTAAAAGATGTAAAAAACTTAAGATTCGACTTGATGTCTGGAAATTCCAATATAAACTTTTGCATCAAATCATCCTCTATTTTGAATTGTAACATATAGATGCCTCCCTCTTCTGCTTTCTCACTAGTATCGATTTGAGCTTCAGCATTGAAAAAAAATAATAGAAAAAAAATGATAAACAGTTTATAGTACATTTAATTATTATTTTTGACCATCAACCCAATCAAAAACTTTTTTAAGAATAGCAGTTACTCTAGCAAAAGGTTTTTCACGTATCTTTTTTTCTTCCTTAGCAATCATAAGGAACAAACCATCCAATGCTTTTCTTGTGACATAGTCATCAAGTTCTGGATTTATTTTTTGGACCAACGGAATTTTATTATAAGTATTGATTACAGTTCCCCAGTGCTTTGTAGCATTCACTTTTTCTAAAGAAACTTGAATTGGAGGTATAAATTTTTTATACAATGCATCACTGGTATTCTCCCTGAGATACTCAGTTGCCTCATTATCATTCCCTTTCACAATATTTATAGCATCAGTAACAGTCATATTTTTAATTGTTTCAACAAAAATTGGTTTTGCAGCTACAGCAGCATCTTCTGCTGCCCTATTAATATAAAGTATTGCATCATCTACTAGTTTATTCATACCAAGGTTTCTTAGTTTATCTTCAATTTTCTTAGCATCTGGTGGAAAAGGTATTTTTATTTCAGAATTGTTAAGATATCCATCAACCTTTGAAACAATATCTACTGAATTTTTTATTCCATTATCAAGAGCTTCTTTTAGCGCTTGAGCGGCTTCGTCTTCTGTAATCTTTGATGCATTAGAACTTTTAGCTAAATTATCTTTAAGATTAAGTGCTTTATTCTTAAGGTTTTTTAATTCTTGAGCATTTGCAGGAAAGGAGATTATAACCAATAGAATTATAAAAAAAGTTTTTAAGTTCATAGAAAACAATTTTAGTAAAAAAAAAATTCTTATTAAGAAAAAATATTTTTTTTTTAAGAATTTTTTATTAAAATAAAAAAAATGAATCTTTAACCTCAAAATAACATTTAATGCATTATGGTAAAAAAAACACTCCTTATATTAATATTCATAGTTTCTTTTTCATGTAATGATAAAAGAAAAAATGGTTTGGATCCTAAAGACGCAAATAATTTAAAAGAATATTTAAACATTAAATCATCATACTTGCACGAAATTAATGGATTTTATATAGCGTCAAGTAGTGAAAAACCGACGGAAGAACATGGAGTTAATACTACAGCCGATGTAATATTTGAAAAATCAATAAGATTATTTAGCAGTTTTTTAGATCAAGACAATAATGGTAAACTAGATGATAACTATCAGCAATTATCTGAAGGCTTAGCTAAATATATGACATTTATTTTAGGACATAGAAATTTTGTCGACGAAGTAAGTCAAGTTGTTCAAGAAAAATATGACATTTATGGAATGGGATTTTTTAGTGACAGCTGGCCTCATGAACTGACGTATGATGGAACAGGATTTAGCGTTAATAAATTAAACTCTTCAATGTGGAGACCTGAAAAATTTGATGCCGTCTGGGAAGAAACATTTCATACACTTACGGAAGTATATAGTAGAATAGATGATGACTTTAAATTTACTGAAGGAGCAAAACTTAGACAATACATGGAAGATGATATAGTAGCTGGAACCTACGACATATCTGAGCAAAATACTCTTGAAAATGGAAACTATGACAAAGTCACTGCCGTAAATGAATACATCCATCAAATATGGGTGATTAATTTTTCAGGAAAATCAAATATTCTAAATGAACACCAAACAAAAGCACTTAATCATATGAAAGAAAGAGGTGTCCCTATGAAGGTAAATCCTAAATATAGCATGATACTTGGAACAAAAATCAAATGACTATATTATGGTATAGTTTTAATTATTTTCCCATCCAGTATCTTTTAAAGCAGGATCATTTTCTTTTTTTAGAAAATCCGCTTGAGATAATGATTCTGATTCCCAATTTAATATGGCTTCATCTGGAACAATTTCCATAGGCTGATTCCATGAAGTTGAAGTTTCATTATATGCTAAATTAGATTGAGAACAATAGCATGAAATGATGGACCACCTAGGATTATCTGAGAGATTTGCAGCAGAACGATGAATTACATTACTATGAAAAATCAAGGCATCCCCAGAATCTAGTTCTGAGTAAATTAAATCCATTGTTTTCAATGCATTATTTACCATTTCCATATCTGCACCAACCTGTTCTCCTGAAAATCCATGATTTAGTCTACCTAATTTATGAGAACCTTTGATGAGTTGCATACAACCATTTTCTTTATTTGCTGGAGATAAAGCCACCATAACACTAATTAATTGATTAGGAAACATAAACTGATTTTTATACCAATATCCAAAATCTTGATGCCATTCCCACGCTCCCCCTATGCGAGGTTTTTTTTGCATTAATTTAGAATGAAAATGGCAAACTGGTGATTCACTATCTAACAATTGAGAAACCGAACCTACCATTTTTTCACTACGAGATAAATAACCAAAAATGTCATTTCCTGGAGTAAACCAGAGAGATAATTTAGTTTTTTTTCCTGATTGATCATTTAAATCCAAAGCATTTTTTTTTATCGCATCGTCGTGTAATGCAGCATCATATAATTTTTTTGATTCTTCATTAGTGCAAAATCCTTTTATTATAAGATATCCATTTTCATCGTAAGATTTAATTTGACTTTTGGATAAATATTGTTTCATAATGATTTCTCATCAAATATAATTATTTAATTAAATTTATATATTAACAATCGAACTAAACACCTATTTGAAACATGTCAAAAATCTTTATAAAACTTATCCTATTATTTTTTGTAATATCATTTCAATTATCTTCTCAAGAAATTTTTGAAGAAAAGGAACCTTTCACTAGACAAGATACCCTAAGAGGAAGCATAACACCTGAAAGGGAATGGTGGGATTTAAGTTATTATCATTTAGATATCTCCATTAATCCAGAAAAAAAAACTATTAAAGGAAAAAATACAATCGGATATACTGTTTTACAAACATATAATATGATGCAGATTGATTTGCAAGAACCCTTAATTATAACATCTGCTATACAAAATAATACTGCTTTAGAAATTAATAGGGATGGGAATGCTTATTTTATAAAACTTGAAGAAATACAAAATATTGGAGATGTCAATTATGTTATAGTAGAGTATGAAGGAGAACCTAAAGAAGCAGTTAGAGCTCCATGGGATGGAGGTCTTTCATGGAAAAAAGATGAAAATGACAATCATTTTATAGCAACCTCTTGTCAAGGTCTTGGAGCAAGTGTTTGGTGGCCCAATAAAGATCATATGTATGACGAGGTAGACAGTATGTTAATGAGTATTAATGTCCCTAATAATTTAATAAATGTTTCTAATGGAAGATTAAGAGAAGTTACTACTCATAATGATAATACAAAAACATATCACTGGTTTGTTAGTAATCCTATTAACAATTACGGAGTGAACATCAATATTGGAGATTATGTTAAATTTTCAGAAATATATAACGGTGAAAAAGGAAAATTAGATGTTGACTATTATGTTCTTAGGTATAACCTTGAAAAAGCAAAAATTCATTTTAAGGATGTGCCAAAAATGTTAGAAGCTTTTGAACATTGGTTTGGTCCCTACCCTTTCTATGAAGACAGCTATAAGTTAGTTGAAGTTCCATATCTAGGAATGGAACATCAGAGCTCTATCACTTATGGAAATAAATATTTAAAAGGTTATTTAGGAAGAGATCCCTCTAATACAGGCTGGGGCCTAAAATTTGATTTTATTATTATTCATGAATCAGGCCATGAATGGTTTGCTAATAATATAACCTATATAGACATAGCTGATATGTGGATTCATGAAGGATTTACAGCCTACTCTGAAAATTTATTTCTTAATTATTACCATGGAAAAGAAGCAGGAGCAGATTATACAATAGGTACAAGAAAAGGAATTAAAAATGAGGAGCCTATAATTGGAATATATGATGTAAATAGCAAAGGATCAGGTGATATGTATGCAAAAGGAGCCAATTTACTTCATACTATAAGACAAATTGCTAATGATGATGAAAAATGGAGAAAGATTTTGAGAGGATTAAATAAAACTTTTTATCATCAAACCGTAACATCAAATCAAGTTGAAAATTACATTTCAGAGAATATAGGCTTTGATTTAAAATATGTCTTTGATCAATACTTGAGGGACATAAGAATACCTACTTTAGAATATACAATTGAAGATAAAAAATTAAAGTACAGGTGGTCTAATACAATTGATGGGTTTAATATGCCTATTGAAGTAATAATTGATAAAAAAAACAAATGGTTATCTCCAACAAATTCTTGGAAAGAGACGAATATTGAAAATAAAATTATTGAAGTTGATAGGGACTATTACGTTTACACTAAAGACTTAAGAATAAAAAATTAATTAAGTAACCACTTTAATGAGAATGTTGTGAAAACATTTTTTGTATAATTATCTTTTTCAAAGAACAATCCGATTTCTCCATTTTTTAGTATAGTCATTGATGAATAAGCTGCCTCTCCATTATAAACTACTTTTGGTTTTGACCAATTTTTTCCTTCATCCAAACTGTACCTAACTACAATTTCTTTTCTTGTTTTTGAATTATTAATATTCGACAAAACTAATAAAGCTCTTCTTTTATATTTCCCAAGATTATATTTTATAAAACTCGCATTACATCCAGGATCAATCAAGTTGTTTTCCTCCTTAGATAACCAGTCTTTTCCCCTATTAGAACTAGTATGAGAATATCTAATTCCTTCACTATTAGATCTTGAATTTACCATCCATGTTCCATCTTTTAACTCTACTATTTTGGATTCATCACCTGGTTGTACAGGTTTTTCTGTTAAAAACCATGTTTTCCCATGGTCTTTACTTCCAAAAACATGAGTACCACTTTGAAGATTTACCAGACAATGTAACAAATCCCCTTTTTCTGTTTGAATTCCCCTTCCAGAAGTAATAAACTTAAAATCTTTTTTCCAACCTGGTTTAGAGATTTGGCTAGTAATATCAACTGGCTTAGACCATGTCATACCATTATCTGAACTTGTAACATATTTTAAATAATAAATGTCTTTTTCATTATCAAGATCCATATAGTTATAAAATAAAAAGATCTCATTAGTTATTCTGTCAAAAATCATTGAAGGGTCTGAAGCTGACTTACCTAAAGGATAATCAATAATACGTTCAATTGCTGACCATGATTTTCCATTATCATTACTTCTTCTAATCACAATATTAATATCTCTACTCCATTTCAAATCCCCACAAGATGGAACTCTCTCATCAATTGCAACAATTAAATCCCCATTTAGAGCAGTAATTATTGAAGGGATTCTGTAACAAGAAACTTCCGAATTTTCTTTGGAACTAAACAAATCATAAAATTTTAGATTTGATTTTTGAGAATACGATACGTAAGAAAAAAAGATTGTTAGAATTAAAAGTAATTTTTTCATCTTTCTAATCTACAAACAATTTCACATAAATAAGATTTAGTATATTTAATACATCAACCTTAAATCCCTTTTAAAATGAAATATTTATTTCCAACAATTCTAACTATTATACTCTTAAGTTGTAGTTCTAGTGATTCAAATGAATACTTTAATATTTCAAAAGAAAGTCTTAAAGACAAAATAAAAGGAGCATGGGCAGCACAAACAATTGGGGTTACATTTGGTGGGCCTACTGAATTCAGGTATAGAAAAAAAATCATTCCAGATAGCATAAAGATAGAATGGACTGATACTACACTCTATCACATGATGACAAGGTCTCCTGGTCTTTATGATGACATTTATATGGATCTCACTTTTGTTGAAGTTATGGAAAAAGAAGGAATTGATGCCCCTGCTTCTTCTCATGCTAAAGCTTATGCAAATGCAAAATATTGGCTATGGCATGCAAATCAGCAAGGTCGATATAATATTTTAAATGGTATAATGCCTCCAGAATCTGGTCATTGGTTAAACAATCCCCACGCAGATGATATAGACTTTCAAATTGAAGCTGACTTTGCTGGAATAATGAGTCCTGGAATGCCCAATACAGCACTAGAAATCTGTGATCGGGTGGGTCATATCATGAACTACGGTGATGGATATTATGGAGGAGTTTTTGTGGCTGGAATGTATAGTCATGCCTATATTGAAAATGATATTCCAACTATTGTTAACAAAGCTCTTAAAATGATTCCTGAAGAAAGCACATTTTATCAGTGCATCCATGACGTAATTAATTGGCATAAAACTTACCCAAATGATTGGAAAAAAAACTGGGAATTAATTGAAGAAAAATGGGGTGTTGATATTGGCTGTCCGGATGGAGCCTTTGAGTCTTTTAATATCGACGCAAAAATAAATGCAGCATATGTTGTTCTTGGTCTTCTCTATGGTAATGAAGATTTCACAAAGACATTAGAAATTTCTACAAGAGCCGGACAAGATTCAGATTGTAATCCTGCAACAGCCATGGCTATTTTGGGAACGTTAAAAGGCTATGATCAAATACCTGATTTCTGGACACAAGGTTTAAGTTCTGTTGAAGACATGAAGTTCAAACACACTAATACCTCCTTAAAGGATGTGTACGATATAAGTCTAAAGCATGCTGTGGAATTGATTTTAAGAAATGGAGGAAAGGTTACAGATGAAAATGTAAAAATTAAAATACAACAAGCTAATACCGCTGACTTAGAACAAAGTTTTCCAGGTTATGAGCTAGGTGAAAAAATTGAAATTAATAAACGAATTGGTTATGAGGATGATCAAGAAATAGACTTTGAATTTGAAGGCATAGGGGTTGTCATTAAAGGTGTGGCAAGAAATAAAGATTTTGAACATAAATATGCTCTAACTAATGATGAACAAACATTAAATAATTATGAATTAGAAATAGAATATATAATAGATGGAATACATTCTAAAACAATGAAAACACCAATCTATTTTATTGAAAGGGCACATGAATTGTTTTATAAATACGAATTAAATCCAGGTAAACATACCTTAAAAATGAAAATTAAAAATCCACATAAAAAAGTTCGTTTAAATTTAAATAACATGCTTACATACAAAAGAAAGTCTGTTTAAATTATAAACTATGTTTTTAGTAGAAAGTTATGAACTAGCTGTTTTTTTATGTGTAATAACAATGATTTGTTGGGGATCCTGGGCCAATACTCAAAAATTAGCTTCTAAGTCATGGTCCTTCCCTCTCTACTACTGGGATTATTCTATTGGTGTAGTCTTATTATCATTAATTTTTGGATTAACTCTTGGTAGCATTGGAGAAATCGGGAGAAGTTTTATTCAAGATCTTTCTCAAGGAGAATTAAGCACCTTTCGTTCTGCTTTTCTTGGTGGGGTAATTTTTAACATTGCAAATTTATTAATAGTAGCAGCAATAAGTATTGCTGGAATGGCGGTTGCATTTCCGATTGGGATTGGAATAGCACTTGTTTTGGGTGTAGTAGTTAATTATATAGCTATCCCGGTGGGCAATCCTATAATACTTTTTTCTGGTGTTCTAATAGTTATTTTAGCAATAGTCATTGATGCTATTGCTTACAAAAAACTTTTAAAAAATAAAGAAAAAACATCTTCTAGAGGGATTTTGATATCAATAGTAGGTGGAGTATTAATGGGATTTTTTTATCGATTTGTTGCTGCTTCAATGATTACAAATTTTGAAAATCCTGAACCTGGATTATTTACTCCATACAGTGCTGTTTTTATATTTTCTATAGGAATTTTTGTTTCTAATTTTTTGTGGAATAGTTACTTTATGTATAGACCAATTGATGGTTATAAAGTTTCCTATAGGGATTACGTAAAAAAAGGGAATATTAAACTACACATGATAGGAATTTTAGGAGGAATTATTTGGTGCATTGGAATGAGTTTAAGTATGATTTCAAGTGAAAAAGCAGGTTACGCAATATCCTATGGTCTTGGTCAAGGAGCAACAATGGTAGCTGCAGCATGGGGTGTTTTCATATGGAAAGAGTTTAAGGAAGCTCCGAAAGAAACAAATAATCTACTTATAATGATGTTTTCTTTTTTTATTTTAGGTTTGACTCTTATTATTCTTTCAAGGTTTAATTAAACAAATTAGATTTGAATTATGAAAAGCATAAAGTTAAATAAATATGAAAATCTCTTTCCAAAAAATAATTCAGCGAATTCTTGGTTATATCTTTTTTTTAATTTGCTTTATTATTCTCTATTTCAGTAATACATTTAGCTTGTTTGTGTCTTTAAATGGGGTTTTACAAGTTCTACTTTTTATTTTAGTCGTCTGTATTCCGGCTTACCTAACTAAGCGTATGTCTTATGTTGATATTGGTTGGCCTTGGGGACTTGTTCTGATTGGCGTTTTGGTTTTGGTATTAGGCGAAGGTTATTGGTTAAGAAAGTACATTGTTGGTGGAATGTATGTATTTGCTGGTTTAAGAATGGGTATAGGATCCTTAATATTACTTAAAAAAGGACACCTTGACACTGAACTATCTCGATATAAATACCAGAGAAAGCGATGGAAAAAAGCAGGGTATACTAATATTGATATTTCTCTTCAATATGAAATAATGTTGCAATGTTTTTCTAATGTAACTTTTTTAGTGATGCCAGCTGTTTTACAAGCATTTAATCCTCAAGAATTTTTATCTCTATTAGAAATTTTAGGATATTTACTCTGGTTATTATCTTTTGGGATGGAACATTTGTCAGACATCCAAAAAAAACACTTTCTCAAGAAAGCTTTCTTAGAAGACAGAAAAAAACAAGTTTGCAATGTTGGATTATGGAAATATAGCCGCCACCCAAATTACTTCTCAGAATGGATGGTTTGGAATTCACTTATTTTATCTTCTTTACCATCATTGTTCCATTTCTATTCAACTGAAAGAACCCTAATCTGGCTAGGACTTTTGGTCTTTCTATTCTACGTATCCATAATTATGTATAATACATTGCTTTACTACACAGGCGCAATACCATCAGAATTTTATTCATTAAAGAAACGCCCTGATTACAAAACTTATCAAAAAAACACTAATATCTTTTTTCCAGGAATACCCAAAGAAAAATAATTATACTTTCACTGTTCGTTTCAATTCTTCTATGGCACTGTTTTTAGTCAAGTGATGGTAATAATTTAGGAAATTGTTTCGTAATAATTCTATCAAAACATAATACAAAAGGATTTTTCATCCCTTGCATCGCATTCCTCATTCCTTTGTCTATTTGCGATCGTAATACTTCTTCGCCCGAATCAGTCTTCACAAAAGCAATATAACATTTAGCTGCTTTACCATACCCACTTTTTCTAATTAGTACTGGCTTCACTATATAATCAGCTTCAGTTGTTTCAGTGGTTACTTCTTCTCCCAATTCAGCTAATTTAGCCTTAGTTATACGATTTATTGTTTGCTCGACTTCAACTTTTACTTCGACACCAGCCTTCTGACTATCTGTTTTCTCGACAAAAAAAGTTTGTGAAAAAGCAGAAAGAGGAAAAAAAATAGTGCAAAAAATTAATTTTTTCATAATTATTTTAATTTAAGATAAATTTGTCAACTACAATATAATAATTTTCATTATAATTTAAATCAATCAAAAAAAAAATCATGATTGAAAACACTTTTCCAAAAGTAAGGATATATAATTGACTACATTTCGGAACAAGAAATAAAAGACACACCTATTTAATTTATTTTGCTGTAAACTGCTTTTTTTAAGCCATTTTGTATTCCAAAATTAAACTCTCTGGATCTTGACATAAAAAGTCCATATAATTTGTTTTGGGGATCAATCCAAAAATGTGTGTTGTGATATCCTGACCATCCAAACACCCCCTTAGGAGATCCTGTTCCGTCTAGAGTAGGATCTTCCATAACAGAAAAAGTAAAACCAAAATAATGTCCTGCAAGATCAGGGAAAATAAATGGCTCATTAGGGTCAGGAGCAGTATTTGTATATTTATCAATCATTAAATTATAGCTTGATTCAGAAATAATTTCTTTCCCCTTATAGCTTCCTTTATTTACTAGCATTTCACAAAAGTTTGAATAATCAGAGAAAGTAGAAACAAGACCTTCCCCTCCAAAATGAGCAAAATTGTTTATATCATATGTTTGTTCATCAAGAAGATACGTAAACCCTTTTAAAGTAGTTTCACTTGGGTTAAATGGTGTGTTTGGAAGTCTATTTATAAAAAGTGGCTGAATCCTTGACCTTTCCTCTTTTGTTAAATAAAATTTAGTTTCTGTCATTTCCATTGGTTCAAATAAGTTTTTTTCGAGAAAATCATAAAAAGACATTCCTGAAAGAACTTCAACCAGTCTTCCTAAAATTGCTTGATTTAGCCCATAAAGATAATACGACCCAGGCTCAAACTCTAATGGATGATTCGCAACTGCTTTTGAAAAATCATCGAGATTATCAAAATGGTAAGAGCTAGTAAACTTATTCAAAGGAGATGGAGGAGAAATAAATTTATTTTCTCCGTAAACATCGCTATAATATGTGTAGCCAGACCTGTGAGTAAGCAAATCAATCACTTTTATCTTGTTTTTACAGGGATAAACTCCTTTTTCACCTTTGCATTTTACATTTTCATATTCTGGAAGATATTTAGATAAGTCATCATCTAATTTATAAAAACTCCTGTCATAAAGAATCATCATTGCTACAGTGGTTACAGGTTTTGACATTGACCATATAGGAAATATTGTTTCATCACTTATGTCCTTATCTCCCAATTTACCGGAATTAACAGTTTTATTGTAAATCACTTCGCCATCTTTCACCACCTTAAAAACATTTGATCCTGTTATTTCTTCACTAATTAAACTTAACTGATATTCAGCAATTGGGTCAGGTGCATTACACCCAAATACAATAAAAATTATTAATAAAGATATTTTTCTCATTTTGCTCTAAATTGTTTGTGTTTTTTAAATATATAAAGCTAAACAAAAAACATCTCATTTCTGAAGTCAAACCCTCACTCCCCTTTTGAATTTTTCTTGGATAGTTGTAGATTGGAGATATGAAGAGATTTGTCTTATTATTCTTAGCGCTTCAATTAATCTTGATTCCTCTAAATTCTCAAGAAGTTACTCAAGAAGACTATAAGCGCGCAGTTAGTTTTATGTATGACAATTACAACAATAAAACCGTTTTTAATCTCAAAACGAAGGTTAATTGGTTTAAAGATGTCACAGGACTCTGGTTTATTGACTATAGCAAAGATAAGAAAACGTATAAATTAGTTGATTTTAAAAATAATAAAGTAGTCGATTTATTTAATCATAATAAAATGGCAAGTGCCTTAACTGAATTTTCAGAAAAATTGATAAAAGAAAATCAGTTATCCTTATCTAATGTTGAAAAAAGGGGGGAAGGAAATCTAGAATTTAGGTTCGAAGATAAATCTTATGTTTTAAATCTAAAATCCTATCAACTTACATTACAAGAAGAAAAACCAAAAGAAGAACAAAATCCATTTGAAGCAAAATCTCCTGATGGAAAATGGATTGCATATACCAAAGACTACAATCTTTTTATTAAATCAATTGAATCAAATAAAGAATTTCAATTAAGCACTGAAGGTGAAAAGGGTTACGAATATGCCACTTGGTATGGTTGGTACGATAAAATTGAAGGTGAAAATGGTGAAAGACCTAAACGTTTTTTTGTGAATTGGTCAGAGGATTCAAATTGGATAGCAACTAATATTATTGATACAAGAAATGCAGAAAAAATGTATATGCTAGATCATAGTATTGACTCCCTTTATAAACCAAAATTATTGTCCTATTATCGCGGTTCTCCAGGAGATACAACTATGGTAATGGTGACGCCAGTTTTTTATAATGTTGAAACCAAAAAAGAAGTCAAAACAAGTTTGCCAATGGGAACACACGTAAACTCAGTTTCCATTGAAGTGATGAAACAACCTGGAGAGTTATTGGCAGAGTATTCGGAAAGAGGTTACAAAAAAGAGGTTTTAAAACACATAAATCTCAATAATGGAAAAGAGCAAATACTTATTGAAGAAACAAGTGAAACCAATATTGATAATTTTTGGTTTCGTCAGTTACAAGAAAAACAAAAGGTTATTTTTCTGTCTGAACGAAGTGGTTGGAGACAACTCTATATGGTCGATTTAAAAACCAACAAAACATCAGCCATCACTACTGGAAATTATTACATTAATTCGGTTGTACATACTGATGAAGATAAAGAAGAAATCTATTTTATTGCATCAGGAAAACAGCCTAATAGTAATCCTTATTATCAAAAACTATACAGAGTTAACTTTGAAGGTGAAGTAACTTTATTAACACCGGAAAACGCTCATCATGCCATTGATTTTTCAGAAGATGGAAAGTATTTTGCAGATAATTATTCAACCATAAATATTCCAACAAGAACTGTATTAAGAAGTTCACGGAACGGAAAAATTTTAACAAAATTAACAACAGCTGATGTTTCTGATGCACAATCCAAAGGATGGCAATCACCAGAAATTTTTCAACTTACAGCAAAAGATAAAAAAACTACTATTTATGGTGCTTTGTGGAAACCAACAAATTTTGATTCAAGTAAATCTTACCCAATAATTGATGCAACTTATACTGGGCCGCATACTCAAGTGTTTCCAAAATCATTTGATCGCGGTTTTAACAATCAATCCCTAGCAGAATTTGGATTCATTGTTATGAATATTGATGGTCTAGGCACATCCGGACGCTCAAAAGAATTTCATGATCATTCTTATAAAAATATGGGAAATAATTTAGAAGATCATGTGTTAGCTATTAAACATTTAGGGCAAAAATATTCATGGATAAATGCTGACAAAGTTGGGGTATTTGGTCATTCGGCTGGAGGCTATGATACAGGGAGAGCTATGCTA